>Ga0315289_10004333_pt1 | contig 21173 bp, 17 predicted proteins | sample YL17G11_40_MG_FD_203452 | JGI IMG/M metagenome (GOLD analysis project Ga0315289, IMG submission 203452) | Sediment microbial communities from Yellowstone Lake, YNP, Wyoming, USA - YL17G11_40 | ecosystem: Environmental > Aquatic > Freshwater > Lake > Sediment | place: USA: Wyoming | collected... | reverse complement strand
TGGGGCGAGTAGTAACTGGCTACCCCCTGCTCGTTAAAATAAACAATGGTTCCGTCCGGCCGGATATCCAGTTTAGTGTCATAAAGGTTGTACCAGCCGTAGCCGAAAGCGCCGTTTTGGGCCGACTGCGAACGGTAAAAACGGTTCAACGATAACGGTAAGCCCGGGGCGGGAATATTGATGTCCTGCGCGTGTAAATACATCTCGCCGGTAGCGATATTGACCGGGTCAGGAGTAAGCGATTGGTCGATCGGATCGCTAAGCTTGGTCTTGTCGATAAGCTCGCCGATCTTGATCGTGGTCTCGACCACAGCGGTATAGTTAGATCTGGCTTTAGCCCGCAGAATATAGTCGCCGTCCGGCCAGTTTGAGGCGTCAAACTGGAAGTCCCAAGTGCCGGAAGAGCTTTGCGCGGGACTCAAGGCTACGGCTTTTGAAGCGACCGTAACGTAGGTACCGTAAGCGGTTTTACGCTCAAGAGTCAATGTCCCGGAAGACAACATATAAGTGCTGGGAAAATCATAATTGACCGCGGCATCGATCACGCCCTTGACTGTGCCTTGAGGAGACGCAATCTCTACCGTAGGTTGGTTGTAAACGGTAAAATTAGTGGTCTGTGAGCCGGATGCCGGGTGATCTTGACCCATCAAAGCCACTACTTTTAAACTGTGCGCGCCGTCCGGCCAGAGATTAGTATCGTAAGTGAATTGATATGTGCCTTGCGTGGACGAAACCGCGCTTACAGGGATAAAGCCGGTAAAGAAAACCGAATTGCTGTTATCTAAAAGGAAATATAAAGCGCCTGTGCTATAGGTACTGGGGAAATCATATTGGACGGCCCAGGCGGCAACGCCGCGGGCTTGAGCCGGCGGCGTAATATTGACGACCGGCGCGTTGTTGAGCGTGACGTTTTGCGTAACGGAATTCGACCCCGGTTGATAATCATAAGAGACACCGGCGTAAAGCGTAGCCGGACCATCGGGTAAAAATGTGGTGTCTACGCTAAGATCAAGCGAACGGCTGCCTGATAGGTAATCCACTCCGTATATGGTGAGTTGCCGTTGTCCGGACTGAAGCCGGACTACCAACATACCGCTGGCTTCAGGAAAAGAATATTCGACGTGTACTGTAACAATACCCCGCATGGCGCTGGGGGCGCTCATGCTTACCGTAGGCGCTGCCGAAGCTTGCGCGTTGGGGAAAAGTAAGAATAAACTCAGGGCTGGTAATAACAGGATTTTCTTAAAGATAGACATGAACACCCCCGTGGCTTTTAACAACATACTAGAACCGCTGCCAATACCCTTCTTATACCATTTTTGCCGGTGTTTTACTAATTTTTTGACTATAAGACGGGTATAAGACGGGTATAAGACGGGAATTGTTTAACAGGAATAATTATTGTGCCGGCTTGTGCCGTAGCAGCCGCAGGCCCAGCAATAATATGCCGATAAATATCGCGTAGGCGATAATCGTGCCGACGGCCAACCCGATCAGTCTGCCGGTCTGGAAAGCCGACTCCGCCTGGACCCTACCGCTTATCCCGCCTACAAATAGAACGATCGCCTGGAGCAACTTAGGAATAAACGCCAGCAGAAACAACCCGGCATTGGAAACCAATGCTATGCCTAACGGCCTATGAAAAGTAGGCTTTTGGGTAAGGGAAACCTTGGCGGATTGATCCTGCGGGTTTAATCCCGTTGGCTGAGTAGAAACGGGACGGGACGTCGCCCCTATCGGGGGCTCCAGAGGGTCGCTGCCGAAATAGTTCTTGCCCGCAGTGCCTCTAAAGAAACCGCATTCAATCAATAACCAGACCGGCCCTATAAGTGCCGTGGCAGCAATCAAAAGCCACCAGCCGGATTTATTCAGGTCGTGCCAGCGCTTTATATATGTTACAAAAACTATCCATGAGGCGCAGAGCGTCCAAGGCAGCCAGACTAAACCGATCAGTAGCGTGTTAGCCAAGAACTTAGAGAGCAAAAATGCCGCTGCCGCCAGCAAAAGGAAACTGGCGATCATCAGATATAACTGCGCCAGCCAAAACTGCCGGCGTGAGATGCGGCCTTGGGACAAAAGATATGTTTGTTTAAAAATCATGGGTTACTTTTTTGTTCAGTGTCACCTTAAGGCAGCACCTAAATATTTTAACGATTCGTCGACGATCTCTTTAATGCTGTTTTCATCATAAACATCGGCCTCTTTTATTTTATCAAGAGTTAATCTAACCTCGCCTAAAATTTCTCCTGGCAAGGTACTTATTGTTATAGCCGTATTTAACTTATTCGCCAACTCTGCTTTCTTTTTCTTCCTAAGTTCTTGAGATAAGGTTTTTATTCGCTCAAATAGCTCTTTGTTGTTTGAAATCATATTATTGCCCCCTTCCCATATAGTTTACCGAATCTATTTTAACCCCACCTGGGTCTACCACCACTTCGATCCCGCCACCCGTATTATAACCTAAACCTGGGGCCTTACGGGTAATAAAATTTGTTTCGGGTTTTATCTTACCGGTTGCAATAAAATCAAAATCCATTGTTTTTTGCGGTATTCCATATTTTTGCGCATAACCAGAATTTAGTGGACTTTCAGTTGACCAAAATTGCGATTCCGTTGCTATGCTCGTTCCCAATTTACCACCTTTATACAAGGTTGCACCGTTTTCAACGTCAATACGAACTCTTAATGCTTCGGGCGACATGTCTTGAATGGCTTGACCATAAGGGGTTTTTACAATGAGGCTGGCTTCTTTATTCAACATGCCACTAGTTCTCGCCACTGCCCGACCCAAGGGCGTATCGTTGATCTTGCCAGCCGCCTTGGCCATAGCCTGAACCGGCGGAGATTCACTGGCCCACGTCGCCGCCATCTTTAACGCCGGACTGGCATTGACCGCTTTACCGATAAGTTTGGCGCCGACTTTGGCGGCGATCACTTGGCCGATGGCTTTGCCGAGATCATAGCCGACCTTTTTGGCGTCCTGGTAGCCGATTACCTCGCCTTTGCTGATCCGGTATAAACCGAAGGCCGCCTGGGCTACGTCCGTGCCCCAAGCGTCAAACATTTTTTTGGTAAAGCCCACGGGGTCTTTGGCGAATTCCTTGGTTATCTTGGGCAGCATGAACAGCATGGCCGGACAATCACGGGCGATGGCTTCGCCTAAACCGTCATAAACGCCTTTGTTGAAACCGATCATGGTCTGGGCGCTCTGGTTAGGTATAAAATTATTGACCACACGTTCCGTTAGTTTGTCTTCGAATGATTTGTAGCCGTTATAGACATTGCGCCAGCCCTCGCCAACATTGGCGGATATCTCGATAAAATCGTTGGCAGTATCAACCGCTCCCCGGCCGGTGCCATAGGCCATGCCGATGACCAGAGGAGCTTCTTGTTTTGGACCGTAAACATCATTACAAAACGATTCCAAGGCCTGGCTCATCTTATCTACCGGGTGGGAATTGATAAAATTATGCGCCACATCAAAGACCGATTGCTGGGGCTGGTTGGTTAAGGGGTGGTTTTGAGCCGACGGGATCAAGGCGGCGTTGGTCTGGCTATTTAATGGCTCGGTCGCCTTCGGCCCCACCGGGATCACCGCGGAATTAGTTTTTGCCACAGATTGCGGGGTAATGGCTTGTACATGCCCTAAATCTTGCACGGTCGTACCTTGGGTATGCCCTTGTACGCTCGCCTGCCTGGCCGGCAGGCAGGCCTGAACAAATTGTTTATAGTCTTGCTTATCCGTCGATTCGGGCGTGATACCGAGTTTAGCAGCCAAGGCCTTGCCATTATCGGTGTCGGTGAAGTAAGTAGGCATCTGGATCTGGACTAATTTGGTCAGGTAGTCAATGGCTTGCTGGCGCTGGGCCGGGGGTATCGGTACGTCGTTATACGTTTGCTTATCAACGTAAAACTGGGGTACGAGCTGTCCGATGTCGCCGTTTTTGGATAAGTAATATATCTCGTTGCCGTCAAGCTTGTCCGGCACGTGGCTTTGCAGGTAATCCGGCACTTGGGGTTTGACCGGCGCGGTGATCGAGTTGCCGGCGCTGGATATCGAGCCGGTGTTTATCGAAGAAAGCCGGTTTGTGTCGGCATGGTTCGCTTCCATTGTGGTTGAAGGATTACCGGCTTGGATTGTTGTCTCGCCAAGACGAGAGTTGCCCGCATAACTTTGCGGATTGGTTATGGGTTGGGTTGCCTGAATACTTTCCCGCCAGGGCGGGACTCCCCCGGATAGCTCTGCGGGTTGGTCGTGAACTTGAGCGAGTTTGAGGTCGGGTTGCGGGATGCCTGCCTGCCGGCCAGGCAGGGTCGCCGGCGTCTGGACCGGCGGATTCCAATTATTGTTTACGTTCCGGCCGACGTTCTGCCACCAGCTGGATTGCTGGTTCTGTTGGTTGTTATATTTATAGTCATTCCAGTTCTGGTAGTAAGAATCGCCGTAGGAATCAGAGCTGTAATCGTTATTCCAGGCGAACGCAGACTGAACACCAAAAATATCAGATAAGTGAAGTCCGCTTCCGGTGGAAGCCGGGCCGGAAAAAATAAGGGCGAGAGCTAATATTGAGGAAACTATCCGTTTAACCACGCTTTAGATTTACCATATCAAATGACTTTTGTCAACCGATTTTATATATAATTTGTATCTTATGTGGCACGCATTGACCGCTTATTTGTCATACGAGCTTTTCTTTATCGCCGGCCTGGGTTGAGATCAACCCGCTTCGCCACACCCGGAGAAGTCCTTCGACTTCGCTCAGGACCGCTCCGGGTGTGAAGGGTAACTTACACACTTTACTTTACGTTACCGGAAATAACCTCTAACCAGGCCCACAGGGCGGCAAAAAGAAGGCAATAATAAAGACCGGCGGCGGCAGCGTTGAAGCGGCAGGCGAAAAACGTACCGGGCACCCCGCCCAGGGATTTTGCCGCAGCCATGAACAAAAAGATCATCCAGTCGATCGCCGCGGCCAGCGGCCGGCCTAAAACAGGAAAAGGCGCGACGCTCAAAAGGCCGGTCAGCATGACGCTGATGAAAGAAAACCAGGGCACCAGCATCACGTTATGCAGGACGCTCAAACAATATATCCGGCCGAAATAATAAGCTCCCAGGGGCGTGACAAAAAGCGTGGCCCAGAAAGAAACAAAAAATGCGTCGCGGACAAAAGCTAACGGCCGCCAGGCCGCGGCCGGCCGGGAGAACAAGCCCAGGCCCAGGCCCAGGCCCAACACGCAGGCAAAAGAAAGCTGGAAACTGGCCTCAAACAACCAGCCCGGGTCGATCAACAGGCAGACCAGGCCGGCCAAGCCCAAGGAATTAAAAACGTTGACCGGTTTTTTGACAAAAAACGTCAGGCAAAACACCAGATACATCACCCAGGCCCGGGCTACCGGCGGATTAAAACCGGTAAACGCCGCGTAAAAAGTCACGGCCGCCAAAGCCGCTATGCAGGCCAGGGCGCGCCGGACATAAAAAAACCGTAAAGCGGCGATCACGGTGACGGCGATCAAAGCTATGTTGGAACCGCTGATCGCCACCAGATGAGCTATGCCGGCGTCGCGAAAAACCGGCCATCCCTGGTCAAAAAGCTCCCGCCGGCCAAGATAGACCGAAGCCGCAAAGCTCGCGCTGTAAAGGTTCAAGTAGCGCCGAAATACCGCCAGACTTTTTTCCAACGCCCCACGGCAAAGCCGGTCCAGGAAACCGACCGGCAGACCGGATATCACTCCGTTGGTCTTGACGCTTAAAAAATAAAGGTCGCTGCGGCCGAAACTGCGCCGGCCCAGAAACGCGCGCACCCAATAGGTGCGCCGGTATTCCATGCTCCGGGAAAAATCACGGACCATGACTTTAAAATCGGCCGGCCGGCCGTCGATGGAAAAAACCCGGGCCTTAAGACCGTTGAACCGCTTGCCGTCTTTAGGCAATGATTCTATCTTGACCAGTACCTGGCAGGGTCCCGGTAAAAAATTAGCCGGCATCTTCAAAACAAGCGGCAGGGCCCAAATAGTCCCGGCCAGGAAAAAAAGCCCGGCTACAAGGCTGTCAGCGGCAAAGGTACGAAAACGCCGGCTTAAAAAATAGATCAGCCCGGCCAGAATAAAAAACCCCGCGATATAAACGCCGGGCCAGACCAAGGCGCGGCCGGAAACGATGCCGGCGCCAAAGCCGATGAACAGGAAAAAATTAACCGCCGGTCCGGGAAAAATTTTAGTTTTCACCATCAGTCGTCACTTTATCCTTAAGCCGGGCCACAACTTTAGGCCCCAGGCCTTTGACCTTGTCCAGGTCCTGGGCGCAGGTAAAATTGCCGTTGGCCTGGCGGTAATCGATTATCCGCTTGGCCAGCACCGGACCGATCCCGGGAAGATGCTGGAGCTCTTCGCCGGAAACCCGGTTGATGTTGACCGGCCCCTGGTCTGCGACCAGTACCGGACTCTCTAACTGCCAGCCGAGAATCCGCATTAGCCCGCCGGCAGTGATCAGCGCCGCGGCGATAATAAAAAACCTTCTTTCCTTAGCGGTAAAGAAAAACATCGTATGACTTTTATATTATTTATTTACCTGGAATTGTAACAGGGACGGCAGGTTTGTCAAGGCTATTTTTTTCGGGCGGGGCCTATCGCAGCTTATTGACTACTTTGAGCATCTGGGCTTTGTTGTGTTCGACTACATCTCTGGGCGTACCCCACATGACCTCTCTGGCGTTCAAAAAATCCACGACCTTAAGCAGTTTTTCTTTGGTCGGCTGTTGAAAGTCGCCTTCGACCTCCACAAAAGCCAAACGCACCATCACGGTTATGCTGTCGTAAACATCTTTCTCGCTTGAGGGTATGCCGGCTTTTTCTTTAAGGGCTTGGAATTTATCTTTCTGGGCGGTATAAAAACATTCGACGACGAGATCCCTGGCTTTAGCCAAGTCTAGCCCGAATAATTGTTCATTGCTGGCGGTCCATTTATAAAAATTAACCATACTTTCCTATAGGAAGTATATCCGATAAACCGCTGTTCGTCAACGCATGTGATCGGTGTCAAGTATCCATCACCATCTTCACGGCTTCAGCCATATCGTTAAGATTTTCCAGTTCAAGCTCGTCGGGGATATACTGGAAGTAATGACCGGGGCTGACCAGCTCTATGCCGCTTTCGGCAAGCCCGTCCTCCAGCTCCTTAAACCCGGCCTGGGCCCACCCGTACGAACCAAAGGTCATGCCTTTACGGTTCCTGGGTTTGAGCCCCTTGATATAGGTAAGCAGACCGCCGATCGTTGGAAGCACGTGGTTGTTAAGCATGGGACTGCCCATGATCACTAAACGGGAAAGCATTATTTCCGTAACCGCGTCAGAAATGTGCGTAGTTTGCAAATTTATCAGCGATGTCTCAATATCTTGCGCCCGCATTATCTGGTATATCCGGCGAGCCATCTTTTCGGTGGAATGCCACATGGTATCGTTGATGATCACACTGCGCCGGCCGGTCTCATGATTGGCCCAGCGCCGGTACAATGAGACGATCTTGGCGATATCCTCTTCCCGGCGAAAGATAAGACCATGCGCCGGACAGATCATCTCCACATCTAAGGCCGCTAAAGCATCAAGCACGGCATTGACCAGCTGGCCATAAGGCAGGATGATGTTGGCGTAATACTTGGCCGCTTCTTTAAACACGATGTCCGGCCCGGCTTCCTCGGCAAACCGCAAGCTCGAAGCGTAATGCTGGCCGAAAGCGTCGCTGGAAAACAATACCCGCTCGTTTTCCAAATAAGTGACCATAGAATCCGGCCAGTGTACCATGGGCGTGAGAAAAAACTTGAACTTGTTTTTTCCCGTGGCCAGAGTATCGCCGCTGTTCACGGTCGAAAGCGGCAACTCTCTTTTAAAATGGCGTTTCAGGCCTTCGGCGCCTTTAGGCGAGCAGATCACGCGGGCTTTCGGACAAAGCTCAAGCAGGGCCGGGAGGGAACCGGAATGGTCCATCTCGGCATGGTTGGAAACGATATATTTTATCCGGGAAGGTTCGATCACCGCGCGGATACCGGCCACCAGATCGTCATAGCCGTAATGCTTGACCGTATCGATCAGCAAGGGCTCATCGTCAAGCAAAAGATAAGCGTTGTAGGTAGAACCGGATGGCGTCGAATATCCGTGGAAACTGCGCAGGTCCCAGTCAATATGGCCGGTCCAATAGATATTGTCTTTGATTTTAAGCATAAGCTTTGAAATGACAAATTTTCAAATGCTCAAATGACAAAACCGGATTCGTCGCGACTTTTGTTTTGACATTTGGATATTTGTCATTTGTCATTTACGCAACCGGCTCGAACTGGTCCTTGCCCACCCCGCAGACCGGGCAGACCCAGCTGTCAGGGATGTTTTCAAAGGCCGTTCCTGGAGGTATCCCTCCGTCAGGATCCCCCTGTTCGGGATCGTAAACGTAACCGCAAATTACACATTTATATTTTTTCATATTGTTTTTGCCGACCTCCCGCATGATTTTACCATACTTTTTCTGGCGACAAATAAAAATTTGCTCGGGTATATGATATAATACCCGCATGAAAGAAGATCTGTTTTTAGGCATCGACGTCGGCGGCACGAAGATCGCCGGGGCCCTGGTGACCGGCAAAGGCAAGATCCTGGCGCGCTTAAAAATCCCCACGCCGCGGCAAGCGTCGGGCCGCGAAATAACCGCCCTTGTCATAAAGCTCTGCCGCGGATTAAACCCGGCCGGCCGCAATAAAAAAATATCCGGCATCGGCTGCGGCATACCCGGCATTGTCGATACCGAAAGAGGCCGGATCATCGGCGCGCCCAACATCGATCTGGCCGGCCAAGACATCGCCGCCAGATTAAAGAGGACTTTTAAGGCTAAAGTATGCCTGGGCAACGACGTCAATTGCGGCCTTTTAGGCGAACGCTGGCTGGGCGCGGCAAAAGGCTATGCTCATGTAGTGGGGATATTTCCCGGCACCGGCGTAGGCGGCGCGGCCATCGTGGACGGCAGGCTTTTACTGGGCTCAAGCGGCGCGGCCACGGAGCTGGGCCACATCACCATCAAGTTAAACGGCCCGCGCTGTTCCTGCGGTAACCACGGCTGTCTGGAAGCCTTAGCCGGCCGCTGGGCGATCGAACGCGACCTGCGCCGCGCGGTCAAAGACGGCAAAAAGACCGTACTCACCAAACTGTCCGGAAAAACCTTCAAGACCGTGAAAAGCAAGATGCTTAAAGCCGCGCTCGAGTGTGACGACCGGTTGGTGACAAAAATAATGTCGCGCGCTGCCTTGGCGATAGGCGCGGCCTGTGTCAGCCTGCGTCACACTTTTGACCCGCAGATAATAGTCTTGGGCGGCGGACTGATCGAAGCCTGCGGATGGTTCTTTCTGCCGCGCATCAAAAAAGCGGTAATTGGCGACCCGTTTTTTAAAAATGTATCACACTGTAAAGTGGTCGCCTCCCGGCTGGCCGACGACGCGGTTATTTTAGGCGCAGTGGCTTTAGTGAAAGGATCTTCCGTTTAGATACTTTCTCCAGCAAATCTTTCTTGATACGCCGATTATCCAGGCCGTCAGCCAATCTTAACATTGCTCCCAGCCAGCAGATCGCCCGTCGGTCTGACCGACTAAGTCCTGGGTAATAAGGATGCGCCAGCCGCGGCAGGCTGCCCCGGTGATACCGGGCGATCAGGCCGATCTTGATCTTTTCAGCACGGCTGCTCTTCAAAGCCGGCGAATTTATTATCAAGCGCATGGCTTTTTTATGGTGATCCTTAGCGCCATAATGCCAGCCGATATCATGCAAAAGAGCGGCGCAATAAAGTAGGCCGCGGTCATCGGCGGACAGGCCATGCAGGGGTTTTAATTGATCAAACAATTGCCGGCTTAAAAGCGCGACCCGGCGGCAATGCCGGCGGTCGTAGCGGAACTTGCGGCTGAAAGCTATCCAAGCTGAAATCATAATATAATCAGCACTGTTTGTGTCCCAACGCAAAAACACTGCCTATCGCGCTATATGCGCCATTTTTCTCACTGCGAACGATTTTTGCTGCGCAACGCTCAAAATCAGCTAAAAATCCACTCCCGCGTTTCACGGCTCGCGGATTTTTTTAACGCTGTTTTTTCGCTAAAATCGTAAGCAGTTCGAAAAACAACGCATATAGCGCCAGTTTATTTTAGTACTAAAGATTTGCATTATCCCCCTGGAGTAAAACGCTCTTACGGCCGAGTTGAGAGAACGAGGCCGAAGCGCGAGCGAGCCACGATATAACCGCGTGGCGCAGCGGTTTTACGCAAGGGGGATAATGCAAATCGATGAAGTATCGTGAACGCTAGCGAGCGACCAATCGCGATAGTTTTTCCCATATACGCTGTTTAGCTTGGCGCTTGCGCAGTTTGAGGAATTTTTTGTATTCTTTTTCGCGCAAATCCTCACAAAGACGCCCCAGTTTTTCTTCAAGGTCCGCGCCGGAAGATTCCCGGGAAAAATCCCGGGACCAAACATCAAACTCATGCAAACGGCCCAGATTGCGCTGTAAAATGACAGCTTCATTGATATAGCGATCCAGGCGCCGGCCGTAAAAAGGCGCCGCGAGCTCCAAAGTATAACGCAGACGTTTAACTGCGATGCGCAACCGATGAAGTTTCAGCCAATCCCTGCCTGACCGGCAGGCAGGCCTGCCTTTCCAGCTTTGCCCGCGCTTAATAAAATCGCGCAGGTGGCGGCCTATTTTTCTTACCGCCCGGCGCTCAAACCATTGGCCGGAACCGACCAGAGCTTTTTCTATATCTTCCAAGACCCCTGTTTTTAGAAACCGGCCGACCGCGACGCGCAGACCCGGTTGTATGTTCAAGCGTTGTTTTTTAAGCCGATCGACGATATCCTTGGCCCAAAAGATCTCCCGGACAAACCCGATCCGCGTATCCAGGTCTCTAGCCGCACCTAAACTCTTCGCCAACCGGCTGATCCGGTTTTTCCAAAAGCGGCGCCTGGTTTGATTAAACAGACCGCTGAACATCCAAACCGCCGCGCGCAGCCGCCGCGATGCGACCCGGGCCTGGTGCACATCCTCAGGATCAAGACTCCCGGCCGCTAAAGCCTTCAGGCGGCATTTAAACTCAAAAATGCGCTGTTTTATCGCCTTACGCGCGTAAGCGGTCAGGTCATCCGGCATGATCACCCTCGATCAAGATCTATTCCACGGGATTGCAGTAATGTTTGATGAAGAATTCCTGGGCGTTGAAAGACTTAGAAGATCGCTCAAGCCTGCCGTAACCGCCGTCTTTAGACATGGTCCAGGCCTTAGCGTTGTCTTTCCAGTAGGTATCCATGATGAAACGCAGTTCTTCTTTGAGCTTTTCCGGCTCGATCTCAAAAAGCAGTTCGATGCGGCGGTCAAAATTACGGCGCATCCAGTCTGCCGAGGCCAGGAACACCCGGGGGCTGGAGTTGTTGCCGAAGATGTATATCCGGGAATGTTCCAGGAAGCGGCCGACTACGCTTTTTACCTCGATGTTCTCACTCATGCCTAAAACGTCGGTCAGCAGCACGCAGATGCCCCGTACGATCAGGCGGATCTTGACCCCGGCGCCTGAAGCCTGGTAAAGTTTTTCGGCGACCGCTGCGTCCTCCAGAGAATTCATCTTGGCGAAAATAAACCCGTTTTTATTTTTTTTCTGGTTTTCGATCTCCTTGTCGATCAGTTCAAAAAAATACTCCCGCAGGTCTCCGGGCGCCGCCACCACTTTTTTGGCCCGGGCCAGCACGGAATAACCGGTGATCACGTTGAACACCTCGGCGATGTCCCGGCCGAAATCTTCGTTAGCCGTAAAATATCCCGCGTCGGTGTATACCGCGGCGGTCCGTTCGTTATAGTTGCCGGTAGAAAGATGCACGTAGCGCCGGATCTTGCCTTCTTCACGGCGCACCACTAAAGTCATCTTGGAATGTATTTTCATCCCGGCCAGGCCGTAGATGACATGACACCCTGATTCCTCCAGGTCCCTGGCCCAGCTGATATTGCGTTCCTCGTCAAATCGCGCTTTTAATTCCACCAATACCGTGACTTGCTTTTTATTTTTGGCGGCTTCCATGAGCGCTTTGACCACGCCGGAATTCTCGTTGGTGCGGTAAAGCGTCATCTTGATGGCTAAAACGTCCGGGCAGCGCGCCGCGGTCAGCACCAGATCTACCGTAGGCGCGAAAGACTGATAAGGCAGATGCAGCAAAAAGTCGTTTTCCTTGATCCGGTCGAAAATATTCTCGTATTCCAGCTTGGCCGGCGCGAAACTTTTGTACTGGGCTTGCGGCCGTCCGATCTGGCCTACGACCTCAAAAAGATAAGTCAGGTCTAGGTCGCCGGCTTGCGTCACGACCTGGTCTTCGGGAAATTCCAGGGCCTGGCACAAAGGCCCGAGGATCTGGCGCGGGAAATCTTTTTCCGCCTCCAGGATCACCACTCTTGCTTTGGAACGTTTTTTTACTTCGCTCTCTATTGCCCGCAAAAGGTTCGGCGCGTATTCCTCATCCACGTATATTTCGCCGTCGCGGATCACCCTGAACAAACCGGCGCCGGATAGCTTGTAACCCCGGAAAAGCGTTTCCAAATGGGCGCGGATCACCTCTTCCAGGGAGATGAACTCCAGGCTTTCTTGCGAGGAAGGTATTTTAAGTATCCGTCCCGTGGCCCGGGGGATCGGCACAATCGCCAGGTTTTCGTTATTATAGCGGTTCAATAGCGCGGCAAAAGCGATAGTCCGGGAGGGCAGTACCGGCAGCGGCCGGCCCTGGTCCACGGCCATAGGCGTGATGATGGGAAAAAGCGTGTTCTCAAAATAGTTTTTGACGAATTTTTTCTGCTCGCCGCTAAGTTCGTCGTATTTTTTTATGGCAATGCCGGTTTTGGCCAATTCTTTAGCCAGTTTTCCCTGGTAAGCGTCGTAAAAACGCTTGTTCAAATAGTTAAACCGCGATTTCACCTCACTCAAAAGATCCTGGGGGTACCAGCCGAAATCGTCGGCTTGAGTGTAATTAGAATCGACCAGCCGTTTGAGGCCGGCGAAACGCACCATGTAAAACTCATCCATGTTGTTGGCGAATATGGCGATAAAACGCAGGCGTTCGGCTAACGGGTTGTCCGGGTCCAGAGCTTCTTCCAAGACCCGCTCGTTAAAAGCCAGCCAGCTCAAGTCGCGATGAATGAACCTGTCTTTGGGGGTTTGCGCGGGCATATCAATCCGGGCTTACCTTCAGCAACATTTTGCTGCCGGTCACTTCTTCAAAAAAATCTTTTTTGTCGGCGAAGTCAGCCTCTTCCAGGGCTATGCTTTTGGCGGTATGCGCCACCAGGATCACTTCCTGGTTTTTGCCGTACTTTATTTCCAATTTCTTGATCTTCTGGCGATGTGAAGAGTCCAGGGCGTTGGCTACCCTCAAAATAGCGCTTAACTTTTGCACTATTATTTTTTTATCCCTGTCCAGGGAGTTATAAAGCAGATGGCTGTTCATCGGCGGCGCCTTACGATGATACCGGGCGATACAGGCGATCATGCGTATCTCCTGCTCGCTCAACCGGAACAGATTTAAATAGCCGATGATGTATTCACTGTGTTTGTGATGCGAACGGTTATGCACAAAGCTGCCGATATCATGAAGGTAGCCGGCCAAGAGGAGGTATAACGCGTCGTCGTCGAGCAAGCCCAGCTGACCTTTGAGGTTGTCGAAGATGGTCCGGGCCAGTTCAGTCACGTGTTTGGAATGCGCCAGGTCCACGCTATAGCGTTTGCAGATAAATTTGGCCGCTGATATCAACTGGTTGGTCTTGTTATATCTTTTAGCCAGTTCTATCCCCAAAAGATCGTTGGCCAGCACCGCCTCGGCTAATGATGTCTCCAGGATATAAATATAGCGGCTTTTGAGCAGGCCGAAAAAATTATTCAGGATTATCAGGTATCCGGTGATGTTTTCGGCCGTTTCGACGGGGATCTTATATTCCCGTTCTATTTCCTGAGGGCTTTTGTCGACCACAAGCGCCAGGGCTTTTTTGGCTTCATCGATCTGAAGTTTAAAAAACTTCTCCTCGCGGCCGGCGCGTTCAGTCAGGCGTCCCAGATAAGGCCCAAAGGTCTCATCGATCAGGATCACGTCGTCAAGGTCGATATCCGGGAACACGTGTTTCAGGTACAAAAACTCGTTTTCAATGTATTCCCCCACGGCGTCGACCGTCTCGGCCGCGGAACCGGAAAGCTTGGCCATCAACTGGCGTACCCGCAGAGTCCCCAGGGCCAGGCCCATATGGAAAAGGGTAAACCCCTTCTCCATCACCGATACGTCTAAAGATCCGGCGCCCAGCTCCGCGATCAGAAGGTTTTTCTCATGTATCGGGTAGGTATCTTTAAGTTTATGGTGGATATAAGAGTCGATGTAGTAGACCACGTCGCCGGCGGTAAACACCTCGGCCCTAAAGCCGGTCTTGCGCAGTAAAGTATCCAGAAAAATATCGCGGTTGCGGGCCTCGCGCACCGCGGTAGTGGCGAAAAGCACGACCTTGGGGACATCGTAAGCGGCCAGGACTTCTTTATACTTGGCCAGTATTTCCAGGATCTGGTTGATGCTTTCCTGAGGGATGATGCCTTTGTAAAAAGTATAGCGACCGATCGGCACGGGGTTTTTGAGGTGCTCCAATATCCTGATATCCGCGCCTTCGGCCTCGCCGATGATCAGCTTAATGGAACTGGAGCCTATATCGATGACCCCGGCCCGGTTTAAGATTTCGCCTGTCTTGGTTTTATCGGATTTTTCCATAGGGGGGTTATTATACCCCAAATCACGGCCAAACACAAATCAGCCAAAATGCTAAATTTTTCTAAAATTTTCTATGCTTGCCTGATTTTAAAGCGTATAATATTGTGGTAGATTTATGAATTTGATTAAATTGCTCCTGGATACTTTACTCTGGCCGGTAGTTATAGTGGCATTATGCATTTTTCTGTATTTGCGCTTTAACCGGCAGATCCAAAAGCCCTTCTCCAACCTCACCCGCTGGATCCGTAAAGCCGAAACCGAAAAAATCGACGAAGACAACGCCCGTATCGCTGAAGCCCTGGTCGGTTCGCTTGCCGACAAAAACATGACCGTGATCAGTAATGAGCTTAAATCTATCGTGGCCCTGGGTGAATCAGCGGTCAAACCGCTTATCCGTTCGCTTAAACATCCTTACGCCCAGGTGCGCTGGATCGCCGTAAAAGCCCTGGGAGAAATAAACGTTCCCGACGCCCTGGACGCCTTGGTGAAAGCTTCCGGTGACGTGGACAGCCGGGTCCGCTTGACCGTGGTGACCATTTTAGGCAACATCAACGACGTACGGGTCACTGAACCGCTGGTAGCAGCTTTAAGTGACCGGGACCGGCTGGTCTGCCTGGCGGCGCTGCAACCCTTTGCCTTGGGCAAAGTGAAACATAGTCTGGCCGTGGACCCATTGATCAAGTTCGCCAACGATAAAGAAAAGTCGGTGAAAATGGACGCCATAAACGCCCTGGGCAAGATCGGCGATTCCCGGGCCGTGCCTTATCTCTTGGAACTGCTGCAAGATGCCGACGAGACCGTCTTACAGCAACTGGTCTGGGCTTTACGGGACATCAAAGACTCCCGGGCCATTCCGGCGCTGGCGCCTTTCCTCAGTCATCAGGACCCCTACATGCGTTCGGAAGTAGCCCGGGCCATGGCTAAGATGGATGACCGCTCAGCGGTACCCGCGATCAAAGCGGCCATGGAAAACGAGACCAATGAAGACGTTAAGCTTATATTTTCTCTGGCTATCCGCGAGCTCACCGGACACGACGCTTAATAATCCGGCTCATTAAAACTTCCACTTAAATTCCACGCTGACTTTATTTTCCGCGGGCAGACTCCAGGAATCCTGCCAACGCCGCTCACCTTTAACGGTCAAATTGTCGGTAACCGCCAGTTCGCCGCTCACGGCTTGTTCGGTAGCCGCGGCAGAAGTGGGGCTTTGCGCCGGCTTTACGCTGTAAACCCCATAAAGCCGGTCCCCGCCGAGGTATTTACCTACTTCCAACAACGGCGCCGGTCCCTGTCCCTGACGCCCGGTATTAAGCCTTACGCTTATATCATCCAGGCCCACTGATTCAGCCAGGGCGACTTCAGCCTGGCCGAGGAATATGTCGCCGATCAGTACGTTGTTTAGGTCGGCTGACCGCAGGCGCGTTTGTTCAAAGTCGCTTAAAACGGCGATGTTTTTGTCAAACAACAAAAGCGACACTATCTCCAGACTGCTCAGCTGGGGCTGTGAAGATAATTCCAGGCGGGATTGAGGAAAGACCCCCCGGATCCTGGCCAGTATGTAATAACGCCGCACTTTAGTCTGGGCCTCGATGTTTATCGCCGGCCCGGGCTGGTCCGGCTTGAAGACCAAATAACCTTTTTTGATCTCAAAAACGTGGTTGTAAGTCTCGTACTTGCCGCCCAGCAGATCTATATCGCCTTCGATGCTGGCGTTTTTGGCTCCTTTAGGCTTGACCATAGCCAGTTCACTGGACACTTTAGCCTGCAGTTCGCCGCCGACCACAAAAGCTTCTCGGGCGGTGATCTTGATGTCCAGGGCCGAATTGTGAAAAAACTCGTTGCTGAACAAAACGTTACTATTTTTCAGCTGGGATATGCCGCTTAAGCCTTCGGGCAGCCACAAACGTTGTATCCTGACCTCGCCTTTTATCTGCAGTCGGTCTTTATAACCTTTGAGGCCGGCTTCGACCATACCGCAGACGCCGGCTAATTGGCCGATGACCGCGCGGCAATCAGGACTCGACAGGCGGATATCCATATAGGGCAGCCGGCCGGAACGGGATATGATCAGGCCGGAAACATCGGCTTTCCCGTCCAGGGCCAGTCCCGGCCTTACCAGGCCTTTTAACCCGGCCAGATCAAGCCCCTTGTGATCAAAAGTAGTCACCAAAGTCGCAGCGTAACGCTGCATGGAAAGCGGTATAGTCTGCCCGCAATATACCAGGCGAGGTTTTTGAAATTCAGCGTTGAAATCCCGAAACAGCAGACCGAACGGCCGGCAGGTTATCCGCATGGCATCGCATTCCAGACGCAGGTCAGGCGGGTAACCCTTCATGCCCTTAAGCACAACGCCTTGCAGGGTCAGGCCGGTGATGGCGTTGCCTTTCATCCGGTTGATGACCAAGGATGCGCCCCAGCGGCGGTCGGCGAATTTTTTGAGCTGGTAACCGATGAGGCTGTAGACATAGCGCCGCTTCAGGGTATTGGTCCAGCCGGGACCATAGGTCCAGAGGATAAAACCCGCTAGAATAAAAACCGCCAGTTTTACGCGAAACCTTAAAGCTTTCATCTCGAGGGTTGCATTATACCAAATTTTCCATGCAAACACAGCTGTTTTGATGTACAATGATTTTCACGGAATCATATGCTCTACAAATTCATCGACGATCTCGGGGCTTTCACCATCAACGACCCGCAAAAATATCCCGGGCTTTATTTTCCCCTGACGGATGCCGCGGGAAAGATACTTTGCGCCATATCACCCGGACTCTGCGGCGACATCAAAAGCGATAACGAACATTTCCTGACCCTGCCGGCCTCTATTGAAGACCTGCGCTCCAACCCGTTGTGCCGCCGGGAATTTTTCATCCAAACCGCCAAAGAGACCTTCCGCCTGTCTCAGGCCTACGCCGACCGGCTTGAGGCCGGCCTGCTTTATCAAAACATCACCAAGACCTGCGGCCGGCTGAAAGTGGAAATCCTGAACTTCGTGCCGGCTGATAAACCGGTAGAAGTCATGCGGCTGACCGTGACCAATACTTCCCGCAAGCCCCAGATTATCACCCCGACTTCTTTTATCCCGATCTACGGCCGCTCGCAAATATGCCTGCGCGATCACCGCCATGTGTCCAGCCTGCTTAACCGCGTCGAACTGAACCGATACGGCATCATCTTAAAACCCACGATGGTCTTTGACGAAAAAAACCATCACGAGAACTTTACCGAATATTTTGTCCTGGGCTGTGAAGATAACGGCAACGCCCCGATCGGACAATTCCCCACTCTGGATTCTTTTTACGGAAGCGGCGATATTTTTTCTCCCGATGCCGTGACTAAAAAGATCAGGCCCTATACCAAGACCCTCGAAGCATTCGCCGGCAAAGAGACTTGCGCCGGTTTGCGCTTCCAGACCAGGACCTTAAGGCCCGGTCAAAGCGTCACCTATATTTTACTCGCGGGCATAAGTACCTGCCTCGAACCCAAAAAAGCTTTTAGCGCTTTAAATAGCCGCGCCAAGGTCGAGCAGGCCCTCCAAAAAACTAAACAATACTGGCAAAGCTGCCTTTCGGCCATCGCGCTGGACTTTCCTGACAAAGATTTCCGGGGCTGGCTCAAATGGGTCAAGCTTCAGCCGACCCTGCGCAAACTGTTCGGCTGCTCGTTTTTGCCGCATTTCGATTACGGCAAAGGCGGCCGGGGCTGGCGCGACCTCTGGCAAGACGCTTTGACTTTACTTTTGACCGACCCCCCCAAAGCCCGCGATATCATCGAGGGAAGTTTTGCCGGGATCCGCCTGGACGGCTCTAACGCTACCATCATCACCTCTGACGGCTTCAGCGCCGACCGTAACTCGATCAGCCGGGTCTGGATGGACCACGGCGTCTGGCCGCTGTTGACCTTGAACTCCTATATCCAGCGCACCGGCGATATCGCGATATTACTTCGCGAGACCACTTATTTTCGCGACCACCAGCTAAAACGGGCCAAAGAGCGGGACTTAGATTTTGACCAGCCTGATTTTATCCAGCGCGGGGGCAATGACCGACCCTATCATGCCGCGATACTGGAACACGTCCTGGTCCAGACCCTGGTCCAGTTTTTCAACGTGGGTGAACATAACTGCGTAAAACTGGAAAACGCCGACTGGAACGACGGCCTGGATATGGCGGCAGACCGCGGGGAAAGCGTAGCCTTCTCTTTTCAGTACTGTCACAATCTAAAACTGTTGGCCGGATTGCTGACGCGGCTAAAGACCAAAACCGCTGGAATATCTTTACTGTCCGAGCTGACGCTTCTGCTGGATAATCCGGGCCTGGACTACGACGATTGGCAGACTAAACAAAACCGCCTCCAGGAATACCTGCGCCTGACCAAGACCATCAGCGGTGAGAAAAAAGATATCAGCCTGGACACGATCATCAGCGACCTGGAAAAAAAATATGACCAGATGAACCGCTGGCTGGCCTCACACGAATGGCTGAAGGAGGGATTTTTCAACAGTTATTACGACAATAAAGGCCAAAGGCTGGGCGGTATGACCTTGACCGGCCAGGTATTTGCGACTATGAGCGGCATCGCCTCCGACGAACAGATAAAACAGACCTGGGCCTCAATAAAAAAACATCTTTTTGATAAAAGACTCGGCGGTTTCCGGCTGAACACCGATTTTGGCACCGTTCTGATGGACCTGGGCCGGGCGTTCGGGTTCTCTTACGGGGACAAAGAAAACGGCGCGGTGTTCAGCCACATGGCGGTGATGCTGGCTAACGCCCTGTACAAAAGAGGCTTTATCCGGGAAGGCTTTGAAACGCTGGACTCGCTGTACAAGATGGCGACTAAAAACAGCGCCGGGATACCGCCGGTGCTGCCGGAATATTTTAATTCCCAGGGCAAAGGCCTTTACCTCTATTTGACCGGCTCGGCATCCTGGTATATTTACACCCTGTGGGAAGAGGTGCTTGGCGTAAAGTTTTCTTGGGGCGACCTGAATCTGTCACCCAAACTCGTACCCGAATATTTCGCCAAGAAGAATGAGATAAAGATAAAATTCAGCTGGTTGAACAAGACCGTAGAAGTCGTTTACCAAAAAGAGTCCGCTAACCCCGTCTTACAACTCTTCCAAGCCTCGCTCAATGGCCAACTCCTCGACTGCCGCGACAATACCTGCCTCATCAGCGCGGATAGCGTCCGAAAAATGCCGGGATCGACGATACAAATAATAGCAGTAGTGAAATAATTCGTTTCCACACCCGGGGTGGGGAAACGAAGGTTTAAGGCGGACACCCCGGGTGTGGCACGCGGTTTATTTCGGGGGTGTGGTTAACGGTTAGTTTTGAGGGTGGAATTACGGTTTTTTATTGGGGTTTTCAATGTCGTTTTTCCAGGACAACGGATTATTGATAATACATCCTCGGATTTGGTTTAACGAGGTGTCGTTACGAATAATATGATCGTAATAATTGCGTTGCCAAAGGCGTTTATCAAATGACGGCCAATCATTATTCCTAACATTTTGCATATATTTATTCGTGGTCATTGTTTTAAACCATTGAACGATGGCAGATATTGTAGGGGCGGACCGGTGTGTCCGCCCGTTATGATTTAATTCATGGTTATCGGTTAATTTATTATTTTTTAACGGGTCGACACATCGGTCGACCCCTACAATATTTATTATTCCATGAATGTGATTCGGCATAATAATATATTGACCCAATTTTATACCGGCAAAATGATTGGAGATCTCACGCCACCAGAAATCGGCAATTTCCCCTACGTCGCTTAAAATCATCTTATCATTTTCAATCGCGCCGAAGATCTGTTGTCTACTTTCAACGCAAATCGTTAAGAAATATTGACCGGGGGTTGAATAATCATGTTGCGGTATGCGGTTTGTATTGCGACGGGTTTTTACTCTCTGCATTTACCTTGTTTCTATATTTACGGTGATTTAATTAGTTTTTAATAAATCCTCACGCTCAGGCTCTCCCCCGCCCAAATCTTCCTATTTCCCGTTTTCCGGTTCTATACTCCGGGGACAACTACCACAATTACGAGAAACCTAAAGGTTCAGTCCAGCTCCGGCATTCCTTTTATTGTTCAGTCAACCACTGCGCGGCTTGATCGTAAAGAGCAAAGGGCGCAAGGGTATGACCGCCTTCAAATTCCAGCCATTTTACTCGCCAACCATTCTCGATTAAAAGCTTACGGTCGCTCTCCATTACGGAATAATTAAAATCAGCAGGACTGGCGAGAAAAACTGCCAGCTTGAATCTGGGATAGCGGTCTTTATATTTGCGGCAATAAGGGTGATCTGCGCCGGTGTTGACTATTATCGCCCAGATTATCTGGGGATACTCAAAGGCAATGAGATG
>Ga0315289_10004332_pt1 | contig 21175 bp, 23 predicted proteins | sample YL17G11_40_MG_FD_203452 | JGI IMG/M metagenome (GOLD analysis project Ga0315289, IMG submission 203452) | Sediment microbial communities from Yellowstone Lake, YNP, Wyoming, USA - YL17G11_40 | ecosystem: Environmental > Aquatic > Freshwater > Lake > Sediment | place: USA: Wyoming | collected... | reverse complement strand
GAACATTCACCATGGTAACAGGCGGTGGTGCCTCAGAAGTGCTACCAGCTATCACAAGCGACGGAAAAAGTAAGATTGTAACACAGAACAAAACTTTAAATTTGTTCATATAACCTCCTTTCTGTTTGAACCCCAAACATTAAGATATTTTCATTCTTCAAATTTAAATATTAAAGAGTTTTGGGTGAATGTCAAGAGAAATTTTGACAAACTGTCAGCCGATTTAACGGATGAAATGGAATGAAAATGAGTTAATCTGTTGGGAATTGAGTTTTTCAACTCATTCATCACGGATAAGGCGTCCCTGATGAACAACGGTGATTGTTAGGCTCACAATTACGATATAAAGTTAAATGATAAAAGTGACTTTTTAATCTACCCAATTTTCTGTCCAGATTTCCTAACCTGAGTAGAAACATATACTACTTCTGCGAATACGTGCCTGATAAAGAAGAGTTGGGTAATATAGTTCTTGATTTCCTCAACGAATCCAAGAACGTCACAGACTATCAGCTGTTTTGGATAGCAAAGATCGCGGAGAAGCATCTCTCGATGACGGCTCGCTTTGGAGACATTCTGAGTTGCCTCTTGGAGCATCCAAACGCGTCGGTCTTGTCGAAGGCAAAGATTCTCGAAATCCCAGAGAAGCGGTTTGGAATGGACAACTTGCGCGAGGAACATCTTAGAACTGGTGGTTCTGATTGGCTGTCGTGGGCGTCCGCCGTCGGGAGTCGGGAGGAGAAGAAGGCCAACAGAAACCATCTTTGGGATATTTTTCTAACGGCAGTCCGATGAACAAGATCATAGCAGACTGCATAGCCAAATTTTAGCTTGGCTATCGGAGAGATAAACCCTCCGCTACGCGTTTTGGGAGAGCAAAGAATTATGCCCATCGGGTCCCCCGACCCGACGGGCAAATACTCAGCAACAAAAAATAAAGTTTCCCGCCAGGTCAGGGGACCTGGCGGGCACAGAAATTACGGAAAGCTATTATTCGAGTACAAGCAAAAGCGCCATCACCCCGGCTCCAAGAAGAATAAATAGTAGTTGGAGCAGAGATTTTTTTAAAGCTGTCTCCTTTTTTAACTCTGGAATCAAATCAGCTGTGGCGATGTAAATAAAGCCCCCGATGGTGAACGGCACCAAAAATGCTGACACGTTCTCGGTTTTCAGACCGATGGCGAGGGTAAAAACTGCTCCTACCACCGCAGAGATGGCGGAAAGAAAATTAAAAATCAAAGCCTTGCGAATTGAATATCCCGCATGCACCAGAATACCAAAATCTCCTATCTCCTGCGGGATCTCATGCAATAACACCGCCAGGGTGGTTGATATTCCTAAGGGGAGGTTGACCAAAAAACTTCCCGCAATGATCATGCCATCCATGAGATTGTGAAACCCGTCGCCCACTAGATTCATGAAGCCAACGGGATGGGGATGCTCATCGGATGTGGGAATATGGCAGTGTCTCCAGGAGATGATCTTTTCCAGGATAAAAAAACTCAAAATTCCCGAAAGGATAAAGAGTGAAACTTCTGGTTGCAACCCTTGCTCTACGCTTTCGGGCAATAGATGCAAAAAAGCATCTCCTAAAAGGGCACCCGCAGCAAAGCTCACCAGAAAAAGAAGCATTTTTCTCAATCTTTTTTCATCAATCGAGATGAAAAAAGCTCCTACCAGAGAAACCAAACTTACTAAGAGCACGCTTCCCACGGTATAAAACCAGACCTCGAACATAATACCTCCCTCGACTTTTCTGATAAGCCTTCTCGGGCGAACCTGAAGGGCGTGTTGAAAAAGGAATTTTTACCGTCATTGCGGGGAGTCCCGTCCCGCCTTTGGCGGGAGACGACGAAGCAATCCCTAACTCATTAATTTATATAAAGGCGAGATTGCTTCGCTACGCCCGCAATGACAGAAATTTGGGTTTTTCAACAGTCCCGAAAGGTGAACACTCCAATTTTCCCCCTTGGATGAATCTTTAATACTAAGATTGTTTTTTTTCTGGTTTTAGATGTCTATATAAAAAATAGAATATTCCCAAAGCTATTATTATTCCAATGAAGATGTCTGCTCTGCGGAAATAAATTCTGATGTTTTCCCAGTTTTCTCCCAAGATTTTTCCGACGTAGGCTAACATGAAGCACCACGGAAGTGATCCTACGAAAGTGTAGAGGATGAATTTAAAAAAATTCATCCTGGCGATGCCCGCTGGCAAGGAGATAAATGTTCTCACCACCGGAAGAAGCCGAGAGAAAAATATTGCCCATTCTCCATATTTTTCAAACCAAAGGTCCGCAGTGGCTAAGTCTTTATGGGAGATCAAAACATATTTCCCATATTTTTGAATGAAGGGACGCCCTCCCCAAATCCCGATCCAGTAGGCAGCCACAGATCCAACCACACATCCCAATGCTCCAGCCACGGAGACGCCAACTAAACTAAATCTGCCGGAAAAAACTAAATAACCAGAGAATGGCATGATGATCTCCGAGGGGAGAGGGATGCAGGCACTTTCGATCCCCATAGTTAATATGATTCCCCAATATCCCATCTGGGAGATCACACTTATTATCCATTTGCCAATTGGCTCAAGTATTGTCTCAAACAAGGTTTTAGGTGTAAGGTTTAAGGTGAAAGGTCTTCTCTCTGCTCTATGCTCTTTGCTCTTTGCTCTATGCTCTATGCTCTATGCTCTTTACTCTTTGCTCTATGCTCTATGCTCTATGCTCTTTACTCTTTGCTCTATGCTCTATGCTCTTTGCTCTATGCTCTATGCTCTCTGCTCTTTACTCTTTGCTCTATGCTCTTTACTCTTTGCTCTATGCTCTTTACTCTTTGCTCTATGCTCTCTGCTCTCTGCTCTCTGCTCTCTGCTCTCTGCTCTCTGCTCTTTGCTCTATGCTCTATGCTCTTTACTCTTTACTTTCTTTGATGACTTTGATTTTCTTAAGCCGGTGTCCGATCTTTTCAAAGACCACGAAAGTTAAATCGCCTGATTTGATCTCCTCGTCCAAGGTGGGAATTCTTCCCAAAGCACTGGTAAGGTAACCTCCCACCGTATTGAATTCCTCGGGGAGATCAGTTTTGAATTTCTCGTTGAAATCGCCCACAAATAAACCGGCGCTAACAATAGCTAAGTTATCTGAAAGCATGTAAATTTTCTCCTCTTCTTCTCGATCGTATTCATCTCGAATCTCTCCCACTATCTCCTCGATTATATCTTCCATAGTAATCAATCCTGCGGTGCCGCCAAATTCATCCAGGACGATAGCCATGTGAATCCTTTTCTTCTGGAACTCCCTCAAAAGCTCTGAGATCTTTTTGGAGTCAGGCACAAAATATGGTTTGCGAATTATATCCTCCAATATGATTAGTTCTTGGTTCTGAAGCAAGTTAAGGATGTCTTTGGCATAAATTATTCCTACGATGTTATCCAAATTTTCTTTGTAGACCGGGATTCGGGAATATCCATATTCAGTTACCATCCGCACCACCTGCTGTTGAGTCGTTTTTACGTCCAAAGCCACAATCTCAGTTCGGGGGATCATGGCGTTCCTAACTGTGGTATCCGTAAATTCAAGAGCGCTTCGGATCAACTCCTCCTCGGTTTGGTCAAAAACACCTTTGGCTTTTCCCTCATGCACGATAAATTTCAACTCTTCATCGGTGACAAACCCGGTTTCTTGAGGGACTCTTTTTACAAAAATGGAAACAAAATATCTGCTGGAGGCAGAAAGTATATTGACAAATATAAAAGCTAATTTTGAAAGAACATTCAGGGGTCCGACGGTTCCTAAGGCGATTTTCTCGGGGTAAGCCAGGGCTAAGTATTTGGGAACCAGCTCCCCAACCACTAAGAGAAGATAAGTGATGACCACCACCACGATGCCTATGGAGATCGATTCGCTTGCGTTCTGGATAGAGTGAAAAGGAATTTTTTTTATCAACGGTTGCAAAAAATCAACGATTTTGGCTCCCCCCACTACCGAAGCCAAAGTCCCGGCTAAGGTGATTCCCACCTGAACAGTGGCTAAAAACAAATGGGGCTCGTTTTGGAGTTTGTCCACCAGCTGAGCTTTTTTATGTCCGTTTTTAGCTAAATGTTTAATACGGCTTTTTCGCGAGGAGATCAGAGCGATCTCAGAGGAAGCAAAGAAGCCGTTAACTAAGATCAGAAGGATTATTATTAATATTTCGATCCAGGCACTTCCCATAAAGGGTTTCTCTTCTCTTAAGTTTTAACAAAAAAGCGGTGAGGAGTCAATTTGAAGAATCTATCCACACCACTTTATCGCAAAGATGAAAGCCTCTCTCTTAAGACGCCAGCACCTAACTTAAGTTAGGTGCTGGGCTTGATTCCCCCTCACCCTATCGCCAAAGGGGAGAGGGGATTACGTCTAACCATCCATAGTAAACCTCAGTGGTGAGCCATCATTTCTAACCTCGCCACCCGCTCCTCGACAGGGGGATGGGTGCTGAACAAATTTACCATTCCTTTGCCAGAGAGGGGATTTACGATGAAGAGATGGGCGGTGGAAGGATTAGCTCCCAGAGGTATTCTTCGACCTGCATATTCTAACTTCCTTAAGGCATTTGCCAAGGATAGAGGCTTATGACTGATCTTCGCTCCAGTTTGATCTGCCGCATATTCCCTGGAGCGTGAGATTGCCATTTGAATTAAAATAGCGGCCAAGGGAGCAACTATAGCCATTATCAAGAGTCCCAATCCCCCTCCTCCGCGCCCCTCATCGTCTCTTCCTCCATATCCTCCAAAAATGGCTCCCCACTGTGCCATATGGGCTAACATGCTGATGGCACCGGCAATTGTAGCGACGATGGAACCAGTTAGAATATCTCTGTTTCTAACATGTGCCATCTCATGCGAGATTACCCCTTCCAATTCATCCTCATCCAAGATTTTTAATATTCCGGCTGTGACCGCCACCGCCGCATGCTTCGGATTCCTTCCGGTGGCAAAAGCATTAGGAGTCTGGGTCGGTATGATATAGACCTTGGGCATGGGCAAATTCGCCTGGGTGGCTGTTCGTCTGATAAGATTATACAAACCGGGATCATCCGATTCTTTAATTGGCTGAGCTCGATACATGGCTAAAACGATTTTATCCGAGAACCAATAAGCGCCAAAATTCATAATGGCGGCAAATACTAAAGCCACGATCATGCCTGAATTCCCCCCTAACAGCCGACCAATAAAAACCAAAAGCAAGGTCAAAAGGGTCAAAAGAAATGCAGTTTTTAAAATGTTCATTCTTACACCTCCTGAATAGTTTTATAAACAAAAGAGTCAAATGTCAAGATTAATTTTGGAATCTTTTGAGTTATACGCATTCGGGCAAAAGATTTTTGGGTTCTAAAAACTTCTCCTTCCTTCAATTATTTTGTCAATGTAATCAAATTTAGCCAGGCATGAACTTTCTTATTTAAAGACATATTTCTGTGCCAAAAGCTTAAATTCGGTGAAGGCTTTTAATCTTTTTTTCCCTAAGGTTGCACCTCCTAATTCAAAAACACTCCAGGCGATGTAAACAAAGGTTATCTCCTCTCGCCAATGCGGAAAGACCAATTGGGTAAACCACAGGGTAAAAAGTCCCAAAGCCTCATACCATCTGAACTCCATGTTGGCTAAAAGAAGAAATCCTAAGAAGGATTGTGCCATGGTCAAAAATATTTCCATCTTTTGATGGGCATCAAAGTGAATTGCCGAGACTTCTCCCCGGCTAAAGCTGTAAACTATTGGTATCATAGCCACCAGCACGGTCCATTGATTGATGTTGGATGAGACCATGTTCATTAAAGCCATGGGGGATTTCCTTACGGTCCTGGCCCAGTTAAAGGCGGTGACCTTCTCAGGAAATTCCGATAAGAACGGAGCCACCCACTGCACGAACACAAAATTGGAAACGCCCAAAAAGGTAGCCAAAGCCAACATGCTATATAAAAACGGATGCGCCACAAAGTAAAGCCAGAAACCCCCGATAAGAAAGAGTGCAACTATGGAAACATTTCTGGGAAAAGGTTTCATTTTCAAAATCATCCGTGGGATTTTTTCTGCGTCCTCCACCTTTTCCTGATCCTGAGGAGGAATCTTTCTCAAGAAATAAAGATAAGAGACATACATCAGAAACAAAATAACGGAATCGAACAGGGTCAAAGTCCCTTTCAGCACAATTATCACAAAATACGATATGGGAGGTAGAAGAGCCATCACCTCCACTGCATGCTCCCCCTCAAGTTTTATGTTTACAAATCTTTTTCCGGTCGATTTCCTTTTTCTAAAAAATGCAGTGGTGAAATAAATCATGGGCCAAGCCAATCCCACTAATAATCTTAAAGAGCCGGTGAAATTGGCGGTGACCAGATGGACTTTTTCAGGATCGATTCCTGCCTCCCAGGCTATCACCGCTTCCACCGCAAATTCAGGAAGAGTCTGAAGCCAGGCTAATATGGCTAGGGCTAAGCCTTGAGAAAGCAAGAATTGAGCCGCCTCTGCCGCCCAGCCGATAACTAAAGCCGAAAAAATGATGGAAGGAAATGTCCAGATAGCGGAGAGGGCTTGGGCTTTTATGCCGGCGGCGCCTATGGATTTGAGTTCGGAGAGCATTTATGATGACTATTTTTCGAAATTAAATCAATCCTGGTTTGGCAATTTTTACAGGTCCTTCAGTAAGAGTTCTTCAGGATAAATGTTTATAGGTTAATTTTTCCGGAGCGACGATTCCTCCAGAGACGAAAAATTCTATTCCTTTTTCAACAGTCATATCCAAGGGGATCACATCATTCTTAGGAAAAAGCATGGTCCATCCGGTAAAGGGAGTGGGAGTAGAGGGGATAAAAACAGCGACAAAGTCATCTTTTGCCTCTTTTCGCTCCAACTCAATCTGGCTGGTTAAAAAACCTAAACTGAACATCCCTTTTCGGGGAAACTCCACCAACACCACCTGCTTGAAAGATTTTTTTTCGGTGGTGGTTAAAGCTTCAACCAGTTGCTTGGAGGAACCATAGATGGTGCGCACCAAAGGGGTTTTGATTAAAAATATCTCCCATATTCTGAAAAGCCTTAAGCCAATCACGTTGGCAGTAAAAAATCCTGCCACGAAGATTAAGATTATAGTGGCAATGATTCCCAAGCCCGGAATATGATGTTTCAAGAGTTTGGTTAGTAAAGGGGAGAGAAGACCATCTACGCCTTCAAAAAGAAAACGCAAAACCATGATGGTAATAATCAGCGGCACAATAACCAAAATCCCGGACAAAAAATACCGCCGTAGCGCTGTGTTGAGTTTTCCTCTAAGTGACATCTTCCGCCTTAAGAGATTTTCTCTTACACCCTATCGTTCGGGCAGGGGTTCAACCCCTGCCCGAACAGACATCTTTAGCATCCTCTAACTTCGAGCTTAAATTAGGTCTTTTTTGAGCGTTGTCAAATTATTTCTTAACGATTTTTATAAGTTTGACAAAGGGAAGAAATGAGAGGTTATAGTGGCCCAATTTATACCGCCTTTATCCCGCCAGAGGCGGGACAAAGACGGCGATTGGGTTTATTTAGGCTCGACCACCCCGCCGTTGGCGGGGGATTTTTAATAAATCGAGCAACTACAATTCTCGGACACACTCCTGAGGTGGTTTTTGCTGTTCCTTGTAAAGCGCATCAATAAATTGATGCACTCCTCATTTTTTAATAATGAAATACTAAGGCGGCTTGGGTGGCGAAGTTGAGGAAGATATTGGGATAGACACCGAAAAGCAGGACACCGATAACGGAGATGATCAGGGAAACTTTCAAGGCTATAGGCATGGCGATAGGTTTTTCTGCATTTGAAGTTTGAAAATACATCTGTCTTACCACGCCCACATAGTAGTATAAGGAGATAACGCTGGTCAAAACCGCTACTACTACTAACCAAATATATCCTTGCTCAATAGCGGCTGAGAAGAGATAATATTTCCCGGTAAATCCTGCCAGAGGGGGGATACCCACCAAAGAGAGCATAAAGACAGCCATCATAGCGGCCAAAGCGGGTGACCTTCGGGAAAGCCCCGCGTAGTCTTTTATCTCGTCACTTCCGGTGGTATTGCTAAAAGTGATGGCGGCGATGAATGCTCCCATGTTGGCAAAAAGATATACAAAGACATAAAAAGATACAGAGGCTACGCCTCGGGGTGTAGCGGCTACTACTCCCAAAAGAATATATCCAATTTGAGCAATGCTGGAATAAGCTAACATTCTTTTGATGTTTGTCTGAAGTAAGGCAATAATGTTTCCTATAATCATGGCTAAAGCGGCCAACACGGCGACGAGCAAAGCCCAGTCAACTTGAAAGACCAAAAACGATTGGAAGAAAACTCTGACGAAAGCTGCCAATCCCGCCGCCTTAGAGGCAACTGAAAGGAATGCGGTTACGGGTGTAGGTGCCCCCTCGTAGACGTCTGGAACCCACATATGAAAGGGAACCAAAGCCAGCTTGAATCCGAAACCAGCGATAAAGAAAATAAGAGATAGAATCAAAGCGGGATCGATCTTTTGATAAGTCAAAAACTTGGTGATTAAACTCATCTTTATTTCCCGGAGGAAAGTAGTCCCTGTAAGCCCAAAGATCAGGCTTATGCCATAAAGCAAAAGAGCAGAGGAGACTCCTCCCAGGATAAGATATTTTAATCCTGCTTCGCTTGATTTCGATCTTGTAGTGAGCGGAGCGAAGCTATCATTTTTCAGATAAGCGGCTAAAACATACAAACTGATAGTGGTCAATTCTAAAGCTACGTATAAGGTGATAAGCTCTCCGGCAGAGGCAAGGAACATCATTCCCACCATGGATAACAATAGTAAGGCGAAGTATTCTCCCTGATGAGAACTTAACTTTTTGACATAATCTATTGAGGATGCGATAGTCAAAAATCCACAGAGCAAGAATATGAAGTTGAAAAAAGAGGAAAAAGAGTCCGCCAAAAACATTCCGCTGAAAAGTTCCCCTTTTTGGGTGGTCAAGGAGAGGAACATGGTGATGGCTACGCCGATTAAGGCGAAATAGCCTAAATTTTGTTTTCCCCTCTTCCAAAAGAAATCCAGGACGAATATCAAAACCGCCCAGAGGAAGAGGAAAATTTCGGGTAATAGAAGTTGATAGTTCATAACATTAGTTTAGAGTTCAGAGTCGAGAGTTAAGAGTGAAAACATTTGTTTATCCGGATACTAAACGGACGATATTTTCCATAGTGGCTTTAATCATGTTTACCAAAGGTGCGGGATAAATCCCGATCCCGATCATAAGAATTGCTAAAGGAACCACTGTGAAAATCTCCCTGCCATTTATCTCAGTCAAGGCTTCCCATTGGGTATTAAATGTGCCCAAAAACATCCTCTGGATCATCCTCAAAAAGTATGCGGCGGTTATCACCACTCCAACAACCGCCAGGGGGACGATAACCTTAAATGAGGGATACGAGCCGATGAAGACCATAAACTCGCTCACAAATCCGGAAAGTCCGGGAAGCCCCAATGAACCCAGGCAGAATAAGGTCATGATTCCTGAGTAGACCGGGAGTTTTATCCACAAACCACCGAAAGCCCCAATGTCTCTGGTGTGAGCCCTTTCATATAAAACCCCCACCAAAAGGAATAGGGCGCCGGTGATAAGCCCGTGCGAAACCATCTGAAAAACACAACCGGAGATGCCGGTGACGGTAATAGCCGCTATCCCCAACATGCAATAGCCCATATGGCTGACTGATGAATAGGCGATCATCTTTTTCAAATCCTTCTGTGCCATACAAACCAAAGCCCCATAAACTATATTTATTAAAGCCAAAATTCCAATGGGCAAGGCATAATATATCGCTCCTTGAGGAAACATGGGGTAGCTGATTCTCAGGAAACCATAAGCTCCCATCTTCAAAAGAACCCCAGCCAGGATGACCGAAACCGCAGTGGGGGCGTCCACGTGAGCATCCGGCAGCCAAGTATGGAATGGAAAGACAGGCACTTTTATAGCAAAAGCAAGATAGAAAGCCACAAAAACCAAAAGCTGAAATCCTCGAGCGAGTTGTGGTGCTTTGTCAATCAAAGTCATCATGTTCAAAGTATGGGGATCGACCGTGAAATAAAGTGCTAATATCCCTACCAACATGAACAAGGAACCGAACAAAGTGTATAAGAAAAACTTGATGGCGGAATATTCTTTCCTTCCGTGTCCCCAGATCCCAATCAAAAAATACATGGGAACCAAAACTATCTCCCAGAAGATGTAGAACAGGAAGAAATCCAAAGCGGCAAAGACGCCCATCATCCCGACCTCTAAAAGAAGGAGAAATGCGAAGTATTGCTTAACCCGCTCTTTTATGTCCCCGAAGGAGTATATGACCGACACGAAGCACAAAAGTGCGGTCAAGAAAAGCATGGGAATCGAAAGCCCGTCCGCTCCCATGAAATAGGTCACTCCTAAAGAGGGAATCCAGTCGAATTTCTCCACAAACTGAATCTGGGAGGTAGAGCCATCGTATTTAGACAAAAGGATAAAGGATAAGAGTAAAGGGATAAATGAGAAAAATCCAGCTAAATACCGAGCCGCATTCTCTTGTTCTTTTTTCAATAACAAGATTACAATCATCCCCAAAAACGGGATAAAGGTCATTAAGCTTAAAATTGGAAAGTTCATCAAGTTTTTATTCCTCCTTACCTTACAAGTTGCATCGGGACTTTGTAGTCCCGATGCTAAAAGTTTTCTGATGTGCCGGGATAACAATATCCCGACACAACATCGATTCTTTCAACTTATTTAAGTTTAAACAGTATTATCAAAACCAATCCGAAAAATATGATGAAGGCATAAGTCTGCACCTGTCCGGTTTGAACTTTTCTTAAACTTGAGCCAGCTCCCCGGGTGACATAAGCCACCCCGTTGACCGCACCATCGACTATATGGCTATCAAACCATTCTTTTATATCCGACAAAAAGACCGTAAAATTGCCCACCCCGTTGACCAGCCAGTCTATCACTCCCACATCGAATTTGACGAAGAGACGATCGGATAGCTTCAAAATTGGATTGACGATTACGGCATGATACAATTCATCAAAATAATATTTATGGTAAAGAACCTTATAAGGGAACGCAAATTTCTCTTTTAACTTTTCTGGAGAGATTGATTTTTTATAATACATGGCATAAGCTAAATATATGCCGGATAAGGCTACGATGGTGGAGACAAGCATTAGCAAAAAATTGGGCTCGACATGATGGGGCTCATGATGATATACAAAGGATGAAAAACCATGTTTAAGCCAGGGTATTCCCACCCAGCCGGCAAAGATCGAAAGAAAGGCTAAGATCATCAAAGGTATGGTCATCACTTTTGGAGATTCGTGGGCATGATCGAATTTGTGCTGGTCTTTTGGTTTTCCGAAGAAGGTGACGAAACATAGGCGAAACATGTAAAATGAGGTCATGCCAGCTACTAAAATTCCCATTATCAGAAAGATGGGATTATGAAAATGACTTGCCACGGTCAGGATCTCATCTTTGCTCCAAAATCCGGACAAGGGGAAGATCCCCGCTATGGAAAGCGAGGCGATGATGAAAGTTATGGCAGTGACCTTCATCTTGGGATATAGACCTCCCATTTCCCAGATGTCATTGGTGTGCATGGCATGGATTACGCTCCCTGCTCCTAAGAATAGAAGGGCTTTGAAAAAGGCGTGAGTGTATAGATGGAAAATCCCAGCGGTCATTCCCCCTAAGCCCAGAACCATGATCATATAACCCAGCTGGCTTATAGTGGAATAAGCTAAAACTCTTTTGATGTCATTCTGGACCAAACCGATGGAGGCGGCCAAGACAGCGGTGAAACATCCAATAGATGCTACCACCAGAGCGGCGTTCGGCGCCGCCAAATAGATGGTGATGGTTCGAGCCACCAGATACACTCCAGCCGCCACCATGGTGGCGGCATGGATTAAAGCAGAGACCGGGGTGGGACCCTCCATCGCATCCGGAAGCCATACGTGTAGCGGAAATTGCGCTGATTTTCCTATAGCCCCACCAAACAGGAAAATGCCGGATAAAGTTAAAAGACCAACGGAGATGTGCCCTGCTTCAATTTGATGAAAGATCTCTTTAAAATTGAACGTTCCAGCGGCTGTAGTTAAGATTAATATGCCTATTATGAATCCTAAGTCTCCCGTGCGGGTGGTGATGAAGGCTTTTTTCCCTGCATCCGCCGCTACTTTCTTCTCAAACCAAAAGCCGATCAACAAATATGAAGTTAAGCCTACCAATTCCCAGAATATGAATATTTCGAAGAAGTTGTTGGAAATTACCAAGCCCAGCATGGAAAAGGAGAATAAAGATAAAAAGGAGAAAAATCTGGCGAATCGGGGATCGCCCGTCATGTATCCGACAGAATAAATGTGAACTAACATGGAGACGGTAGACACCACCAGAAGCATAATTGCAGTCAAGGGATCGATCAACATCCCCATCTGGACTTTGAGTCCCAAAAGATCAATCCAGGTGAATTTGAATTCCGAGGAGACGGGATTCTTCAACACAGTTCCCAGGACGATCAATGAGAACGCGAAGGACAGACATATTCCCCCTATTGAGATAAGGGAGCTTAGCTTTGGTCTTCTGTTAGTGAAAAACACGATTGCCACAAAAGACAGCAAAGGGAACAGAGGTATTATCCAGCTATACGGCAACATATTTGGAAACTATTTTAAAATTATACTTTAACAAATTCCTTATTAAGTTTACCCACCAAATCCTTCTTCTTTTTTTCGTCTGCTAAGATGGTTTTTAGTTCTTTCCACACTTCTGGACATGGTTTATCTGTTCTCAAAATCTTGCGGATGGATTTATCCATCCTCTTCCGATTATCTTTGTTTTCCTCTATACCCAGTTTTTCAAAAATGTCGCTTAAATGTCGAATATAACAGCTCATATTGGTCTCCTCTGGAGTGTCAAGCTTTAGCTTGACCTGATCCCGCTAAAGCGGGATACTCCAGTTTTCCTACCATTTCATAATGTTTATCTCGTCCACATTGATTCCTTTGTAGTTTCTATATATCAAAAGCACGATAGCCAGACCAACGGTTGCTTCTGCGGCGGCGATGGTGATGACGAAAATGGCGAATATCTGTCCAACAAACTGGGTGGGGGTAACGAATTTTGAGAAAGCCACAAAGTTGATATTGACCGCATTAAACATCAGCTCGATGGACATTAAAACCCCTATCGCATTTCTGCGGGTCAACACCCCGAATATTCCCACACAGAAAAGAATTGCACTTAAGGTTAAATAATGATTAAGACCTATCAAAACCTACTCCCTTTCCGCCTTAGGCGGATCCGCCTTCGGCGGGCTGGCAATTATAACTGCTCCTATTAGTGCGGTCAACAAAACCACCGAGACCACCTCGAAAGGTAATACATAGGTGGTCAAAAGCAATTTGCCGATGCCCACCGTAGATTGAGCTTGCGGAGTTTCAAAAGATAACTTCCAGGCGGTTTTGCTTAGTGCAAATAAGGTAGCTACAAGCAATGTACCCACGATGATCAGCCCGGGAATAACCTGTTCATTGGACTGCCTGATTTTGGCGCTATATAGTTTGTGGGTCAACATGATGGCAAAAATCATCAGGATGGTGATCGCTCCCACATAAATTAAGACCTGAACCGCCGCTAAAAATTCAGCCTCCAAAAGAATGTAGATCCCTGCCACACTGAAAAAACATAACACTAAGAATAAAGCCGAATGAAAAATATTCTTCATGCTGACCACCATCACCGCAGAGCCGATGATAATGGCGGCTAATATATAAAATATGGTTTCTGGAACTCCGGTTAACAATTCTACTTCCTTTTATTTTATCCCTCCTTCCCTCTCCCCCATGGGGAGAGGGTTAGGGTGAGGGGGCAATAATCAGGTATGTGTCTCCGGTTAACAATTCTACTTCCTTTTGTCATTCTGAGGGAGCCCCGCCAGAGGCGGGGTAAACTCCGCGACCGAAGAATCTTTAGATGCTTCGCTACGCTCCGCATGACAACTGTGTTTATGATACTTGGCTTAGTATTTGAGAAACATTTCCTCCTGTTGCTGAAACATCAAGAGTATTCTTTACCGACCTCCGCTAATTTCTCCTTATTGTAAATCAACTCCTTTTTATCATAAACAGAGAATTCATATCTGGGCACCAATTTGATGGCTTTACCCTCCACCGGACAAGTCTCTTCACACAGTCCGCAATAGATGCAAATTCCCACATCTACCTCAAAGACGTCCGGAACCCTCTTTCCGGTTTCATCCTTGATTGAGGTAATTTTGATTGCGTTATTGGGGCAGATTTTATAACACAGGGTGCAAGCGGTGCATTTTAGTTTTCCGCTTTCACGATCTGTCATAAGAGCCACACAGCCCCTGGATCTTTTTGGCATGGTCCATTTTTCTTTAGGATACTGCAAGGTGATGGCATGTTTTCCCATGTGTTTCACCGTTACCACCAAACCCAGAATCAGGTTATATATTCCCAAGTATATGCTTTTGACTAATCTCATAACTTAAGCCAGAAGTCCAGTTACAATTAGATTCAGAAATGCCAATGGGAGCAAAAACTTCCAGGCGAAGTCCATCAGTTGATCCACCCTTATCCGGGGATAGGTCCACCTAAACCACATAATTACCAAAATTACAAAAAATGTTTTACCGAAAAACCAGATCCAGGAGGGCAACCAGGGACCGTTCCATCCTCCCAGAAAAAGAGTGGTGGAGACAGCGCTTATGGCAAAAAGATTGGTATATTCGGCAAAGAAAAACATGGCGAATTTCATCCCGCTGTATTCGGTATTATAGCCTGCCACCAGCTCCTGCTCTGCTTCGGGTATGTCGAAAGGGGTGCGGTTGATCTCTGCTATGGCGGCGGTTAAATAGACAAAGAATCCCACAGGTTGTCTGAAGATAAACCACTCCCAGAAATGTCCCTGAGAGGTGACGATTTTAACCATGGAGAGGGACCCAGCGAGCAACACCACACCCAAGACAGATAAAGTCAGAGGGACTTCGTAACTTATAATCTGTGCGGCAGACCTTAATCCTCCTAAAAGAGAGTATTTATTATTGGACCCGAATCCCGCCATCAAAAGACCAATCACGGTAAATGTGGTGATGGCGAGAATATATAGAATTCCAATATTGAGGTCTTTTACTATCAATCCTCTTCCAAAGGGAATGCAGACGTAAACCATCAAAGCTGAGACAAAAACCACAATCGGTGCAGTCACAAAGACTGCTTTATCCACTTTGGTGGGGACTATGTCCTCCTTCATGATTAATTTTATGGCATCGATGACAGTCTGTCTCCATCCATGCCATCCGGTTCGCATGGGACCGAATCGCACCTGCATGTGTGCGGAGACTTTCCTTTCCCACCAGACTAAAAATAAAACCGCCAAAGAGATGAAGGCGATGATAATCCCGACCACCAACAACATGGAGAGGAGATCCAGCCAAAAGTGAGGTATGCCCCAATTGGTGAAGAGTTTATCCAACCAAAGATATACTGCTTTGAAAACGTTATCTAATTCGAACAAAAACTCTCCTTAACTTCTTTGTTGCGTCAGGATATTGTTATCCTGACGCCTCAACATCTTTGTTGCGTCAGGATATTGTTATCCTGACGCTTCAGCATCGGGACTACAAAGTCCCGATGTGACAAGAGATTGTTTACCTATCTACATCCGGCATGATCACATCCAAACTGGCGAAGATCGCCACAATGTCCGCAATCTTCCACCCCCGGCACATTTCGGGCAAAACTGCTAAGTTTGAAAAGGAGGCGGTCCTTAGTTTAATTCTATATGGCATAGTGCTCCCATCGGAGACTATGTAAAAGCCCATCTCTCCTCTGGTTGATTCGATCCGGGCATAAACCTCACCTTTGGGAGGTCTGAAAACCGTAGGTGTTTTAGTCTTTATCTCCCCTTCCGGTATAGAATTCAGTGCCTGCTCCAAGATTCTGTTAGCCTGCCTCATCTCCTGGATTCTTACTATGTACCTGTCCCAAACATCAGAATTAGTGCCGGTGGGGATGTCAAATTCAAACCTATCATAAATCGAATAAGGCTCTTCCTTTCGCAAGTCCCATTTAAAACCGGTGGCTCTCAAATTTGGACCGGTAACTGAATAATCTATGGCCGTCTTCTGATCCAAAATCCCCACCCTTTTGGTCCTTCCCAGAAAGAGAGGATTATTAGTCAGAATAGCCTCATATTCATCCACCCTCGGCTTGAAATATTCCACAAATTCCTTAGCTTTTGGAATAAACTCAGGAGGCAGGTCCCTGGAGACTCCCCCAAATCTCATGTAATTGAAAGTCATTCTCTGCCCGCAGACCATCTCAAAGAGATCGAGAATTTTTTCTCTTTCACGAAAACAATAAAGAAATGGAGTTATCGCTCCTAAATCCAAAGCGAACGTCCCCAGCCAGATTAAGTGGCTGGCTATGCGATTCAACTCGTCCATTATCACCCGGATATACTCTGCCCTTTCGGGGACGGGAATCTGGGCTAACTTCTCCACCGCCAGGCAAAAAACATGGTTACAGAACATGGCGGAGACATAGTCGATTCTATCGGTAAGGGGCATATATTGAAGATAGGTTCGGTTCTCGGCAATCTTCTCCATAGACCGATGCAGATAACCGACGTATGGAACCACGTCTACGATCACCTCACCATCCATTTTCAAAAGGAGTCGACACACCCCATGGGTTGAGGGGTGCTGAGGTCCCATGTTGACTATGAATTCTTCAGTCCCTATCTCCTCGGTTGTATCTGACGGTTGTTGAAAGCTATTTTTTAGGTAATCTGACAAAATCTTTTCCCTCCCAATCCTTTCTCATGGGATAGCCCTCGTTCCAATCTTCGGGAAGAAGTATGGGTCTGGGATCGGGATGATTTCTAAAGGTCATCCCGAAAAGCTCCGCTATTTCCCTTTCGTGCCAACCAGCCGCATTCCACACTAAAGTGACAGAATCTATCTCCCCGCCTCTGGGTAAAGAAGTTTTTATTGCGATTTTATGTTTATGAGTAAAAGAAAAGAGATTATATACTAATTCCATGTGATCGATGTAGTCCACACAAGAGAGGCAGGCTAAAAGATTGAAATCAAGCTCCGGAGTTCCCTTAGCGAATCTGCATACGTCCAGAATCAAATCTTTGTCCACCTTGAAGGCGACATCCACCCTCACAAAGGGGATCTCTTCGATTTTTTGGGGAAATTTATTTTGAAAAGCTTGAAGGATTTGTTCCTTGGTCATGGTTTTGGTTGTCTTCAAACCAGCACCTAACTTAAGTTAGGTGCTGGAAATTCTTCTAACTCCAATCTGCAATTTTTTCCTTCTTAATCTTTTCCTGGAGTTTGATGCATCCTTCCATCAAAGATTCTGGTCGGGGAGGGCAGCCGGGGATATAGACATCCACCGGAATGATGAGGTCCACCCCTTTCACCACACTATAACAATCATAATAGAATGGTCCTCCGATTATGGCACAGCCTCCCATGGCGACCACATACTTGGGCTCTGCCATCTGTTCATAAAGCCTTTTCACTCGGGGAGCCATCTTTTTGGTCAAAGTTCCCGCCACAAACATCAGGTCCGATTGCCGGGGGGAGGCGCGAAAGATCATTCCGAACCTATCGAAATCATAGCGTGAAGCCCCAGTGCACATCATCTCCACCGCACAACAGGCTAAGCCGAAAAGCATATACCAGAGGGAAGAAGCCCGAGAATAGTTCAAGACATCATCCAATACCGTGGTTACCAAACCGCCACCTGGCAAGCTTTCAAAATATACCGGCAACTTTTTGATTATACCCATTTCAAAGCTCCTTTTTTCCACACATAGACTAAACCAAAGATCAAAATAGCCAAAAATATCATCATCTCAACAAAGGCGAAAAATCCCAAGCTTCTGTAAACCACGGCCCAGGGAAATAGAAAAACCACCTCTACATCGAAGATCACAAAAATCAAGGCATAAAGGTAGTAGCGAACATTATATTGAACCCTGGCTTCTCCAATGGGAAGCTCGCCACATTCATAGCTTTCGAGCTTGTCTGGATTGGGATGATGAGGTCTGATCAGGCGGGACAAAAAGAAGGCAAATACAACGAAAGCTACCCCTATCACTAAGAAAAAACCTACATATGCATAATCGCTCGTCACCGATGGTCTTCCTTTGGGGTGCACCATATGGTGCACCCCTTTGTGAGTCTTATCCGGCTTTTAAAGTAATGAATTTATCACCATCTAAGCAAACCACCTGTTCGCAAGTGAATTTCTTCACAAATAGTTTAGATATAAAACATTCTTTTCAAAATTTGTCAAGAAAATTTTTGATGCCTTTGTGAAAAAAATCATTTGGGGAGGTCAGATCATACAAAAGTTCGACTTAGGAGCCTTGCTCAGAAATCTCACCTTTTTTTGTAATGACCAAATACATATCGGGCACCTATATATGCCCCGAATTCTGGGTCTTGAGATCAGACAACCCCGCCTTTTATGGTGAGCGACTTGTCCTGAGCGAAGTCGAAGGAAGTCGAACCATTGGCGGGATGGAGAGGGGTTCACGCTGAAGGGGAGACAGGGGGAGAGGTAAAAGATCGACCCGTCGGGTTCGATGAAGGGCATCAACTATTTAACTTGACGTCTCCTGTAACTATAAGTTGTTCTACCTGACTTTAGTCAGGTTTAGGTGCTAACGCCCAAATGGGCTTAGAACTAGACCTTAATCTTATGTCAAAGTTGTGTCAGGACACAGTCCTGACACGATCCGGGCGTCAGTCACCAGGATTCCGCCAGAGGCGGAAGAGTAGCTCCTGACACAACCTGTAAATTAACATGCATGTAGTTCCTTAAGAATCCCTTCGATTTGCCTCAACAATTTTAGAGTTTCGTCAACCTCAGCTTGAGTGATGATCCTAGAGCTTTCTCTAAGATTCCCATGTTCATCACGAGGAAATATTTGGTCCATTCTTTTGCGGAATTGAACATTTAGGTTACTTAGTTGTGTCAGCTTCTCTTTTTGTTCTTCGTCCATCGCGTTCTCCTTAAAATATCTTTTCAACAAGGAATATAAGGCCTAGTATCTATGATAATCAAAATCAGCGCAAAGGTTAATCTGTCGTCAAGGTATTTTGAAAAGATCATCTATTTTGCCTTTAACTTATCAACAAATTCCTCCAAAACACTTGTAGCCGATCTACAGCCAAAATCAGGCCAACCTTGAGAAAAATCAGCCGATGCAGCAACCTCACCTGTTTTGAGGTCAATAATGGAAGCAGTAAAATACTCAAAACAATCATCTTTCGTCCAAAAGTGGTTGTAGTCAAACTGCAATATGTAGATCGAATGAAATTCTTGGACTCTCTGTAACGATGCTTCTGCCTCACTTTCTCCACTATCTTTGCTTCTGATCTTATCTTCATATTTAATTTTGTCGTTTGCCACTGCACTTGACACTACTTCGTAGCCACGGGACATCAATAGACGTTCAAGTCTCCCCTGGACCTTCAGAGGATCATAATTCCCTTTGTAAACGACAGTTATGGTGCTCTTCGGTGTGAAAGACGTATTGGGTTTAACTGAGACACTAACTATTCCTGTTGAAGCACATCCAAACATAAGAAAAACAGACAAAGGTAGCACAACCTTAAAGAAGGTTTTAATTTTCATCTTACATTCCTCCTATTTAACTTTTTCCACGCCCAGACCTCCCTGCCCAGAATCAAACCATCCTTTCTATGATTGTATCAAACCTCCTCTCAAAATCGTCCAGTAAACGCTCGTTTTCCGAACGCTCCATCTGTGCTATCCCAGCAAAGAAACCATTTTATAGGGGGAGCTCAGACTAATCCCCGGAGGTCTTCTGGGGAACGAGCCGTAGCCATAGCTCGGTGAGGTCTGAATCTCCCCCGAGCCTAATCTCTTCTTCTTTCAAAACCGTAACACAAATGTTAGTTTACCGAGCGATTCATCTACGTCGGATAGATCAAAGAGTCTTTTGACCGGTATTTGAGCCGTTTGCGGCTTCCTAGTGTCCCGTGATCTTAGCTTCTTTATCTATGGTGCCGTCCACTCACAATCCCGCAAACTTCTCCTTTATGTTCACCAATTCGTTGTTAATCATTATTTCGTTTATGTGGTATCTCTTGTATAACTCCTCCATGGCTCTCATATCACCATCTCTTGCTTGTTCACGCAGGACCTTAATCCTTTCCTGATAGGGTGTTGGTTTTCTGGGCACATCTTCCTCCTTTCCCGTAGCTTTCTTTAGAGCGCGCTACAAATGCCGATAGAGACAGCATAGTTAAAGCCAGAGTCCGGTGATTATTTTCAGTTTCTCTCATCCAAACTTTTTCCACGCCCAGACCCCTAAGGGATTCCTTTATCCGATTCCCGAAGGCATTCGTAGTTCACCCCCCGTTCTAATTGTCTGGCTCCGTTTACAGGTGTAAAATAAACTGACGCCGTGTGCTTGTCAAGTTAAAAAAAATCAGGGGCAGTGCAGACCCGTCAAACTGAAAATTAGGTGACCCCGTAGAAAGAAGCGAGGCGAGAAATTTTAAGCTGACTGTTTCGATTTTGTTTCAAGGAGAGTTCTATTTGGGTGGGTTTTCGTATATTTTAATGGGCTATGACAAAGAAGGAAACTTTTTGTCTTTCTTTGCAATAGCCCATTTTTCAACAACTTGAGGAGAGGACTCGAGAGAGTTGTATATACCACTATCACCTTCTGCCTCTCGGGGTGCGTGGCTGGCAAGAGATTTTTTCTTAAAAAGATAGAATGGGGAATTGAAGGAGATTAATTTCTGGTTTCTCATCCGGTGATGTCCCGCTCACCACCCCCACTACAAGTCTTCTACAAATCGAGCTTAAATGGAGATCAAGACAAAACCATCCTTGGATTTTACAGAAGGTCCTCCTTTTAGTTCTTGATTCTATCCCATGAATCTCCACCACAGTCCGATGATAGGCAGGGTAAAGCCTCCGTCTATACCTTCCGGATGATAATAACTGACGCCCAATTTCAATCGGAATTTTTCCCATCCAAATAGCACACCCCCACCCACTCGGAATCCCTCGAAGGTCATGTCATAA
>Ga0315289_10004331_pt1 | contig 21177 bp, 17 predicted proteins | sample YL17G11_40_MG_FD_203452 | JGI IMG/M metagenome (GOLD analysis project Ga0315289, IMG submission 203452) | Sediment microbial communities from Yellowstone Lake, YNP, Wyoming, USA - YL17G11_40 | ecosystem: Environmental > Aquatic > Freshwater > Lake > Sediment | place: USA: Wyoming | collected... | reverse complement strand
CTCTCACTACTTTCCTTCTTTTCCTATTTTAGGAGGACTCTCCCTTTCCCTCTCTTTGGGCGTGGAGAAGCGTTCTTGCTCCGCCCTTTGTTTCCCATCTGCTTTATCTCTCTCAAGAGAGACGATTGACCTCGAGAGGGTTCCGAGCTCCAACCCCCCGTCCCCACGATGGCGACCGGTAAGCGTAGAAAATCGAAACGACGGCGACCTTGAGGCGGCGATTTCGCCGTCGCTCTTCTTCATCGCGCCCCTTAGAAAAAAAGCCAAACGGGGACCTATCGACGTCGCGGGGTGCTGTCGTGCCCTGCTCTTGGAGATTGCAATTCCTCGATAACGGCTTTCGTTGACTTTTCCTCGCCTTTGATGGAAGAAGGAGACGCAATGATGGCCAAAAAGTGTGCTCCGCACGGCCATGCTGATTTCGTACGCAGAAAGCAAGCGTCGAATCGACGGGGAGCTTGCGACCCCCCTCGTTCTCTGGCACAGAGGAATTTACCTCGACGGCGCCCCCAATTGCTCCCTTGCGCGTGACGTCGAGGGGGTATCGTGTCTCTGGATCTCATCTGCCAGAAGAGTCAGCGCGGGAGATGCGCAGGTCTGCCCCCACGACGGACGGAGCGAACCGCCTGGCTCATTTGCTCTCTCTCTCGCCGCTTCTTGCCCCTCCCGGCCGAGCGAGGAAAAAAAAAAAAGCAAGCCACTGGCAGCCGCTCGCCACCAACCTCCCCGCTCCCCTTTTTTTTCCTTCGCCAACTCTCCTCTTCTCCTTCTTCAACCTCTCTCAACCTCTCTCGACCTCTCTCCCAAATACTCGAAATAAAACAGACCTCACGGCCAGGGACGCGGCGCTCCGCTTCTACGGGCGGCAGCTGGCCTCGGCCCTCGCCCTCGGCGCCGGGATCTTCGCCGCCGGCAGCTCGACCCCGGGACTCTGGGCCAGGCTGCTCCCGGACTTTTTCAACAGGCCGCTCGCCGCCGCCGCGGGCCGCACGGTCCGCCTCGAGCTCGGGCTCCTGCCAGCCCTCTCCGCCGCGGCCCTCCTCCTCGCGCTGGGCGTCTTGCTGAAAGCGAAGCTCAGGACGAAGACGTACCTCCTGGACTTTGCGTGCTACAAGCCGCCCGAGGAGTGCCGCGTGCCGCTCGACGTGTTCCAGCAGCAGAGTCGCGACGCCGGAGTCTTCGACGCCGACGCGCTCGACTTCCAGACCCGCGTCAGCGAGCGCAACGGCGTCAGCGACCACGCGTACTTCCCCCCGGCCCTGCACGACTCGGCCGAGAGCCGCAGGGCGCGCCTGGGCGACGGCGTCAGCCCGACGACGAGGACGATGCGCGAGGCGCGCGAGGAGGCGCAGATGGTCCTCTTCGGCACCGTCTCGGAGCTGCTCGCCCGCCTCTCTCTGTCCCCGCAGGACGTCGACGTGCTCGTCGTCAACTGCTCTCTGTTCAACCCGACGCCGTCGCTGTCTGCGATGCTGATCAACCACTTCGGGATGAGGGCCGACGTGACGTCGTTCAACCTCGCGGGCATGGGGTGCTCGGCGGGCGTTCTCGCGGTGCAGCTGGCGCAGAAGCTGCTGCAGACGCACAAGGGCAAGGGCGGGAGGGGCGGGTACGCGCTGGTGGTGTCGACGGAGAACGTGACGCAGAACTGGTGAGTTGTTGATTGGAGTTTTTTTTTTTTTTGTGTGTGTGTGGGGGGGGTGTTTTTCTCCCGCTCTCGCTCTCGGGTTTTTCGTCAGAGGGAGAAAGAAACTCACCACCTCTCCCCTTTTTCCCTTTCCCCTCTTCCCGTCTCTCTCTTCTTCTTCAACCAAACCAACAGGTACCTGGGAAAGGACCGCTCCATGCTGATCCCGAACACACTCTTCCGCATGGGCGGCGCCGCCGTCATGCTGACCTCCAAGGAGGCCGAGAGGCCGCGCGCCAAGTACGAGCTCGAGCACCTCGTCAGGGTGCACCTGGGGGCCGACGACGTGGCCTACGAGTGCGTCTTCCAGCGCGAGGACGACCGCGGCGTCGTGGGCGTCGAGCTCAACCGCGACCTGGTCAAGGTGGCCGGCAGGGCCCTCGAGCGCAACCTGACCAAGATGGGCCCGCTGGTGTTGCCGCTGGCCGAGCAGCTCAAGTTTGCCGGCTCACTCGTCGCGCGCGCGCTCCTGCCCAAGTCGATGCGCCCCGCGCCCTACGTCCCGGACTTTAAACGCGCCTTCGACCACTTCTGCCTGCACGCCGGCGGGCGGGGCGTCATCGAGGGGCTCAGCAAGCAGCTCGGGCTGCCGTTTGACAAGTCCGCGCCGAGCTACAACTCGCTGTTCTGGTACGGCAACACGAGCTCGGCCTCGCTCTGGTACGCGCTGGGCTACGTCGAGGCGGCGCAGGGCGTGAGGCGCAACGACGTGGTCTGGCAGGTCGGGTTCGGGTCGGGCTTCAAGTGCAACTCGGCGGTGTGGAGGGCGCTGCGCGACGTCAAGGACACGAGGCACGCCGCGTGGCGCCACATCCAGGACGAGAGCAACCTGGCCGCGGTGCCGTCTTACCTCGCCAACGGCGGGTTCTCGCAGGGCCCGAAGGCGCCCGTCTGCAGCGGGCCGTTCGTGTTCGACCGGGAGGAGGAGCGCGCGGCCGCGGCGCTGGCGGAGGTGGAGACGTCGGCCGGCGGCGGCAAGGGCGGCGCCGCCGGGGGCAAGGGGGCGGCGAGGGCGCCGTCGGCGCGGGCGTCGGCGCGCGTCGTCGCGTCGGCCTCGCCCCGCGCTCTTGCCCGCCGGGCCCGCTGAAAGAAAAAGTCCCTCATCGCCCGACCGACGCGTCTGACTGACTGAATGACTGACTGAAGACGATGACGATGACGACGACGCCGCTTTAAAGGAGAAAGGAAGACGGCGGCGGGGGGGGCCCAGCCGCCGCCGTCCTTGGTCTTCGTCTTTGTTCTTCGTCTCTGTCGTGACCGAAAAACCACAACTAAATAAACATCTCACCAAACCGAAACCCACAACTAACGAAACGCCGAAGACTTCCAATTTTACACACATAACAACCAAGCGAAACTGCGCTTTCGATTTCTTTTCTTAAAAAAAATCGCTGGGGAAAAAGAGTGAGAGAAACACGGAGCGCCGGGGCGCGTCCCCGAAAAACTCCCTCTGGAGAGAGAGAGAGAGAGAAAGAGAGAACGAATTTTTTCGTTGAGAGGGATCGTTTTTCCCCACCCCTATTGTTTACACCGCATTTACCTTTCCCCTTTCTGTGATACCCCTCTTTTTGCTTCACCCGTTTTCTGTTTCTCCCCCTCCCTTCCCTTCCCGCGCGGTGCGAGCGACAGGGGGGGGGGGATCCGTTTAAGAAAAAAATGAACAACGTTTCCCCCGTGTTTTGAGGTCTCTCTTCGATCAGAACGCGTGGCGCTTTGGACTTTTGGTTTATGACACTCTTCTTGAAACAGCAGAAAAGGAAAGAAGCCCGTGCGGGGGGAACTGCGCGCTGTTTCCTTTTGGCGTTGAAAGAGAAAAAAGGGCAAGGGAAAATCAAAAGCGCACTCTCTCATCAAAATCATTTCTCTCTCTCTCTCTCTTCCGCATTCATCATCTCCACTCTCTCTCTCTCCCTCCCTCACCGTCACTCTCACTCCGCCTGCCCCAGCGTCCGCGCCATCGCCGCGCCCATGCTGCCCGATGCCCTCTCCACCTCCCTCCTCAGCGCCTCGACCCTCGCCTCCGCGTCCGCGGCGCGCTGGCGGACCCTCTCGGCCACCTCGGCCGCCTCGCACCGCGCCACGGCCGCCCTCGCGCGCGCCTCCTGCTCGGCTTCGCGCCTCACCGCCGCCGCGGCGGCGTGCTCGCGGCGGTACTCGTCCCACAGCGCCCGCAGCGCCTGCTTGTGCTGCTGGTTGGCCCTGGAGATGCGGCGCGAGACGTCCTCGAGGGAGGCGCGCGCGTCACGCAGCTTCCCCGCCGCCGCGGCGCCGGCGCGCTTGGCGGCCGCGCGCTCGCGGCGCTCGAAGGCCTCGACCTCCTGCCTCGAGGTCTCGGCCGCGTGCGAGAGCACCGTGGCCTGCTTCTTCTCGAACTTTGCGCGCCTGGCCGAGGTGACGATGGTGACGACGCGCCGCATCGCGGTCTCGAGCTCGGCGCCGACGGCGGCGACGGCTCCGGCGGCGACGGCGGCGGCGGCGGCGGCCCCGTCGCCCTCCGCCGCCGGCCCCTCGCCCTCCTCGTCGCTCTCGTCGGCGAGGGCGCCTCCGACGGCGGCCACCATCTGCTGGAGGGCCGCGGCCAGCAGGTTGGACTGCTGGGATGGCTCGCCTCGGGCGCGGGGGGAGCGGCGGCGGCGGGTGGAGGGAGCGGCGGCCGCGGCTGCGGGGGCGGGGGCGGCAAGGGCAGGGAGGGCAGCGGCGGCGTCGCCGAGGTCGAGGTCGAGGCCGAAGTGGTCATCGAGGTCGAGGGCGGCGGGCGCGGCGGCGCGGCCGCGACCGCGGGCAGAGGGGCCTTCTCCCGCGTCGAGCTCGAGCCCGACCTCGAAGTCTTCTGCTTCGAAGGCTTCCTCGAGGACGCGGCGCTGCGGCTGCTGTCTTTGCTCCTGCTGCTGCCTGGGCCCTCGCGCCGCCGCCGCCGTCGTCGTGGCGCCGCGAGAAGCGGCGGCGCCGCCGACGCTCCTGCGGCCGCCGCCGAGGCCAGGTAGCTCCTGCGGCAGCGCGCTCCAGCCTCCGCCTCCTCCTCCCCCCAGGTCCTCCATCTCCATCCCCTCTCCTTCGAGGTCGGGCATCGGGGGCGGGGCGGACGAGGAGGGCGAAGGGGCGGCGGCGGGGGCAGCAGCAGCTTTTCCGGCAGCAGCTGCCGCCGCGGCGGCCTCCTTGCGCGCCGCGACGGTTCGTGCGGCCCCGCCCGTCGTCGAGCGGTGGCGCTGGGTGGCCGCGGCAGCAGGGCGGGCGGCAGGCGCGGGCGTGGGGCCTTCCTCCTCTTCGGTGGAGGTTGTCATCTCCTCCTCCTCCTCCTCCTCCTCCTCTTCTTCCCTCTCGGACTCCTCCTTCCCGCCTCCGCGGCCGCGGCGGCGCGCAGCCGAGGCAGCGACGCCAGCGGGCTGCTGCTGCGCGTCCTTGCCGTGGAGGCGCGGCGACTTGCGCCTGGGCGCAGCAGCGGCACCGGCAGCAGCGGCAGGCGTCACGGCCTTCTTCTTCGCGGCGGCAGTGGAAGCGGCGCGCGTGCGCTTCTGGCCCGCAGCGGTGGTCGCCGCGGCGGTGGCGCGCCTGCGCCCGCGCCCGCGCCCGCGCCCGCGGCCCCTGCCCTCGCCTCCGCCGCGGCGTCCTTCCTCTGCCTCCGATTCCTCCTCGTCCGGCTCCTCTTCTCCTCCCTCCTCCGGAAAGTCGAAGCCGCCGCCGCCGCCGCCGACAGGGGTGGCCCCCTCCTGCTGCTGCTGCTGCTGCTGGGCTCCCGCGGTGGCGGCGGTCGAGACGCCCAGGCCGGCGAGGCGGCTCGCGCGCGGGCGACCTCCTCCACCGGCAGTGAAGCCGCGCAGTGTCGCCGCCGTGGTCGCTCCTCCTCCTCCTCCTCCTCCTCCTCCTCCTCCTCCTCCTTTGACTGCTAGACCGGCCGCGGCGGCTTCGGCGACGGCGCCGGCGGCCGCCCTCGTCGCGGCAGCGAGCTGCGACGCGCGCTCGTCGCCTCCTCCTGCAGTGACGGTCACGACGAGCTGGGCGCACTGCAGGGAGGGTCCGTCTTCGGCAAAGGGGTCGTCGGAGGCGTCGGTGGCGAGGCGGGCAGGGGCAGCAGCAGCGCGCGGAACAGCAGTCGCCGCGCACGCGCGCGCCGCCCTTGCCGCCGCCGCTGCTTCCTCGTCCGTCTCCGTTTCCTTGTTTTCTTCTTCTTCTTCGTCCTGGTCGATCGCGGCGTCGGCGCGAGCCGAGGCATTGGCGCGGCGCCTCTGCTCCTGTGTCATCTGCTCGACGAACCAGGGGGGCTCGTCGCCGCCGCTGGCGCCTTTGCCGCCGCCAGCGCCAGCGCCGTTGCCACCGCGGCCTCCGCGGCCCACGCCGCCGGCGCCGGCGACGTCGAGCTCCATCCCCTCCTCGTCCTCGATCTCGAGCTCTCCGACGCCGTCGCCCGCCGCCGCCAAGTCGACGTCGTGGCGCGGGCTCTCTGGGAGCGTGGACAGGGCCTGCGTGCGGTGCTGCTGCTGCTGGAGCTCTTCGTCCTCTTGCTCTTCTTCTTCTTCGACGGCGACAGCTTCCTTCGCTGCTGCTGCGGCGGCGCGGCCTCCGCGGGTCGTCCTTGCCGCCGCCGCTTCCCCCTCGTCGGTGCGCTTGAGCTCCAGGGGCGGCTTTGCCGCAGCGGCCCCCTGCAGGATCGAAGCACTGTTTTGGTGAGAGTGTATATTTTGAGATGCAAAAGAGGAAAAGGTTGTGAGTCGGAAGGGAAGAGAGTTGAAAGAAAAAGGAACAAGAAGACAAAAAACTCAAAAAAAAAACGCACATCGACATCTTGGCCAAAGTCGCCTTCTTCGCTCCTCCTCCGCCCGCGGCAGCAGCGGCAGCCTGCCTCGCCACCCACTCCTGCACCTCGCTCTTCTCGCGCATCAGCTCGTCCGCCGCGTCCGAGTCGAGCGTGACCTGCACGGCCAGACTCTCGAGCGGCCTCTTGCCCGTCAGCTCGGAGGGCACGGCGCCGGGCGCCGGCGGCGCGAGCGGCGCGAGCAGCTGCAGCCCGCCGCCGCCCGTGCGCGAGGCCTTGATTCTCGAAGCAGAACAAGAGGGAGATGCTCCGCCGCCGCCGCCGACGTTCAGCACGTCGTACCACGCAAACTCTACGATCTCGAGCTCTCCGTCCCCAGGGTCAACGAGCGTGGACGCCGAGCGGAGGCCGAAGTCGACCCAGAGAGCAGCAGCAGCAGCAGAAGAAGAGGGAGCCCCGGCGTTGGCGTTGTCGCCGTTTGCTCTGTCGCCGTTGGCGGCGGCAACTTCGTCACCTTCGACCGCGGCCCCGCTCGCCACCATGTCCCCGGTCTCGGCGTCCACCACACGCACGTCGCGCGCCCTCAGGCTCACCACGCCCGTCATCCCCGAGGACGCGTCGCGGTTGTAGGCCACGACCAGCGGCCTGACGCGCGCGTCGAAGTCGAACTTGGGAGTCGCGGCGTGGTCGCGCGCGAGCCCGCGCACCCTGGCCTCGAGCGCCGCCGCCGCCGGGGAGGACTCGGCCGCCGAGGGAGACCACGGCACGATGCCGTCGAGCTCGCGAGCTGCTCCTCCTCCTTGCTGATTCTCTTTGGCGGCGTCGCGCGCGAGCCTGGCGTGCACCTCGAAGACCGCGAAGGCGACGTCGCTCTGCACCGCGAAGCTGCCGCAGCCGGGCAGCACGCTGGAGAAGAGCTGGCGCCAGCGAGCGGAGGTGCAGAGCTTGGATAGGGTCTCCGCGGCGCAGAAGCGGGAGACAGTGGAGAGGGTCGAGAGGGCCGAGGAGCGGACGAGCGGGAAGCCGAGACTGTTGTTGTCGAGAGCGAAGGAGGAAGGGAAGAAGTGAGAGAGGCGCCGTCGTCGCTGTCGTCGCCGTCGTCGTCGCGAGAACTCAAAGCAAAGCAAAAAAAACTCCAAAACTCACTCTTCCGTCACCGCCAGCCATATCTCCTCCCCCGTGGCCGCGTAGACCGCGTCGGCGGCGGCGCCCGACGCGTCGGGACCTTTCGAGCCCCAGCGCGCGGCGTCGTTGCAGGCGCTCGCCGCGGCGATCAGCGCCGAGACGGCGAGCCTGAGCGTCGCTGCTGCTGCTGCTGCTGCGGCGGCGGCCCTCTTGGAAGGGGCAGCAGCAGACTTCTTTCCCTGAGAACCAGCAGCGCTGCGAGCGTGCTGCTCGATCCCACTCAGGGCCCCCTCGGCATGCCTGCGCGCAAACCCCAGCGCCTCCGCCAGCGCGCGCGCCAACCCCGTCGCCTCGACGGCGTCGCCCGTGGGCCTCGACGCGAGGGCCTGCCTCGCCGCGTCCTCGTGCATGCCCTCGGTGAGCTCCTTGACCACCTGGCGCACGGCGGAGAGCTTGTGGTCCGGTTCGTCAAAGGACAGCGAAGGGTTGGTGGCAGCAGCGGCGGCGCCGCGCTGCTTGCGCTGCTGCTGGCGCGTCGAGCCGCCGCCGCCTCCTGAGGCAGCGGCGGGGGCGTGCCCCTCCGCGATCGCGGCCCTGATGTCCGACGCGACCTTCTTCGCGAGGGTGCCGGCGGCGGTGCCGCCCGTGCGGGTGGACGTCGCCATTTGGGGCGGCGAGGTGGAGAGAGCGGCTTTTTTTTTGTCTTTTTTGGGGCAGTGAGGTTGAAGAGTCGTCGCTTCGTTCGTCCGTCGCTCGTTTCGTGCTCGCTTCGCTTCGCTCGACGCTCTTTTCGAAAAGAACGGAAATATCTCATTCGCGTCTCTTCTTTGTTCTCTTCGCCTCAAACCGATATTGCGGAGCACAGAACTTATCTCGGCGCGTCGCCTCAAGGCAAGATCCGGGAGAAAGAGTGAGGACGAGGGGGAGAAAAATGGGGAAGAAAAAAGGGAAGAAGAAGAAAACAGCACGCTTTGCTCTCGTTCGTTCGCTTGCTTTTTTCTCACTCTCCGCGAGCCTGTTCTTCTCCGTTTTCCCTCGCGCTGTTTCGAGCTCACCGCCTCGGAAAGAGCCGAGATCTTCACGAGTGGAGCGGGAAATGAAAAAGAGAGCAGGGAAAGGCGTCTGTGGCGGGAGCAAACAAAAAAGGCGGCGGCCGAAGAAAGAAGAAGGAGAAGACGGAAAACGTGCTGTCTTCTCTCTCCCTCGCTCCTATCTTTCGCGCGAGACAACGACGCACCTGAGAGACGGGCCTCGCGAAAGAGAGGCCGACGCAGTCGAGCTCTTGGAGAGAGAGAGAGAAGGAGAGAACGGTCTGTGGAAGCGAAGAGAAAAGAGAAAAGAACGCTGCTTCTCTCCGTCGTCGCCCGAACGAGCGAGAGAGCAAAGGCGAAAAAAAAAGTGAGTCGGAGAACGAAAACAAAAGAAAACCTCTCTTCTTCGCTCTCTCATTCCCCTTCCTTCTTTCACCGCTTCCTCCTCTCTTCAGATATTAAGTCAAGTTCTCTTTTTAGAATCAGTCACATATGCGCTGTGTTAAAATTGGTGCGTTTTGGTGTAGTTGCTCTGCTGCGTTTTTTAGGTTCACTCAAGTTTTCGCTCATTTTCGGGTCCCTCTCTCTCTCTCTTGCTGTCCTCTCTCTCTCTCCCTCTCCCTCTCTCCCTCTCTCTCGTTTTCTTCCTTTTCGCTGCTCGACTCTCTCCCACTTCACCTCGCCTCACTCGCCAGCCGCCATCAGCGCCTCGAGCTCCCGCACCTGCTCGTCCACGGCCCTCCTCGCCCGCGCCAGCCACCTGCGCGCCGCGGCCTTCTGCGTCGCACGGTACTCGACGCACGCGCGGTGGATTGCGGCGTCTGAGGATGCCGAGGCGGCGGCAGTGGAGGGGGCCGAGGGCGGCCCGCCCTCTTCCGAGCCCGCCGCCGCCGCCTTCCTGGCCTCGCCCTCGAGCCACGCGACGTCCGCCTCCAGCGGCCCGGTGCCCCCGGGCCCCTCGAGCGTCAGCACGGTCCCTTCGAGCAGCCTCGCGAGCGTCGTCAGCACCGCCATGCGGAGCCCGGCGTCCTCGACAGAGGAGGAGGAGGAGGAGGAGGAGGAGGAGGAGGAGGAGGAGGAGGTCGACCCTCCCTTGTCGCTGCCGCCGCCGCCGCCGCCGCCGCCGCCGCCGGTGCTCTTCTTCTTGCTGCTCCCCCTCCCACCTCCTCCTCTCGGCGGCGTCACGGCGTCCGGGTGCGCCAGCGCCCCGCGGACGACCTCGGGCTCCAGCACGAAGACCTCGAGGGTGTCCCAGACGCCGGGGGGAAGGAACGAGGCCGGGGTCCTGCGAGGGGAGGAGGAGGGAGCCCCCGGCGAAAAGGGCCAGGGGAGCCAGGAGGGCCTCCTCGACGCCGGCGGCGGCGCCCCGCTGCCCTCCTCCGCGGGACCCGACACGGGCAGGAACACCTGCGGCGCCAGGCCCCTGCGCCTCAGCAGCTCCAGCCTGTCCTCCAGGTCAGGGTCCCAGCCGCCCAGGGTCTGCGGGTGGACAGCAGAGGAGGAGGAGGAGGAGGAGGCGAGGCCGCCCTTGCCGCCGTTGAGTCTCGAGCTCGCGGGCGGCGGCGGCGCCGCCGGCAGCGGGCACGGCACCATCAGCACGCCCGGCACCCTCCCGCCCGTCGCCGCGAGCGTCGCGTGCGCGAACCCGTACAGCAGCAGCAGCTCCTCCTGCGACTTGTCGCCGTAGTCGATCAGCAGCTCGTCGCCCGGCCGCGGCGCCGAGGCCGCGGGCGCGACGAGCGCGACGCGGTCCGGCGCCGCACGGGCGGCGCCGCCCCCCTGCCGCGCCGCGTCCCTCCGGCCGCCCTCTTCTTCTTCTTCTGCTGCTTCTTCTGCTGCCGCCGCTACTGCTGCTCCCCACAGCGTCCAGCGCACGGCGGCCCCGGGGGCGTGGTTGCAGAAGTCGAGGCCCGGGATGATGCACTCCACGACCTCGACGGCGACGGCGGGAGGAGGGGCCCCCCGCGCTCCCGCGGCTCCCGCGGCCCCCGCGCCGGTCGCGTCCGCGACTACAGGCCACGGCACCGCCATCCCGCGGGACCAGAACGTGGAGTACGCCCACTTGAAGTCCTCGAGCGTCGGCGGCGCGGCCACGCCCGCCGCCGCGGCGACCTCGGCCGCGGCCGGCGACAACCTGCCCCACGCCGCCGCCAGCCTCGCGCGCAGGCTCGCCGCGGCCTTGCCCAGCGTCGTCCCGTCGAGCAGCGCCAGCTGCTCCTCCGAGAAGTGCAGCGGCGTCGAGAGGTCCCGCGGCAGCGCCGCGATCCACTGGGCCCACCTCGAGGACCGGCCGCGCGCGCGCTCGACGGCGAGGAAAAGCATCACCAGCGCGCGCTCGTCGACGAGCTGGCCCGAGCGCAGCAGCCTGGCGTAGTGCGCGCCCGTGGCCTCGTCGGCGAGGGCCGCGGCGGGGGTGACGGCGAGCGAGAGGGGGAAGGAGGCGAGGACGACGGTCGGGGAGGAGGCGGAAGAGCTGGCGTCGGGGCCGCCGCCGTCGCTCGCGCGCTCCGCGCCTCTTCCGCCGCCGAAGGGGAGCAGGCGCCTCGCGAGGGACGACACCACGGCTCCCGCAGTCGCCAGCGCGCCTACGTCGCTCCCGCCGCCGCTGCTGCCGCGGCGGCCCGCCGTCGCAAACACGCCGACGCCGGCCGAGTTGCCCTCGCACGGCCGGATGTCGACGTCGGCGATGTCCGCCCCGGCGGCCTCGAGCCACGCCCGGAGGTCGGCCAGCAGCGCGGCGCGGTCGACGGGGGCCGCGGCCGGCGCGGCTCCTGGCTGCGCGCAGGGCGAGGAGGAGCACGGGCTGACGGTCGGCGGAGAAGGGGAAGAAGGCACGGGCGAAGAAGGCAGGGAGTTTTTGTTCATCTCTTCCTCCTCGACGGAGGCCCTCTTGCTGCTCGTCTCCTTCGCCGAGGAGACGACGGAGAAGGCCACGGCGGCCGCCGCGACGGTCCCGCCGGCGATCAGCGCGGCGAGGCCGGCGGAGCGGTGCTGGTGGTTTTGGCTTTGGTCGCTGGCGTTTCTGGAGAAGAGGTCGTCGAGAAGCCGGCGGCGACTCGCCGGCGGCGACGCTGATGACGAAATCCCGCGCGTGGACGCCTTACAGGACACTGAACCTCCCGTCGCGGCCTTGGAGCACGCCGAGACGTTCGAGCGAATCACCGGCGGAGTCCCGTGCGCTCCAGCGCGGATTCCCAGAAGGACTGCGCGAGCGAGCATGGCGATTTTGTTTTCTTCTTTTTTGTCAAGCCAGCCGATTGAAATGCCTCTCTTCTTTTAATCGCGCTAGCTCGAACTAGCGCTCTCGCGGCTGCATCTGCGAAGCTTGCGTTGCGTCGCAGGGTACGGTCTGCGATCAGCGAAGAGAGGGCGGCGAGAGATAAGGACGGGTTTTGTTTTTCTGCTGCGGAGAAGACAAGTGAGGACGACGAATGCCCGGCTGCGAGAAGAAGTGAAAAAAAACCGCCCGCTTTTCTCTTTCTTCGCTCGACCTCTTCCTCACCACCTCCACCTCCTCCCTGTTTTTGTTTTCAGTAATGCTTGCTTTTTTTGTTCTACACGTTTGAAATTAACTTAAATGACAAAGAAGGAGGTCTCGCAAAGTACTCAAACCGCGCTCCCTCCTCGCGCGGCCCCGAGCAGCAGCTCGCGCTCCGTCTGTTGCTGCTGCTGCTGCTGGACCCGCCGCCGGTGCTGCTGCTGCTGCTGCTGGTGGCTCCCGCCGTGACCTTGTTCCTCTTCTCCGTCGCCGCCGTCGTCGCCGTGGGGTTTCTGGTTCGACGGGTGCTGCCGGCGCCTCACCTGGAGCTGGATCTGCTGCTGCTGCTGCGCCGCGCCGCCCGTCCCCCACCCCGGCTTCCTCTGCTGCTGCTGCCTCTGCCTCCGCCTCCGCTCGCCCGCGCCGCCCCCCAGTCCGTCCCCCTTGGGCGGCGTCATCGCAGAAACCAGGTTGCTCCAACACCCCTCGTCGTGCGGGTTGGAAAACTTCCCCCTCCGATCCTGCAAATGGGGATACCGCCGCCAGTTGGCCGCCTCGTTGGTCGTCAGCGCCCGCGAGGCCTGCCAGAGCTGCGTGCCCAGCAGCGCGGCCAGGCTGAAGAGCACGAAGAGGTCCGCGACGAGGAAGGCCGCGATCCAGAGGGCGGCCTCGACCGCGGCGGCGGTGGTGGCCGTGTCGCTCGGGAAGCCGGAGAGCGGGGAGGTCGGGTCGCTCGTCGTTGTTGCTGTGGTCGTCGCTGCTGCAGCTCCAGCGACTCCCGCCGCCGCGCCCTCCGCCGCCGCCGCCGCCGCCCCCACCGCCCGCAGCCTGGCCACCGCCGCCACCGCCGCCACCACCACCGCCAGCGTCTCAAGAACCAGAAACCACAGGAAGGCGTGCCTGTTGCCGCCGCCGATGGTGCAGCCGAGCCACGGGCAGCGGTGGTCGTACAGGGCGACGCAGCGGCCGAGGCGCGGGCAGTGCTTAGCGCGCACGGGGCGCACGGAGCGGCAGGCGACGCAGAGGCGGTTGAGAGGAGAGGAGGAGGGGGTCGAGGGAGAGGAGCCAGCGCTGGCCTCTTCTTCTTCCTCGGCGAAGAGGGCCGCGAGGGAGTCGGCGAGGGAGGAGGAAGGAACGGAAGAGACGGAGGGGGGAGGGAGGGGGCGAGTTGTCGTCGGTGCTGATGCCGCCGCGGCTGCTGCTGCTGCTGCCGCTGCAGTCGGCGAGGAGCTCGACAGCGGGCTCGCCCTCACGCTCGAGACGCCGTTCGAAGCAGCAGCAGCAGCAGCTGTCGAGGTGCCGCTCTCGAGGGCGTCGAGCTCGCCGGCGTCCGTTGAGCGGAGCTTCCTTGGGCCGCTGCCGTTCAAGCCGCTGCCGTTGCCGCAGCCGGCGGCGGCGCTCCCGCCGCCGTCTCCGCTCGCTCGAGGCCCGCTGCTGCTTTCCTCGCCGTCCCGGAGGACGACGCCCGGGTCCGACCACGCGGTGACTGGAGAGTTTTTGTGCGTTTTTTTTTGGGGGGGGGGGTCAGAGAGAGAAAGAAGGAGAGAGAACAAGGGGCTTCTCTCTCGCGCGCGTCAAAGAGTTCCTCAACGTCCAACGGTTTCACTCCCCCTCCCCCCTCTTTCCCCTCCTCTCCGAAACATAAACGCGCGCAGCTCACCAGCGAACAGAACGAGCCCAACAAAGGCCAGCAAGAACGTCAGATTGGCCGCGACGCGAGTCGCGTGCGATGGCGGCGGAGGGAAAGGGAGAGCAGAAGAGGAGGTCGCGTTTGTAGCAGCAGCGGCAGCAGCGGCGGCAGCGCCAGCAGCACCAACGGAGCTCGCCGCTCCGCTCCGCACCACCCGCAGCTCGAAGACAGCCACCAGACCCACGACCAGAGCCACCGTGAACGGCGCCAGCGCCGCGTCGTGCGCCAACCGCAGCAGCGCCCCTCTGATCCCCGGCGCGCCCGCGCGCGCCGCGGCCTCGCCGCGCTCCTTGGCCTCGCGCTCGAGCCGAGCCGCCAGCAGCCGGTGGTTCCTGCCCGCGGCCAGCTCAGCCGGGGTGGCGCCCGTGGCGTCGCGCAGGGCCAGCGCGCCGAGGAGGTTGAGCTGGGCGGCGGAGGAGCGGGACGGAGACGAGGAGGAAGAAGAGGAAGGAGCTGCAAAGTTTCCTCGTCCTGCTCCTCCTTCGCCCCACCTTGCTCCGCCCCAGCAGCTCGAACGAACGGATGAGGAGCCCCTCCAGCGCCCCTGCTCGGCGTGCGCGAGCAGCACGGCCACCTCGCTGCAGCCCTTGAGAGCGGCCTATTTTTTTTGAGTTTGAGAGTTTTTTTTTGATTTTTCAAAGTCGAAGGAGACAGAGCGAGAGGAAAGTAAGAGGGAGTTTTTAGCAAGTTGCTTCCCCCTTTAAGCTCCTCCCGAGGAAGAGAGAGAGCTAGGACCGAAGGAAAGAGAAGGGAGGGAGAGAGAGAAGACCGAAGAAAAGAAGAGAGAGAAAGGGTCGTTTCCAACTCACCCAGTGCAGCGGCGTCGCACGCTCGCTGTCGGGGCTCCTTGGAGATGACCCCAGCGCCAGCAGCAGGCGGGCGCAGCCGGCGTGTCCCTTGTACGCGCTCCAGTGCAGCGGCGTCCTGCCGTCCGAGTCCCTCGCGTCGAAGTCGGCGAGAGGAGAGGCGGCGGCGGGAGGACGCCGCCGCTGGCGGGGCGCGGCGGCGGCGGCTTCGGGGTCGGGGGGAGAAGAAGCGCCCGCCGCCCTTGTCAGTTGTCGTTCTTCTTCTCCTTCTCCTCCTCCTCCTTCTCCGTCGCCATCGTGTCTCCTCCCGCCGCCGACGCCCAGCACCAGCCTCGCCAGCAGCCGATGCTGCCCGTGCTGTGCAGCTACGTGCACGGGCCTGTACCCTCGCTCGTCGGGGGCCTCGACGCTCGCGCCGGCGCGCAGCAGCTCCTCCACGGCCGCGCCGCTGCCGCGCACTGCCGCCCAGTGCAGCGCCGTCTGGCCCGCCGCGTCGCGGGCGTCGACCTCGGCTCCCGCGGCTAGCAGGAGGCGCACGGCGGCGACGCGGCCGTTGAGGGCGGCCCACTGCAAGGGGAGGTGGCCCTTGTCGTCCGGGGCGGAGGCCGCGGAGGAAGGGGAAGGGACGGAGGCGGCGAGGAAGGCGCGGAGGGCGTCGTCGGCGCCAAACGCGCACGCCTTTTTTTTTTGGTGGGATTTTTGACGGCCACGATGGATATGGGTCAGCGACGAGAGAGAGAGAGCGAGAGCGAGTTGCCAAAGTGGCCTCTTTAGGAAGCCGGAGTGGGTATACCAGCAGCAGGGCGGTCTCGGAGCAGAAGAGGAAAGGGGCGAGGAGGTCGAAGGAGGTCGAGGGCGGCGGGCGTCCCATCGTGGAAACATCTTCTTCCTTTTTTCAAATGAGAAAGGCCCACGTGATGATCAAATTCCGATCTCGAAAACCACTCAGCTACCTTCCACACGGTGTCGACGACGGGCTCGGAAGAGTGAGGAGCGGGAGGCGGCCGCAGCGGTGGCCTCTGTGACGACGAAGATGATGACGCAGCAGCAGCAGATGCATCATCGCCGTTTCTTTTGTCGAGACCGGCCATTGTCGTCTGCTGAGAAGGCCTTGGAGCGAGCGCTGCTGCTGGCTCTCTCTCTCCCTCTTTCTGGATCTCAGCCCGATGAGCGGTCAGGGGGCTCGCCGAGCGCGTCTCATCATGGCGGGCACATATCTATCTGATTCGTCTTTCGATGCTGCTGGGAAGAGAAAGAGAACACAAGAAATAAAGGAAGGGGACCGTTTTTTTTCGATAACAAAAAACGCACTCCTCTCTCTTTCTCTCTCCCTTCTTTAACGGCGCCCCGCCGCCACGGCCCCCCTCTTCCTCGCCGAGGAACCCCTCCGTCCGCGCCTTCCCTTTGAGTTCTTCGCTGCAGCAGCAGTCAAAACAGGCGTCTCGCTCTCTCCTCTCTCTTCCTCGTTCTCCTCCTTCTTCTCGTTCTCGCCTTCTGCTTTTTCCTGTCCGCTCCAGCAACCCTCGCGCACGACACCCTCGCTCACCCTGACAGCTTCTTTTGCGGCCTCGACCGCGGCCCTCCAGGGAAAGAGGAATGGCGCCCTCACTGCCCACTCCTCCCACAGCGCGCCGTGCCTCTTGAGGCTCGCGTCTTTCTGCTTCATGTTCGGGATCCATTCGAGCAGCAACGAGGCGCAGAGCGGGAGCAAAGGGAGCAGGGACCGGAGCGCGCACGCGGGCAGGCCGGCGAGAGTCAGATACGTCAGCAGCTCGCCGAGGTAGTTTGGGTTGCGGGAGTGAGAAAAGAGGCCCGAGGAGACGAGTTTACCCGGACGGAGGGAGAGGGCGGTGTGCTTGTGGGCTTTGGTTGTCGTGGGAGGTTGTGCGTGTGGTATGTGGGGGTTTCGAGAAAGAGAGAAGTGAGGAAGAGCGAGACGAGCAACGGCGACGGCGACGGCGGAAAGAAGAAGAAAGGTTCGACCGCTGCCGCCGCTGTCGGGACGGCCTACACTCTCCTCTTCCGGCAGGACGCAGCCTCCTACAAGGAGCTCTTGCTGAAGGTCGCCGGGGAAGGAGCAGCGGCGGCGGCGGTGGCGCTCGGAGAGAAGGAGGGAGAGAAGGAGAGGCTTCTTCCCCTGCTGCCCCTTCCAGGTCGGGGAGGGGCAAAAAATAAAAATAAAAAACCTTTCTCTCCTCTCTCTCTCTCTTCCCTCTCTCTCCATCCCCACCAAGCTCTCTTCCTCAATCTCTCTCTCTCTCTCTCTCTCTCTCTCTCTCTCTCTCTCTCACAAACTGAGACGTAGTGCCAAAAGTTCCCCAGCGAGTACAGAAACACAAAGACGCCCAGGGCCACCGGAGAGCACCCGTCGTTCCGGCTCAAAAGCATCACGCAGGGAGCGACGAGATAGCAAGTGAGGACGCCCCAGACGAAGGCGCGCTGAACGCGCGTCGCAGGGTGCGCCCAGCGACTGTCCGGGTAGCTCGACGACTTGATGAGCCAGCAGAGACAGTAGGATGTCCAGCAGGCGAGGAAGGTGGCGCCGGTCGCGGTGAGCGAGGACGAGGACGACGAGCGGGCAGAGGAGGGGAGCGCGGCGGCAGCCGCCGCCGCCGCCGCCGGCGGGGAGCGGGCCGAGGCGGCCGCGCCCCAGAGGACAGCGCAGGAGAAGGCCTTCCAGAGGTTGATGTGGAGCCACAGCGGGAGCGGGAGGGACTCGCTGCTGCCGGCGTTGGCGGCCTTTTCCATTGCGTGGAAGGCGGGAGCGGAAGTTGAGAGTGGGGGGAGAAGAAAAAAAGAGAAGTCGAAGAGGGAAAGTGTGACGAGAGGGGAAAAAACGCGAAAAAGGCGAGGGAGCAGGCCACACGAGTTTTCTTCTTCTTCTTTTTTGTCGTTGCTTTCGAGAGACGCGTTTTCCTTTCACTGCTCGTTTCTTGTGAGCTGATTCGGATCCCAGAGGCTCTTCGTCCCTCTATGCGGTCGGCGTCGACTCATACTTGTCCGAAAGGAGGGCGCGCTGCGCTAGCCCGCGTGGGAAACGTCGCATCATTGCGACGTCCGTCGATCGCCATCAACTCTCAACTGCAACTCTCAACTGCTCGCGGCCTTTCGAGAGCCTCGGATGGAACTGGTGCCTCTGCGCTGTCGTCACGTCTGCTTGTCCGAGAAGCGAGGACGAAGACGCCCCCGTCGACTGCGGCAGCCGCGGCGTCACCTCCAGAGAGCGACGATGGCAACGTCACCGACGTCTCAACCTCAACCTCGCCCCCTCCCGCTCTTTCCCCCTCCGCCTGCGCCGCGGACACCGTCACGCGCTTCTACTCTGCCTGGAACGCCGCCGACCCCGACGGCGCCGTCCTCGACATGGCCGCCGACGTAGAGTACTGGGACACGATCTACGAAGAGCCCTTCGCGGGCAAGGAGAGCGTCCGCGAGTACTTCGCAAAGGCCGCGCGGGTGCTGGGGCCGGCGGTCAGGTTCGTCGTCGACGGGCTCTCCCCGGCCGAGGACGGGTCCGCCGTGGGCGTCAAGTGGCACTGCGAGCTCGACGACGGCACGCCGCTGCCCAACTCGCGCGGGTGCTCCTTCTACGAGCTGCGCGACTCCGGGAGGGTGATCGCCCGGGCGCGCGACTTTGTCGAGCCCGCGGTGAAGCCGGGCGCGGCGACGCTCTATCTGCTGCGGGCGGTGCTGCCTCTGGTCAGGCTGGCTGCGCGGTTCGAGAAGAAGAAGGGAGGTGGAGGCGGCGGCGAGGGAGGCGGCAAGGGAGGCGGAGGTGGCGGTGCCGGCGGCGGGCCTTCTTCTTCTTCTGGAGGCGGCGACGGCAGCGGCAGCGGCGGCGGGAACTCGCTCGCCTCTTCCGGCGGCCTCGACTCCCCCGCCCTCGCCCCTTCGGGCGGCCTCGGCTCCTTCGCCCTTGCGTTCATCGGCAGCCGCTCTTTCTCGTCCTTGGAGTCTTCGGGGCGAGACGGGGGAATCGGCACCAGCGACGCCCCCTGGCCTCCCTCTTCCCTGTGGGGAAGCGACGGCCTCGCTGCCCCTCTGACCGCGCTGCCTCTCCTCGGAGGCAACGGCGGGAAAGGAAGCAGCAGCAGCAGCAGCGACGCCGGCCCGAGCGGCTTTCGCTCGCCGCCGCCTCCCCCCCCGGCCGTGAAGCCCCCCGGCTCGCTCACGCTCAACTCCGCGCTCGTCTGGCTCTTCTACGTCGCCTACGTCTCCTTCGTCTTCTTCTCGAGGGAGCTCCCCGGGTCGCCGGTGCCGGAGACCCCGCCCGAGGTGCTCGCCGAGGTCCTGCACGAGTCCTGGACCTTCTTCTTCGTCGTGCCGCTGGCCAACCTGGCCGCCGGCGCGGCGGCGCTGCCCGAGGGCCTGCGCCTGCCGGACCTGCCCGAGCACCCCGCGTCCGAGGCGCTGTTCAACTTCGTCAACGCGTGGTCGATGATGATGCTGCCCGTGATGCTCTCCGAGGCCCCGCAGGCGCTGCCGAGCGGCCGAGGCGGGGGCGGAGGAGGAGGAGGAGGGGGCGGCGGAGGCGAGGGCGGAGATGCCAGCGCCGCCGACGAGACGTCCTCTTCCGGCGCCGCCTTCAAGGTGTGGCTCGGGGTGCAGTTTCTCACCAACGTCTTCATGATCCCGTACATGGCCCTGGTGAGTGCTCGTTGGTTTTGCCCACTCTCCCTCTCCCTCGCTCCCTCCCTCTCGAAAGAGGGAGAGGGAGGGAGGGAGAGAAGAGAGGAGGGAGAGAGAGAGAGAGATAAACTTTGGGCTTTGGGAACGAACGAGTTGAGGGCCTCGAACGTCAAAGAGAGAGAACATAAAACGGCTCACTCTTCTTTTCCCCGTGCCCTGCGGATTATTTCGACGGAAAAAAACACCGACAGCGGGCAAGAGAAGGCGGCCCCGGCAACGACCTGGTGCCCGAATCGTGGAGCGAGAAGGCCGGACGAGGAGGAAGCCGCGGCGCCCAAGGCGGCGTCAGCGGCTGCGGCGAGGCATCATTCCCTTCGTGGACGCCCGCGATCGGCCTCGCCGGGGCCTCTATCGGCGTCCTGTCTATTCTGTGGGCCCTCTACGCGAGGCCAGAGGTCGCCGCCGAGCTCGGCAAGGGGCTGGCCCCGGGTAGCGCGGGCGGGGATAGCCTGGAGGGCCGCTGGGCATGGGCCGCAGCGGCGCTCTCGACCAACCGCGCGACGTGGGCGTTCGCGCTCGACGCGAGCCTCTATTCGGTCTGGCAGGCCGCGATGCTGAGGGACGCGAGCCCGCTGGAGAGGTTTGTGCCGTTCTTCGGGATGTCGGCGTTCCTGATGAGGGGAGGCGGAGCGAAGAAGGAGAGGGAGGAGAGAGAGGCGTGATGAGAGAAGAGAAGAAGAAGAGAAGAGAAAAAACGAGACGGCAAGGAAGTCAAACTGTTTTTATGGACCGTTTCTTCCCGCTCTTTGGAGCCTTGCTTGGAACTTTTTTCTGTATTTTAGAAAGCCGATTTCGACGCCAATAGCGACGAAGGGAGGCGCAGGACGGGCGGCTGCGGGACATGAGGAGAAGAGGAAGGAGCCGAAGAAGGCGAAGAAGGAGAACGAAAAAGGAACGCGGCGCCGCGTTTTCCGCTCCCCTCTTTCTCACCAGCTCCCTCCTCTTTCTCTCTCCCCACGTCGTAATTGTCATCCTTCTTCTTTTTCTGATTCTTTTCCAGGCCGAAAAGGGGAACACATTTCTTTATTTGTGACAAGAGCTTTTGCATCTAAAAACAAGAATTCAGGGTGGGGTGAAGAGAAAAAAAGACACAGAAATCGTTTGTTTTTTTGTTTTTTTGATGCTGCGAGAGAACTCTCTTCTCTTCTCCTCCTCCTCCACTCTCTCTCCCCCCGCTCCACCACTTCCTCTTTCAGCCGCCCCCGCCCGCGGCGCCGTCGCCTCCCTGCAGGATCTTCTCGATCTTGGCAAACTCCCACTCCTTGTTGCACAGCGGGCACGCGGAGCGGGTCTTGAGCCATCTGATTGTTTTTTTTTGAGTTTTGAGTTTGGGTGTTTTTTTTGGATGTTTTTTTTTCTTTTTTTCAAAGGGGAGAGGGTGAGTTTTTCGAAAGCTTCAACTCTTCGAAGCAGACAGAGAGAAGAGAACTTGGCTTTCTCAGTCGTGGGACCTTGAAAGAACGAGAGAGGGGGGATATTGAGGGGCGCGCGCGCGCGCGAGAAAAAAAAAACTTCATCTCTCTCGAAGCAACAAAAGAGCAGAGTCTTTTTCCCCCCCCATCCAACTGGCTCCCTCAACGCTCGCTCGCTAGCTCGAAAGGAGAAGAAATGCTTCTGCTTCGAGAGCGAGAAAGCTTTCTTTGTCTCGAATGCGAAGAAGAGACGGAAGAGAAAGGCTGTCTTTCTTTCATCTCGCTCGCTCTCACGCTTCTCGCTCGCTGGAAAAGGAAGGGTAGGAAAAGAAGGAACCAAAATCCGTTCTCTCTTACCGCTGGATGCAGTCCAGATGGAAGACGTGGCCGCAGTTGCCCCAGGCGATCGACAGGCTGTTTTTTTCCCGGAAAAGGAGTATGTATGATTTCGGAGTGGAAGAAGAAAGTGAGTCGTTTCCCCCCCCCCCGCCGACCTCGGCCCGAAAAAA
>Ga0315289_10004330_pt1 | contig 21179 bp, 20 predicted proteins | sample YL17G11_40_MG_FD_203452 | JGI IMG/M metagenome (GOLD analysis project Ga0315289, IMG submission 203452) | Sediment microbial communities from Yellowstone Lake, YNP, Wyoming, USA - YL17G11_40 | ecosystem: Environmental > Aquatic > Freshwater > Lake > Sediment | place: USA: Wyoming | collected... | reverse complement strand
TCACGCGCTCTGGCCTCGGGTTGATCCGACGCACGTAGTTTAGCAGCTGTGCACGGTCGGAGTGACCACTGAACCCATCCACAGTATGTATGCTCATGTTCACCTTCACTTCCTCAGCCCTTCCGCCAGCACCCCTGAGCGGCACCTCCCTCCAGCCCTTCTGAATCTTGCGACCGAGTGAGCCCTCCGACTGATAGCCGACGAATACTAGGCTGTTGCGCGGGTCTGGAGCTAACTTTTTGAAGTACTCGATCACAGGGCCGCCAGTCATCATTCCAGCCGTCGCCAAAATCACCGAAGATTCACCTTCGATGACCTGCGCTCGTTGATCTGAATTGGCGACACGCACAAACATATCCGACAGGAAAGGATTCAATCCCTGATGCAAAATCTGATCGCGCAGGTCCGGACAAAGATACTCGGGATAAGCTGTATGAATCGCGGTCGCCTCCCAAATCATTCCATCTAAGTAAACTGGTGCGCCGTCGAAGATTCCCTTGCGCTTGCAATCCTCGAGCAAAATCATCATCTCCTGAGAGCGCCCCACAGAGAAAACTGGCACGATAGTCTTCCCGCCACGCTTAACGGTATCCATGACAATTTTGATAAACTCCTTCTCCGCATCCTGCCTGTTGGGCTGGATATCATCCGCCCCCCCATAAGTGCTCTCCAGTATAAGAGTCTCAAGGCGTGGAAAGGAGTAGACAGCTGGCGAGAAGAGTCGAGTCCTGTCAAATTTTATATCGCCCGTGTAGACAAGGTTGTACAAACCTTCACCTATGTGGACATGCGTGATCGCCGAACCCAAGATATGGCCGGCATTGTGGAATGTTATCCTGACGTCTGGCGATATGTCAGTGACATCTCCGTAGTCCAGCGTGATGACGTGTTGGATAAAATTCTTGATATCTTTCTTGTCGTACGGCAACGGTTTGTCTTCCCTCTCGGCGATATCCACATAATCCAGTTGCAGAAGCGCCGCCAAGTCACGCGTTGGAGGCGTGCAGTACACCGGGCCTTCAAACCCATATTTGTATAGGAACGGGACGAAGCCCATGTGGTCGAGGTGGGAATGCGTGATTATGACCGCGTCGAGCTCCTGTATCCTGAGCTCAGGGACCTCCAAGTGTGGAAAAGCTCGATCCTCGGATGCGACGTTGACGCCGCAATCCATCAGTATCTTGCTTTCAGGGGTCTGCAGGAGGAAGCATGATCGACCAACCTCGCGTGAGCCTCCGAGCGTCGAAATCCGCGCCCACTCGCTCTTCGACTTTGCTTCGCGGTGGATGCGCCTGCCGATCTTGCGTAGGATGTCCCTTCGATCCGCTCCCGCTTTAATTATTGAGTAGCGTATCCCCCTAACGATATCAGATTGGATGGGTGGGGCACGCACTATCCTCGGGGTCCAGCTGACTTTTTTCATTATCTGTCTAAGCAGTGCACCGCCCTTGCCGATCGCTATCCCCGGCTTTTGGGCTTCTATCATCACCTCGCCAATATCTTGGCTGAAGATCACGTCTGTTATTCCAGCCTCCTCTGGAACAAGTGCCCTGATGTCCTTCTCCGCCGTCTCGGGATCTGTCAAGATAGATGGGTCTGGGCGAAGCGTTATCCGCTTGCGAATCTTTCTGGCGAGCTCCTTTACCGCGTCCCCGTCCTCCATAAGCAGGTCGAGGTTTTTGCAATAGAACACTACTCTCGGCCCCTCAAAATCCACATCCGAGATGGAGCTAGCAAATGGAGTTTGCTCTCGCACAATCCGCTTTATCTCAGCTAGGAGTTCATCTGTAGCCATACAAACCAACTTTTTTGATAAAGGCTTAGTTTAAGATTATGCAGCTATTTTCTTGATCTCCGCTTGGGAGAACTCCTTGTATCCCTTCTCAGTGATAACGGCAAGCATTACCTCGTTGCCAGTAGCGATGTCCCTCTTCATTGCCGTCTTTATCGCCTTGACAGCCATCGGTAAAGCGTCTTTGACAGACACGCCCTCCTTGAACTCGTTCTCCAGCACACCATACGCCACCGGGGAGCCCGAGCCTATTGAAGCCATTTTTTCTTCAGTCATTGAACCATCGAGATCTAAGAAAAATATCCGTGACCCATCCTCACTAAAACCAGCGATTAGGAGGTTCGCTAGGTATGGGTTAAAACTGTACGCTTGAAGTATGTTGGCGGTCAACTGCGCAGCAGCCCGCGTACCTATCGGCGCACCCTCTCGCAGTCTAAAATATCGAGCCTCGGCGCGAAGGATGTTCACCAAGTTTTGAGTGTCAGCCACGCTTCCAGCGACCGTCATGCCTATATTTTCGGTTATTTGGTAGACCTTGCGCGCAATCTTGCTGGCGATAAGGTAACCAGCTGTGGCTCTCGTATCTGTGGCGAGGACTACACCATCTCTACAAGCAAGCGCTACCGTCGTCGTCCCTTCAAGATATTTCTGTTCTTTCTCCAAGTATACACCTCGACTGAATAGATGCCGCATCAAAAGCAGCAATAAGAAATTCTATCGCGCATATTTAAAGGTTTAGTAATAAGTTTTGATGGTTGTGTGATGAAGGAACCTAAACGCATGGAGCTACCACGCGAGGTTTGGATGGGGCCGCATGTCTTAAAACATGTTGCAGAAGTTTGTAAAAAACTTGAGCTGGGCAAACGGGCACTCCTTATCTCAGACCCGACCACGCTCAAGCTAGCCGGGGAGAACGTGGAGCGCTCCCTCAGGAGAGTCGGCTTCAACTCGAGACACATGTTGATCAAGGAAGCTGATATGAAAACAGTGAAAAGCGTCAAAAAACTCGCTGAAAAAAGGAGGATCGATTTCCTGCTCGGAGTTGGTGGTGGGAAATGTATAGATGTCGCAAAGCTCGCGTCCTTCTACGCGGGCAGACCGTTTGTCAGCGTTCCTACGGCCGCATCGCACGATGGCATAGCCTCCTCCCGAGCTTCGATAAAAGGTGGAAAGAAGCCCACATCGATCGAGGCCCAGACCCCGATAGCTGTCATAGCCGACACCCTAGTGATTAAACACGCCCCTCACCGCCTCCTTGCAGCCGGATGTGGAGATCTCGTTGCAAATATGACGGCGGTCAGAGACTGGCAGCTCGCACACCGCCTGAAGGGTGAGCCATACAGCGAGTACGCCGCCGCCCTATCGCTGATGAGCGCACAGCTTGTCATGGAGAACGCCGACATCATCAGGCGGCACAGCGAGGAAAGCGTGCGCAAGGTGGTCAAGGCGTTGATAAGCAGCGGTGTTGCCATGAGCATCGCTGGAAGTAGCCGCCCAGCGAGCGGCTCTGAACACCTCTTCAGCCACGCCCTGAACCTCGTCACCCCAAGGCCAGCGCTGCACGGCGAGCAATGCGGCGTGGGCGCGATAATGATGATGTACCTACATGGAGACGACTGGGAAGCGATCCGCGACGCCCTGCGTACAATAGGTTGTCCTACGAATGCACGGGGGCTCGGGATCCCAGCAAAACATATCGTGAGGGCCCTGACCATCGCACATAAAATAAGGCCAGAGCGCTACACTATCCTCAGCAAAGGACTGAACAAGCGAGCGGCTGAACGGCTCGCGAAGGCGACTGGTGTCATTTAGATTTCCATCTATTTCTTATTTTTTCGGCCAATTCACCATCTTCGACGACCAAGGTACCGCGATATCCGCAGTTAGCGCAATCGTAAAACGACCAAAGCTGAGGCAACACCCATTTGAGCTTGTCCGAGCCACATTTTGGGCAATAAACAGCGCGACTCTCAAAACGCTTCTTTTTTCTGCGTTTAACCATCGACTCGCCAATCTCTATGGGCCAAGCAGAGTTGCGCGAACGCCATTATCTATCTCTATTTCAGCAGCGAAACCCTTGCTTATCTGCCCAGGGTTCACAATCAGGGTATTACCTATCTTGTCGATACCTTTAGCCTCATGGACATGACCGGAGACAGATAACAACGGGTGCTTTTCCGCTATGAACTGCCTGATGCTCTTGCTGCCTACGTGCATACCAGATGCCGTCAAATCCACACGAGTGTCGAAGGGTGGTGCGTGGGTGACGAGCACCATTTTTTTACCGCTGGCGCACGTTAACTTGTTCAACTCCTCCTGTATCTCCGTCTCTTGGAACTCAAAAGGTGTGCTGAATGGTGTCAAGTTAGAGCCGCCAAAGCCTACGAAGAGGATATCGTCGAGTTCCACACGCTTTCCGTGGAGGTTCACGCCATACTTGTCCAGAACTTCCAATATCTGCTTTGGGTCGCAGTTCCCCGGGACAGCCAGAGTCGGTATGCCAACCGCTTTCACCCTGCCCAAAAGATCCTCGGCGGCGCTCAACGGGCCAAAATTTGTGATATCCCCGATTATCAGAAGGCAATCGTAACCGCGTTCCAAGAGCTTCAGTAGTTTGTTGCTGGCGTCTGGTTGCCCGTGAAAGTCCGCGACAGCTAGTATACGCAGACAAATCACCGATGATTATAGGGACGTGGCATATTAAAGATGTGCGGTGCGTGAACTACCCCGCCCTAAATGGCGGAGCTTCCTGCTTCGGCGACCAGGCTTGTCCCCGAATGGGATAGGGGCCCGATCTCCACAGGCGCGAATTCGGCCGGTTCCCGACCTATTTTCTTCAGCCCATCTCGAAGGATGTTCCGTGCGGCGTTCAGGTCGCGGTCAAGCTCCAATCCACAGTTCGGACATTTGTGTACCCTTACCCAGAGCGGCTTCTCGACTATTTCACCGCACCTAGAGCACCTGTTTGTCGTCCCTCTCGGCTCAACGCGCACGACCCACCCGCCAGCTCTCTCGGCCTTGTAGGTGAGCATGCGGAGGAAGGTGGCCCAAGCGGCGTCCGCGCGGTTCTTGCCGTTGCGGGCCATCTCGATCAGCTCTTTCACACCCAGATCCTCAACCACGATGAAGTCGTATTTGTTGACGTAACGCCGACTGAGCTTATGAAGAAAGTCGAGGCGCTGGTTGCGGATCCGCTCATGCACAAGCGCCAGCTTGATGCACTGCTTTGCACGATTCCTTGAGCCTTTTTTCTTCCTCGAAAGCCTGCGCTGCTCCCGCCTCAGCCTCCACTCGGATTTGATGATGTTATGCGGGTGCTCAACGAAGTTGCCGGCGGTGTCGGCGATGTAGTGTGTGATGCCGAGGTCGATGCCGACGGGCTTGGATAATTTCCCGACTTTTTGCGCATCATCGACCTCGATGCTGAAGCACGCAAACCACTTGCCCGAATGCTCGCGCTTGACGTGAACCTGCTTGGCCTTGTCATCCAGCTCGCGGTGCAGCACTATTGGAATTGCGCCGATCTTCGACAACCAAAGCTCCCTGCGCTTCCCGTGCCCTTCGATGATCTTGAATCCCGACTGGTTGTATGCGAACGACTTGAACCACCCCCGCCCCTTGAATCGGAGCCTGCCAACTTTCCTTCCGTTGCGCTTCAGCTCGGCGAGGGCGCGGAGGTTCGAGTAGAGCTGGTGGAGAACCATCTGCAAGACCTTCGAGTGCACATGTTTTAGTGCTGGGCGCTCGCGCTTCAGGCTCGGCAGCGTCGCTTGAAGTTCGTAACGTCGCGGGGTCTTGCCGTCCCTTTTTCGATTCAGCCGCTCCAAGAAGTGGTTGTAGAGCCACCGGCATTGGTCGAGCGTCACCAGCAACTTCTGTTCCTGCGCCCGCGATGGGTAGAGCCTGTATCTGTAAGTCAACTGCACCGGTTTACTCTCCGAGCGTATTCTGGCAAGTCCTTTTATACCGCTTTTGCGGAGAGAGAGGTCACCGAAAGTATTCGGGCGGCTTTCATCCCCTCCCTGAAGGAAGGGGACTTCCCGCCGCAAAAGTTAAAAAGTGGTGCGTTGAGCAATCAAAAAGATGCATGAAGACGAGAGCACGAAATTCATGCGGCCAAAAACTACTACTCGGCACTATTTCTTATGGATACAACAGATCCGAAACATCATCGCCAGTAACGTAATCATTGATTGGGTTGACGGACGTGACTCTGCCAGATGAATCTACAACTATATCGATGACCCTCCAGATATCCGTGCCAGCAGCTTGCCCAGCTGGAGGTGTGTATCTATATATCCCGACTCCCTCGATGATTGCGTTGATTTCTGCACTAGATGTCGCGATGGTGCCATCGCCAGCGTAGTGCCTGACAGAATAACGATATGTCCCCTGGCTCAACCTTGAGATCGACATAACTTCTGGTCCATAGCTAGTCGTATCGTCAGTATCTAACGCTACATATGGACTTGAAGCGAGGGAACCTTCACTGCTGTAATACACGTGGAAATTCTCCCCACTACTCAAGCTGGCTGCCAGATGGCTATCCAGATCTCTGGGATTTTCCCCCCAAGTCAGCGTAATCTGGACGATAGGAGGCGTCAGGACTATGTCCCCAACATCTTCTTCTCCGCCAGCAGTTGTTGGTGTGGTTACTGTGGTTGGAGTGCTCGATATTCCTCCCTTGGATGCCCAAATTCGGACGGATGAGTTTGGCTTAACTACCGCCCTAAATCTACCATCGGTGCCAGTGGTTGCCTCTCTACGGCTAGAGTAATCAACTCCATCGCAAACCACGGTCGCGCCTACCTGTGGGGTCCCCTCCGCGTTCACCACCCTGCCGGTGATGTATGCCAGATCATATATGAAATCAGCATTCCAATCTGAGAAGTGACTTACAGTTCCGCTGTACACGCTTCCAACCTTGATCGCGGTTCCTTCATTTTTCCAATATCCATCCGCTGTGTCGTAATACCACAAGTCGATGGTGTTCGGAGCACTTGCAACCTTTGACGCCGGAATCGGGATCTCAATCGTGGCAGTTTTTCCCGAAGCAAGCTGCAGTAGGCCGCTGCCAGTCACGGTAACGTCCATAAAACCATACGATTCAAATGGCATCTCTTCACCGTTCACCAGCCCGGCAAAGTTCCCGGGGAATGCATCACGAGCGGACTCAATAGTTGGGTCAAACGGTGTTACGGAAACGCTGGCAGTGCCAGTAAAGGAGTTACCTTGGGCGTCCACTAAGGAATTGGCTCCGATATTAATCGATCCGCTACTCTGAGTTATAGTCCCACCCGTAGTCGCATCAAGGGATTGGGCCGCGCTTGCTTGGGCCATCGTAACATCTAAGAAGCTACTGCTCCCCACTCTAACTTCAGCAGTCCTTTGGGTAATGACATAACCGTTCTTGCTGAAGGTAGCAAGCACCCTGCTACCAGCGGCCACATTTGAGATACTGAACCAACCTTGATCGTTAGTCGCGGCACTCTGACCACCTACACTGACAATTGCGTTACCTACGACCGAACCTGCTGTGTCTGTGACCTTGCCCATCACGATCCCATAACTCTCCGTCCCTGACGGGCCGCCACCTTTAAGAAGGAAGTAAGCACCGACACCGACTACGGCGATAACGATGATTAAAACCACAATGGCTATAACAGAAACTCCCTTTCGTTCCACTTTATCACGCAACTACATCCACATTTTTACATATAAATATTTGGAGCTCGAACTCTCGTTATAAAATTAGTTTTTCATCGCCTTCTTAAGAAGTCTTTTTCGAGCCTTCCAACGACTTTCCGAAGTTCCTCTCGCAAACACCCAATATCGTCGGAATCGTTTTTCACCACAAGCACTGGCGCACTGACGTGTTTCGGCAGCTCCTTGCGGTCATCTCGTGCGTATGTTTTTTCCATCTCCTCCCGCGAAACCAAGTGCGCGTCGGGCCCTTTCTCTTCGCGTACGCGGCGCGCGTTGCGCTCCCAACAGACATCGAAAGGGGCATCGACGTAAACGATCGATGAATTTTTCAATATCCTTGGGCTGAAATTCTTGAAAGCTCGGACGTAATTGTCGCGAGAAAACTCGATAAAAAGTAGTATATCTGGCGACTGCAACTTGAGCGCTTGATCGTTGAGCCCCTTTGCGAGGTCGTCCCAAACCGTGTCGTCCGTCACTTTTAATCCTCCCCCTGGAGCTGGGCGATGACGTTTATGCTCGACATCTGTATCGAAGATGTGTTTGAGGAGGGGAAAATCGTCTATACGTTTGAGCTCACCCTTGTAGCCCTTCGCGCGGAGCTGTTCTTCGAGGATACGAAATACCACAGATTTTCCGCAGCCGGGCCTACCTATCAGAAAAATGTTCGGCATGAACTCACACGAAGATGCTTTTCAAATATTCCGTTTCCTTTCGCAGGATTTCGTCGCGCTGCATGACCTGCTCCTTGGTCTTGATCGCCGTCTCGACCACTATCAGTTCCGCACCTTTCCAAGAAACTAGCTCAGCGTACCGCTCGAGGTTCTCCCGCTTCAGCAAGCCAATCTGATCGTGGAGCGGAGGATGGAAGAGGCGCTTGACGGGGATGTAATCGTTGAGGTGGAGTTCCTTGAACCAACCGCTGGGTATCTCCTCGATTATTTTTTCAGGAGGGTTCGGGATTTCCTTGCCGGCGTCGGCGCGAGTGAACCAGTGCCCGATGTCGAAGCAGAAGTTTAATTTCAACCCATTTTCCCTCACTTTTTCTAGGACTTCAACTATCTCCTGAGTTTCGATAAAAACGTTATCGAATGCGGTGTTGTTTTCGAGGTGAAGCTCCACACCCAACACTGAGGCAAGCTCCCCTATCTCAAGCAGGCTTTTAACGAGGTTATTTTTTACCTGCTCGAGGTACCGCCCGGTCGCGTGATAAAATGGCACGACGCCCGGATGGAGAATACAACTTTCACATCCTATCCCCGCGGCGAATTCCACGTAGTGCTTCTGAAGCCCAGCCGCCGCTTGCCTATCCAACTCCTCGGGGGCGCAGACGCTGGCCCCAACGTATGTGTACGGCAGGTGCAATGATAGAGAGATGCCCTGCTTGGCCGCAAAGTCCCTGACCCCGCGCTTGACATCATCCGTGAACTCTAGATAGGAGTTCGGAACTGCGCCATCGAGCTCCACGTGCTGCAGTCCGAGCGACTTGGCCACGCTCACCTGTCTGGCTATGTCCGCTTTCGCGGCGACCTGAACCATGGCGTCCATGTCCGAAACCGCTATCTCGCCAACCCTGAGCCTCTGCTTGTCCTCCTCGCTCAGATATTCAAAGTAGAGGAGGTTCGTGAAATCTCTACCTAGCCTCATTAGACCACGAAGTCGGTTTGGAGGCGGCTTAATTAACCTTTGTGTGCGCCGTTGACGAAAATAGACAAAAAATTTAATCTAACCAAGATTCGTACTTCGGCTCCTTCCCGCGAACCGCGTTGAAGAAGATGCGCTGGAGCTTCTCCGTTATTTTTCCACGTTTACCCTCACCTATTGACTTGCCATCGATTTCCCTTATGGGCGTCACCTCGACCGCCGTCCCTGTGAAGAACGCCTCGTCCGCCGCGTAGAGCTGCTCCCGCGAGATATCCCGTTCCTCGAAAGCTATTCCTTCGTCCTCGGCTATTTTTATTATAGAATCTCGGGTGATGCCGGCGAGCGCGCATGCCGAAAGTGGGGGGGTGATGAGTTTGCCTTTCTCCACTATGAAAACGTTCTCCCCAGGCCCCTCTGCGACGAATCCCTTGGTGTTCAGCAATATCGCCTCGTCATAGCCAGAGTTTACCGCGTCCAATTTTGCCAAGATCGAATTTGCATAGTTCGCCACCAATTTTGATTGGGGCGGCAAGATTCGCGGGTCTATCCTTAGCCAGCGTGAGATTTTTGCCTTAATACCACGCTCAAGTCCTTCCTCGCCTAAGTATGTGCCCCAGGACCAGACTGCGATCGCCATGTTCACCGGCGCACCTTTTGGATTGAGCCCCATTACCCCGTATCCGTAAAAAGCGATTGGGCGGATGTAGCATTCCTCGATCTTGTTCACTTTTATCGTTTTCTTGGTGGCCTTGATGAGTTCTCCGATAGAGTAGGGTAACTTCATCCCGACGAGCTTGGCCGAGTTCTCGAGCCGTTTCATGTGGTCCTTGAGCCTGAAGACCGCCGGGCCCTTCGCCGTCCTGTAGCAGCGGATGCCCTCAAAGACACCGAAGCCATAGTGCAAAGTGTGGGTGAGCACGTGAACGTTCGCTTTTTTCCACGGCACGAGCTTGCCGTCCATCCAGATGAACTTCGTCGGAGTTAGCGCCATTCACATCATAACACAATTTTCCCCGTACTTTATAAAATATCCTGAAATTCTGTCTAACAGTGACACAAAGTTCTATGGTAAAATTTTAGTGCGCTTCATGATCCCAATCACAAGTCTATTATTTCATTGCCTCAGCAAGAGCCCTAATCATTTCGTCGATGTCCTCGAGGCGAATGTAGCCCATGTTACCTATCCTAAACGTCCGCTCCTTCAGCTCGCCGTAGCCCTTTGCCAGCTCGAAACCACGCGCGCGCATCCGCTCGTACACCTCGGGCCCGCTCATCCCCTTGGGGGCGTTCACGCACGCCACGGTCGGGCTCTCATATCCTCGTTGAGGGAAAAGGGAAAGGCCCAAGTCCTCGATCCCTCCCCTGATTTTTTGCATCCTCTTCAAACAAAACTCGAGACGCTTCCGCTTCCCGCCTTCCGCTTCGATTAGCTCCAGCTCCTTGTTCAGGGCTAAAATTTGTGGGATGGGTGGAGTCATGTGGGTGCCGCCCTCTTTTTCCTGATATTTCTCATAAAGCTTGAAATCGAAATACCACCCCTTATCCTTGATCCGTGCTGACCGCTCCAGCGCCTCATCGCTGACGTTCGCCACGGCCAGCCCCGGCGGAACTCCAAAGCATTTCTGAGAACTAGCGAAGCAGACGTCTATCCTCCACTCGTCGACCTTCAGCTCGACGCCGCCCATCGCGCTCACGGCATCGACGAAGAGGAGCTTTCCGTGCTTCTTGACAACCTTTGCGAGTTTGGGCAGGGGGTTCAGAATGCCCACGCTCGTCTCGTTATAAGTTATCGCAACGGCTTCGACATCCGGGACCGAAGAAAGTTTTTTGTCGAGAGCTTCGGGGGTTATCGGTTTGCCCAGCTCAGCCTCGAGCCGCTCGACGATTTTTCCGTTGGATTCCCCCACGTCAGCGTAACGCTTTCCGAACTCTCCCACGATGCAACACAACATTTTTCTCTCGACGCAGTTCCGAATCGTGGCCTCCATCACGCCCGAGCCGGAGCTAGGGAAGAGAAAGACCTTGTTTTTGGTTTCGATGAACTTTTGTAGCCTTCGGACCGTCTGTTGGTGCAGCTCTTTGTATTCCTTGCTGCGGTGGCTGAACATCTGCCGCCCCATCTCAACAAGGACCTCCGGCCTACAGGCTACCGGTCCAACCGTGAAGAGCTTCACCATCTCAACCTGCTCAACGTTGGGCTCAAAGCGTAAAATATCTATCTATTTAGAAAAGTAAAAAATAAAAAGAGGAGGAGAGCTGGAGCGGCTAGCCCCAGTCTCCCGATATATCGCTTAGGTCGTCGTAGAACGTTTGGTTTTCAAAGTTTAGAAAATCGTCCAGTTCACTCAGCTGGCTGTCTACGCTGCTGAACTCGTCTCCCTGAGCCGCTCCCTGAGCAGGCTGTTGCGATCTGACGACGTGGACCACGGCTACAGCAGCCACCACCATGCAGACGATGAAGGCGAGAGCGACCGCTGTCTTGTTCACCTAGGCCACCCCCGCACTCGCCTCGCCAGTCGCTAGATCCGCTGTAGCCCCTGTCGCTGTCCAAGTTCCATGCACGTACCTGTTTTCGCCAGATGTCCAGTAGGTTCCGGTACCAGTCAGCGTTACAGTTCCTCTGCCAGCCATGTGGAGCACGATGTTCTCGCCCGAAATGCTCACAGTAATATTTTCACCCGTCACTCTGGCCCAACTGAATCCAACGTACTTCACGTCCCCGTTCTCCAGATTCTCACCCGTGCCATCCGTGTTAACGTGGGCGTTTGACGAGACGACCATTGTGCCGTTCTGTATGTTCTCGATTTTTACGAGCCCAGTGCCAGAGATGTACGCAGAACCGGTACCTTCCCCTTTCAACGTGCCAGACCCCGTAAGCGTTACCGTGTGGCCCTTGGACCTCATGTCAGAAACTATATCTCTAAGCGCTTTGAAAGCGTCCCTGAGATAGCTGTTCCCCTCTCTTATGAGGGCGATCCCTTGCAAAAACAGCTGGTTTGCGTTCGCCTCGCTGGATATCTGGCTGAATTTCTCCTTCGCTGCGTCGTACTTCTGCTTCGCCAGCGCCAGCTTCGAGTTGTAGTCGGCAAGCCAGGCCTCAAGCGCTGATGTGTCGACCCCCTGATCCTTCAGATTTTCTATCCTAGCCTCAAATCGCCCTGCAAAAGCCTCCGCCCTCTGGATCAAGGCATCCACGTACGCGCTCAATATTTGCCCGATTATTTGCTTTATCCTGACCCTGACGTCACTCCAGTAGTTCTCGATTGCGCTTCCAATGTCTCTGACCACCTGCCCATTTTCAGCCGCTTCGATCTCTGCCTGCTTCCCCTGCAGCCAGCTTATGTAATCGTCGATCTCGGCGTAAAATGCAGTCTTCTCGTCGTCGAATAGACCCCGCGAGATCTCCACCCTAACCCTCAAAAGCTGCAAGCGCTTGATCATCATGTCGGCGGCCTTGCGCAGAGCGGTCTTTGACTTCGCTAATAGGTTCGCCAGGTTCGCATGCGTCCGATTTTGCCTCCACCCCAATCTGGCGTCCAAGAAAGTTGCCCTAGCGCCAAGCCAGTCGTTGTGGGCGGCCTGGAACGCTTGTAAATTCTCTATGTATTTCCCATACGCTTCTTCGTATGGTCCAGCTGTGACTTGTGGGACTATCGCTTCCTTTGGCATTGCGCTCATTACCGGCACAATCGCTACCAGCATCAGTACTGATGCCACCATTGCTGCGATCTTCGTCTTCACTTTTTCCACCTTCTTTTTTTGTTCGGGTTGAGCTCCCCGCGCGGCCCCTATCGCCGCACGTTTCATCGATTACGGACTAACTTCTGAAATAAAAAGTATATAAGCAAACTTTATTTATTTTTAAAATAAAGCCTTAAAAATGCCCCGATTACTTTATAAAGCTTTATCCGGGCTGCGATTGCTTCATAATTTAAGTAATGCTTTAATCAGTAGACGTTAAACTTTGTTTATGCTCAGAAAATTATCTCTCCTCGCCCTCTTTTTTGTGGCTATCACCATCAATGTCACTCCCGCTACATTTGCCCAAGAAAACAACGCTACAGTCCATGGAACTTTTTACGATCTGTGGACCTTTACACCCCTGGAGAACATCGTGATAGAGGTGTACTCCGACTCTGCGCTTCGAATGCAAACGATTTCCGCCGACGGCACATACTCACTTTCCCTCTCGCCAGGCGATTACACCATCATGGGTAAACATTACTATGGTTCTTTATTGGTCAGCGACGCTCAAGAAAACGCCACACTTCAACCAAACGATAACATTACCCTGGACCTGATAATGTTCCCAACTTTTGAGGAAAATGAGCTTCCGGAGAACTACGATAACACCATCGCAGAGGAGTGGGGTGAGGCGGGGACGACATGGTGGCCTATTCTTGGAGCTACTCTGGCTTTGGTGCTTTTGGGAGCGGTCGCCGCCTTCTATTATTTAAAAATTTTGCCTAAGAAGAAACTCGGCATGAAAAAAGTCGAGGGTGCGCCATCGGTAAAGGTCGTGGGGCTGCCCGATGACCTGAGAGAAGTCATGGACGCGATAACAGAAAGTGGGGGGAGGATCAACCAAGTGGAACTGCGGCAAAAGTTGCCCTATTCCGAGGCCAAGGTGAGCCTGATGGTGGCCGACCTTGAGAACCGCGGGCTGGTCAGGAAGATAAAGAAGGGTAGAGGAAACATCATCATACTCAAAGAGTGAGAAAAACTCTACTTTTTCTTCAGATAATCGTCAACCATTTTGATAGCACAAAATTTCCCGCACATCGCGCAGACGTTCGGGTCGAGCAAAGGCGGCCTCTTCCGCCTGAGCTCCCTCGCCTTCTCGGGGTCTATCGCCAACTCGAACTGCTTCTCCCAGTTCAACTCCTTCCGCGCCCGCGCCATGGCCGCGTCCCGCTCGACATCTATCCCCTTAACCACGTCAGCAACGTGCGCAGCAATCTTCGCGGCGATCACGCCATCCTTGACATCCTCGATTGTCGGCAGGCAAACGTGCTCCGAGCCTGTGACGTAACACAAGAAATCTGCCCCAGACCAAGCCGCCAAGGCGCCACCTATCGCACCGACGATGTGATCGTAACCAGGGGCAATGTCTGTGACGATGGGACCCAAAACGTAGAATGGCGCCCCTTTGCAGATAGTTTTTTCGAGCTTGACATTCGCCTCGACGTGATCGAGCGGCAGGTGTCCCGGCCCTTCCACCATCACCTGTACATCCTTTGCCCATGCACGCTCCACGAGCTCGCCCAGCGTCAACAGCTCTTGAAACTGCGCTCGGTCCGAGGCATCCGCTAGACAACCTGGGCGCATACCATCCCCCAAGCTTAGCGTTAGATCGAACTCCCGCGCCAAATCTAGCAGATAGTCGAACTCGCTGTACAGCGGATTCTCTTTTTCGTTATGGATTATCCAGGCCGCGAGGAAAGAACCGCCCCGACTCACGATGTCCATGAGCCTCCCGCTCCGTCTCAATGCATCGACCGCAGCCTTGGTTACGCCGCAGTGTACTGTGACAAAATCCACGCCATCCTCGGCGTGTTTTCTAATTGCGCCGAAAATGTCATCCGAGCTCATGTCGACCACGCTGCCCCGTCCCGCCGCCTCGATCCCCGCCTGATAAATCGGCACTGTCCCGATCGGCACCTTCACCGCCCGGAGGATGCGGCGTCTTACCTCGTCGATGTTGCCTCCCACGCTCAGATCCATGACAGTATCTGCGCCATACTTCACGGCGATCTTCGCCTTCTCGACCTCTTCATCGACGTTCGCATAATCGGGCGAGGTGCCCACGTTCGCATTTATCTTCGTCCGCAACCCCTCGCCTATGCCTTTTACCTTGATGCCCTCGCGTTTTACGTTCCTAGGGATTATTATGCGCCCACTGGCGAGCGCTTTGACTATTTGTTCAATAGATTTGCCCTCATCGCGCGCTACTTTTTCCATATCGCCTGTCGCCGCACCGCGCTTGGCATCCGTCATTTGCATGTTTTGTCCTCCGATACCATTCCTCTTTTAGTTGAAAAAGCTTAAATGCAAAAAGAAATAACCTCACATCGTGGTTTACCCATGGAAATTCATGTCATCAAGAAAACTGGCGTGCCCGAGCCGTTCCAGAGGGAGAAACTCATAAAATCTTGTATGAATGCGGGCGCCAGCTTGGAAGTGGCGGAAAAAGTCGCAGACGAAGTGGCAAAACATATACAAGACCATACTTCAACGAGCGAAATCAGAGCTTTGGTTTTGAGCAGTCTATCGGACGAAAACCCCGCTTGGGTAATGCGATATATGGAATATGAGCTGACAAAGAAAAAACGATCAAGTGACAAATAAAATGGTCAGACGCGGTATCCTCATCGGCAGATTTCAGCCCCCTCACAAAGGGCACGTCGAGGTTTTCAAGCAGATTCTGCGTGATGTCGACGAGCTTATCGTGGGAATAGGGAGCGCGCAGGAGAGCCACACGCTCGAGAACCCATTCACGGCTGGCGAACGGGTGCTGATGATAAGCAAGGCTCTCGCCGAGGCCGGAGTTGACCTCTCGCGCACGCACATCATCCCAATTCCGGACGCGAACAACAACGCGATCTGGGTGTCGCACGTCGTCTCGCTCTCACCGCCCTTCGAAGTGGTCTATTCTGGCAACCCACTCGTCAAGCGGCTTTTCAAGGAGGACGGCTTCGCGACGAAGACCTTGTCGATGTTCAAGAGGAAGGAGTACTGGGGTACCGAAATTCGAGACCGCATGATCAAGGGCAAAAATTGGGAAAACCTCGTGCCGAAATCTGTGCTCGGAGTCATGAAGGAGATAAAGGCGGTGGAGCGGCTGAAAGATTTATCAAAAAGTGACTATTTGTTGAGATAATATCAAACCGAAACACTGTAGTACTCAATCGGCCACGATTGAAACGACGATGGCAACTCGATACTGTTTATCGCATGTAGATCTGCCAAATCGTTCATTTTTATCATTCCATCCGATATCGTGTAGAGCACGTTTTCTATGTAGATGGATCTCCTCGCTCGTGAGCCATACGAACTCCACAATGACTGCGAGTTTTCTGAATGACTTATCCTCCCATTGAGCACAAGACCTTCCTCAAGCGAGATGTTGAACACGTACGCTCCCTGCCACACGCGGACCCCGTATGTCCAAGGTGAAACATCAGAAGACTCTCTCTCCGCGAGTTCGATGGGCACCACAAGAAGGTTCCTTTCTCGGCTGAACAGGAATGCGCGGTGGTCAGACAACGCATAGGAGTCTCCCCACTCAGTTCCCCTATCACCGATCACGTATCTGGAAATCTCTATCGGGTTCGCGGGATCGCTCACGTCGAAGAGAGATATTTTAACCCCCTGCCTCCACGCGAAAGACCCTGCATCTATTGTGTCCTTGCCAATCCCTATTATGTGGTTTTCGTCGTATGGGTGGAGATAATCAGAGTAACCGGGGAGCTCCAGCTCTCCGAGAACTATGGGATTGGTGGGGTCCGCCAAATCGATCACAAATAGTGGGTCAACTTTTTTGAACGTCACCAGATATGCCCTGCTGCCCATAAATCTCGCGGAATAAATTTCTTCCCCGGGCGCAATCCCTTCTAACCTCCCGATTATGCCAAGATTTTCGTCTAAAACGTAAACGTGATTTCGAGCGCTGCTATCTCCCCAACCCCACACCTCCCCCGTAGTAGTCGCTATTCTAAAGTATCCTTGGTACTCATCCATCGAGAATTGGTTCAGCACGCGTCCGGGAACTTCGGCTTTGCCAGTGTATTCGATCGTCCCATTGGATATGGATAATTTGTAGATCGTCGTTTTTTCTGTTCCGTACGTCCAACTCCACCACCGGTAACCAGACGTGTATGTTATGTAGATACTGTTTGGAGAGACGTAAAGGTCCTGAGCGGTGCCTGCGAGAATAGTTCCGCTTGTTATGTTTTCGACATCATCCAAAGCATTTACCACCATTAGGGTAATGAAATTGTAAGAGCAATCGACGAGATTTTCAAAGTAGTAAATTTCGGTTGCTGAAGTCACATAATTTTCACCGTTCACGGAAATACAAGGGAGGATCACTTCGGACCAAACTGGCGAATTAAGGATGATGTAAACATAACTTCCTATCATCCTCGATTTGAAATAGGAGCTGTTGAAGGAAACATCCCTTTTTAAAACCGGGTTCTCCCTGTCTGAAATGTCGTAAACTTTTACATACGAAGATCCCAACACGACAAGCTTATCGCCATTTACGTATATCTCGCTTACATCCCCAATATCTATTTCGGAGAGTATCCTGGCATCTTCGGCAGGATAAGCATCGATAATGAATACCCTGCCAGTGGAGACAACGTAGAGATATTTTCCGTCGCATTTCACGATGTCAGCTTCGTCGACTCCTTCGACTTGGATATTCGTTTTGGAGAAGTCTATGGGCGTGTCGCCAGAGCTGTCTCCAGGAATCGTGTAACGCGGATAATCTTGGCTGGAGCTAGACGCGAATGTTACATTACTTGTTGGTGGAGCCAAATACTTTTCCCCATCGCCATTGTAGTTGGTTTGTTGTCCCAAGTAATTCTCCAATTCTTCAAGAGATGAAAATTTCATCAAACCCAGCTCCGCATAATCATGGCCAGAGTTTTCTAATCTCTCCACATTTGCTTTGTTTCCAGATATCGTTTTTACGACAGGAGAAAAAGAAGCTACAGCGATGATCGTAATTATAATTACGGCCACCAAACACTTGTCAACGATATCGAGTGTTTTCATTTTCCGTCCCTGATAAACAGTAGATTTTCTGGGTCTTAAATTTGGTTTCACCTATGAAACTTAATTTTTAAGTATCAATAATGTAACATATTCATTGGAGGCAGTACAAATGCGCCGCTTGGCATTCGGGATATCGGTCGCAATAGTCGTGTTGTGCGCAACAGCTTCGGTATCGTATGTGATACTTGATCACTTTTATGGCGAGGGAGTTGCCACAATATCGACTCGAACCATAATCCTCGAAAACTCTGGACAACAGGTACAGATTAATGGCGCAAAATTTGGTGTAGGTGCTACAGACTACATAGCTGATGAAAACGTTTACAGATTAACATTTTCTTTCACACCATACGATAACTACCCAGAAGCTCCGCACGCAGGAACCGTAGGTTCGCAAAATTGGATTTATGTATCAAGTGCTGTTTATGAACTAGCGCAAGAAACTGGGAATCCTGTCACATTATCCGACACGACAACGACTAGTACAAAGCCCATCAACACTCTACCGATCGCCGCAAGCATTGGCATTGCGATTAGCCTCATCACGTTCGGTGTATGGGTAGGATACCAGCACACGTGGGGGGACGCCACATCAACTTTGCTCGAGCACGGACTTCAGGATATGACCGTGCGTGATGTCGAAATATTCGGGGAAATGATCGAGATGAAAGAATTCACAATACCCGAGCTCATGGGGCGAACGCATACATCGAAACTCAGGGTTTGGCGAATCGTTCAAAAACTCATCCAACGGGGGATAGTCAAGTCGACCGAAAAGACTAAACCGGCCGCCAGTGGGCTGGGCGGGCGCGGAAAGCCGAGCCGTGTTTATCACTATGTCAGCAAGCAGAAAACCGAGTAGATTCATGAATTTCATTTTTGATACTTGAACATGAACTTTGAGCTTATCTTCCCATTTTCGATTTTGATTCCTTCATGAACGAGCAACTTTGTCTTTCGTCGAACACCGAGTCTATAACCCCCAATTTCACCGTTCGACCTCACCACGCGATGGCACGGGATTTTCATAGGGAACGGATTTCTCGCTAAAGCATTCGCCACCGCCCTGTAAGCTCTCGGGCGACCCATGGCCCGCGCTAGCTCCTTGTACGTAGTCACTTTGCCTTTCGGAACCATCGTCACAAGCTTCAAAACTCTATCTCGAAACTCTGACATTTGCCTCATGATATTTCATTTCTTATATCAAGAAACCCTATCCCCAGTTAGCGATGACATGATCAAAATCGATGGCGCGATCGGCGAGGGAGGGGGAGCACTACTTAGGACTGCTCTGACGCTGAGCGCGGTCGGTCAGCAACCGATCCATATCTACAACATCCGCGCGAAACGGGCAAGGCCGGGCCTCGCGCCGCAACACATGCACGGCGTGAAAGCTCTCGCCGAACTCACGAAGGCGAAGGTCGATGGACTCTCGCTTGGTTCTACTGAGCTAAAATTCGAACCCGGTGCGATGGAAGGTGCAAAGTTCCGTGTTGACATAGGCACCGCCGGGAGCACGACCCTCATCCTGCAGATTCTGATGCCAGCCGCGGCTTTCGCCAAAAAATCTGTCGAGATTGAAATCACCGGTGGCACTGACAATCAACTTGCGCCGCCCATCGACTTCTTGAAAAACGTCACCTTGCCAATCCTCCGCAGGATGGGTTATCTGGGCGAGGTCGAATGCATCCGTAGGGGCCACTATCCTCGCGGAGGCGGGGTCGTACGCGCCCGCATCGAGCCGATCAAGCAACTAAACGCGATCAAGCTCATTGAACCAGGCGAGGTGACTCGCATCTCCGGGATGGCGCACTGCGTGAAGCTGCCCGCACACATCGCAACCAGGATGGCGCACGCTGCGAGCATGTTTTTGATAAAAGCCGGCTACTCCAAGGTAAACATAAAAGCTGAATCCTACGAACCATCGCGCGACCCGCATCTCAGTCCTGGTACAGGGATAACCCTCTGGGCTGAAACCGAGCAGGGTGCGATACTCGGAGCGAGCTCGCTCGGCAGGCCTGGAAAACCGGCCGAGCAGGTCGGGCGAGAGGCAGCAGAAAGTTTAGTGAAACAACTTCGCACGGGCCGCGCGGTAGACCGCCACCTCACCGACCAACTCATCCCGTACATGGCGCTGGCCGAAGGCACGTCAGAGATAACGAGCGCCGAACTCACATCGCATGCGCTGACGAACATCACGCTCGTCGAACAAATCTTGGGCGTCAAATTCGAAGTCGATGGGCAGCAGGGGCAACCGGGGAAAATAAAAGTCATTGGACTAGGATTTATCAGTAGGTAAAACTTGGAGCAATTTTTCTGATAACTCACCGACTCCTTGACCAGTGGTCGCCACTATAAAAATCGCGTCCGCACATACTTCTCGCACCTGCTGCACCCTATTTTCATCGAGCAAATCAGCTTTATTCGCAACCGTCAAGATGCGAAGTCCAGCAAATGTCTTTTTAACATCCTCAAGCAAGCGAAGCTGGCTCGCGATTTCGTAGCCACACGTCTCGGACGGATCTAGCATAAACACGATGGTCTTCGCGAGATGACGCAGCGCGGCTATCGCCTGCTTCTCAATGGGATTTCGCTTCTCCAACGGTCTGTCGAGCAAACCCGGAGTATCGACGACCTGATATCGCTGATGGCGGTGCTCAAAGTAGCCCAGTTGCAGCCCAGTCGTTGTGAAGGGGTATGGCGCGATCTTGGGGGTCGACCCAGTCAACGCGCGCAGAAGCGTAGTTTTTCCGACGTTTGGATAGCCGGCGATGACTATGGTGGGTGTGTCGACGTATATCGTCGGCAAATTGGAAAGCTTCATCGCAGCACCCCGCAGGAAAGTCAGGTGATCTTCTACCCTTTCGACGAGCGAAGCGATCCTGCCGTATGCCTGTCTACGCACTGCCGCTGCCTCCGCCGGAGATCTCGCGGAGCGGAGCCTTCGAAGGTGCTCCCGCCCGAGCTTATCGACAGTCTTGGCCGTGCCATATATCGCGCCGAGCGATTTTTTCATCTTGTCTATGCCAACGATCGCCTCAATGAGGTCGCGGTAGAAAGATGGCAAATTGGAAAACGACGGAAATCCGGCCACAAGCTTCGACAGCGCCTTGCCGATGGTCTCTGACATAACGGCGATACGCTGGCTCTCGCGCCGCCTCGCCACCCAGAGCGGGGTGCCGCTGATTTTGGCTTTGGTAGCCGCATCGGCAGCTTTTTTGAACGCCTTGTTGACCAGCTCCTTCGGCTCCGGCACATG
>Ga0315289_10004329_pt1 | contig 21185 bp, 19 predicted proteins | sample YL17G11_40_MG_FD_203452 | JGI IMG/M metagenome (GOLD analysis project Ga0315289, IMG submission 203452) | Sediment microbial communities from Yellowstone Lake, YNP, Wyoming, USA - YL17G11_40 | ecosystem: Environmental > Aquatic > Freshwater > Lake > Sediment | place: USA: Wyoming | collected... | reverse complement strand
GCCCGCATCGCCGAGGCCTGCGGCATGGAGCTGCGCGTCTTCTTCCGCGACCAGAACAAGGACATCATGGCCGAGTTCCTGAACCAGGGCGAGCACGAGTCCATACCCACCTTCGTCTTCTACACCCGCGACCACCGCTACCTCTGCCACTGGATCGAGCGGCCGGCCCTGGCCAACGAGCAGATGCACCTGCTGCGCCAGATCTTCGAAAACCGTCCCCGCGAGGAGGCACTGGCTGACTACATTGCCTTCCAGAAGGGGCCGGTCTGGGCCGGCTGGCGGCGGGAGACGGTGCGTGAGATCCGCGACCTCCTCGCCAAGCACTGCCCGTGACCGGGAGAACGTAGTAATCCTCCTGTCAGGCCGGCCGCGGCCGCCCTGCATTTTTCTTGTCGGTGCCTGGCCCTCCCTGCGATCCGCCCTCCTTCCGCCCTATAATGATCACACAGGCGAGACGATGGCGAAGCGACGCGAAGCGGCCGCGACCCGTCGGCGGCGGGCACCCTATCGCATCCTGGACCACACGGCGGACGTGGGCCTGGAGGCAGAGGGCGCCACCCTGGCCGAGGCCTTTGCCAACGCTGCCACCGGCATGTACTCCATCATGGTGTACCTGGACCGGGTCTCGGAGCGGGTGCAAAGGCCGGTGGAGGTGGAGGCGGAGGACGCGCAGGGCCTCCTGACAGCCTGGCTTCTGGAGCTCCTCTTCATCACGGAGGTGGAGGGCCTCGTGTTCCGGCGGTTCGATGTCCAGGAGGCATCGCCCCGACACCTGGCTGCCGTCGCCCACGGCGAGCCGCTGGACCCGGAGCGCCACCCCAAGGGGGCGGTCGTCAAGGCGGTGACCCGCCACCGCCTGGAGGTAGGCCCCGTGCACGGCGGGTATAGGGTGCGGGTGATATTGGACATCTGACCATGGCAAAGAATTGGCGTTCGATACTGCGCAGGGTCGACGACTACCGCTGGGAGCTGCCGCCGGAGTACAAGCCCGGCATGCGCGTCCCCGGCCTCGTCTTCGCCGACGAGGCGATGCTAGACCTGATGGCGGCGGATGAGGCTATCGAGCAGGTGGCCAACGTTGCCTTCCTGCCCGGCATCGTCGGGCGCTCCCTAGCCATGCCCGACATACACTGGGGCTACGGCTTCCCCATCGGCGGCGTGGCCGCCATGCGCCTCAAGGACGGCGTGATCTCGCCGGGCGGCGTCGGCTTCGACATCAACTGCGGCGCCCGCCTATTGCGCACGGACCTCCGCGAGGACGACGTGCGGCCTGTCCTCCGCGAACTGGTGAACCAGCTCTTCCGCGACGTGCCCGCTGGACTGGGCGGCCATGGCCCCCTGCGCCTCTCCCACACGGAGCTGGACGACCTCATGGTGCGCGGCGCACGCTGGATGGTGGACCGCGACTACGGCTTGCCCGAAGACCTAGAGGTCACCGAGTCGCAAGGCTGCCTGCCCGGCGCCGACCCCGGCGTCGTCAGTCAGCGGGCGCGCCAGCGGGGGCTGGCCCAACTGGGCACCCTGGGCTCCGGCAACCACTTCCTAGAGGTGGAGGTCGTCGACACCATCTACGACCGCCGGGCCGCGGACGCCTTCGGGCTGGACGAGCCGGGGCAGGTGGTGGTCTTCTTCCACTGCGGGTCTCGGGGCTTCGGCCACCAGGTGTGCCAGGACTACCTGGATGTGATGGAGAAGGCCGCCAAGCGCTACGACATCCACCTGCCGGACCGACAGCTCGCCTGCGCCCCCATCGAGTCACGGGAGGGCAAGGACTACATGGCGGCCATGACGGCGGCCGCCAACTTCGCCTGGGCCAACCGCCAGTGCATCCAGCACTGGGTTCGCCAGTCCTTCGCCCGCATCTTCGAGAGGCCGCCGGAGGAGCTGGGGATGCGACTCATCTATGACGTCGCGCACAACATCGCCAAGGTGGAGAGGCACCGCATGGACGGCCGCGAGATCACCGTGTGCGTCCATCGGAAGGGGGCCACCCGCGCCTTCCCGGCCGGCCACCCGGAGATACCGACCGCCTACCGTCAGGTGGGGCAACCGGTGCTGGTGCCGGGCGACATGGGCCGCTACTCCTACCTGGCCGTGGGCACGGAGCAGGCCATGGCCGAGACCTGGGGCTCCACCTGTCACGGCGCCGGCCGGTTACAGAGCCGGGGGGCCGCCAAGCGCTCCCTGAAGGGGGTCGACATCGCTGCCCGGCTGGCCGAGCAGGGGATCATCATCCGGGCCCAGGACCGCTCCGCCCTGGCCGAGGAGGCCAGCGAGGCGTACAAGGACGTGGCCAGCGTGGTAGAGGTGCTGGAGAAGGCCGGCATCTCCCGCAAGGTGGCCAAGATGCGGCCCCTGGGGGTGATAAAGGGGTGAGGAAGGTACAGCGCTCGTGTACCAAGGGGGGAAACAGGCCGTGAAAGCTTCGGAGAGGAATCCGGCCAGCAATGACCTACCGCCCGGCGTCACCGAGGGGCAGTTGACTGAGGCCGTGTTGAAGTCCGGGTACCCGCTGGAGTGCAGCGTTGCCCACATGCTGAGCCCGTCCTTTTGGGTTCAACCCGAGTGGAGCTACGTCGACCCCGACACTGGGCAGCTTCGCAGCCTGGACCTGCGAGCCGGTCTGGGACTCTTCGAACTTGAGGTCGACCAGCCACGTGTTCGGCCCCGGCTGGACCTGCTCTTGGAGTGCAAGCAGTCAACCCTGCCGTACATCTTCTTCCTCACCCAACCCCAGCCATACATGCCCTACTTCCCACTGTTCGCTGGACTCTCCAACAACGACACGATAGCGATCACGACGGACGACGACCCGTCAACCTGGAACCTTCCGATAGCACAATGTCTCGCCCTCGACGACGAGCCCTTCGTGGCCAAGCCACCAGCCTGTTGCATGACGTTCGCGAAGTGCGAACGGAAGGGCAAGAACCTCGAACTGTCCGGTTCTGAGCCCTTCAACAGCCTCGTGCTACCCCTGACAAAGGGCATGGCGTGGTTCCGAACAACACAGGCACCTCCCCGTACTGCTGTCTACTTCGACTGCCATCTCCTCGTGGGCATTGGCGTCGTGGACGGTCCCATGATGGCCGTTACGCCCGGCGAACCCCAAGACGTGGAAGCGACTCCTTGGGTCCGAGTGCTCAGACACGAAGCGGTCACCGACGCCGATGCCATTGGTTTCTGGGAAAGGGAACGTGTCTTCGCGCTGGACGTCGTGCACAGGGATTTTCTCGAGGAATACATCCGCTCCAGCGTACTCCCGTTCGCCCGGGTCTTCGCCGAGAGAGCCCTGAAGCATCAGGAGGAACTGGCGGAGGGCAGAGGGTTCGCGGCAGGGATGGGAAAGGACTCGTGGGGCAATATCGAGGCACGGCTGACACCGTCGGGGCCCCAGGCGACTGTGCTGCGCACCAAAGCGGCGGCCGCCTCCATAGCCAGGTCTCTCTCCAAGACGCTGAGCCCCAAGCCACGGCGGCGTTCGAGGTAGAGAAGGGCCGGGTGCCCTGGACCCCCTATTTCGCCTGTGCCTCCAATCCCGCCTCTTCTGCGGGGCCGCGAACCCGGCCGACTCGCCACCTTGCCCGTCGCCTCGGCGCGGCCAACTCTTCTTCACCGCCGCCGATCCTCTGGAGCCTCAGGCCGTCCGTCGCCTTGGCGCCGTAGGTGACGAGCGTGCGATGCGGGAACGGGATTTCGATGCCCTCGTCATCAAACGCTGAGAAGCTTCCTGGCCCAACCCCACTCTTCCCTATCCATCGCGGGCACAACCTCCTTTGGCGTCATCGTGCGGGCCCAAAGGATCGGGCGACGGCCGTTCTCAGCCCCCACCACGTATCTCGATCTTATCCTCGTCGAAGGCCCTCTTTAGCCGCTTGCGCAGCTCGCCCGTCACGTCCCACTGGCGCATGGGCTGCGTCTCCCCCAGAATCTTGATCTGGACGCCGAACTCGTCGAAGCCGTCCACCCGGAGGGCGCGCGGGCCGCTAAGGATCATCGGCCCGAAGTCGCGGTCAGCCGATAGCTCCTGCCCCACGCGGTCGATGACGGCCGTCACCCGGTCCAGGTCCTCGCCGTAGGCGACGCGGACGTTCATGTTGACCCGCGACCACCCCCGCGTCTGGTTGCTGCTGACGGCCACCTGACCGTTCGGAATGCTGTGCACCGTCCCGTCCAGGTCGCGCAGCACCGTGCGCCGCAGGTTCACGTCCTCCACGAGGCCGCCGACGCCCGCGATCCTCACCACATCGCCCTTGCCGTAGTGGTTCTCGACCAGGATGAAGAGGCCGTTGATGGTGTCCCTCACCAGGCTCTGGGCGCCAAGGCCAATGGCCAGGCCGGCGATGCCTGCGCCGGCCAGCAGCGGCCCGATGTTGATGCCCAACTCGGGCAGGATGGTGAGCACGGCGATGGCAAAGCCCACCACCGAGGCCGTCCGATACACCACGTGGGTCAGCGTATCGGCCCGCTTCTCGATCTCCACCTCCGGCTGGCCTTCCATCTGGCGGCCAACAGCGGCGCGCGCCACCCGGTCCAGGGCGTGACGCAGCACCTGCAGCCCCACGTAGACCACGACCAGCACGAGGATGATGCGCAGGCCGTGTGTCCACAGCGTCTCCGACCAGCGGTCCCAGTCGATGTCAGCAAAGAAGTCTCTCATGATGGTGCCCTCCTCTCACTGCACAGGGATATTCGAAGCCCGTAGCGGCGACCTTATGGTTCTCAAGTATTTAGATTCACCTCTGAGGGTTGAAACCCTCAGCTTCGAGGAAGCTGCGGATTTCAATCCGCAGGATTAACTTATTTCGTTTAACGCCATCAGGTCGCCACGTGCTTCACCCGCGAGGTGCCCGCGGCGAACTGAAGCTCGCCCCTACGGAGATCCCTCCGCTTCTGGCTCCTCGCTGGGCTCCTCTGTCTTCTTCCCCAGCACCACGGCCGGCCCGACTATGCGGTCGCCTGGCCCGTGGTGGCTGACAGGGAAGCTCTCACGGGATGCCCGCCCGCCGCTTCCATTGTTCGACCCAGCGCCGGGCAGCCACGAAGTCCCGTTGGTCAGCCCACGACTGCGGCCGAGAGCGGGCATCCTCCAGGTCATTGAGCCGGGTGACGCCCGCCCAGGCCATGAACGGCGCCAGGTCGCCCACAGGCCCGGCCTCCGACGTGTACCCCTGCCGCCAGGCCAGATAGAAGAGTCGGCGCCCAGCCCGGACCACTGGTCGAGTGGGGCCAGGTGGCGCAGACGCTGTCAAGAGCAGAGTGGCCGTCCGGGCGAAGTCGGCGCGCGGGTCTCCGGCGATGCCGTGCGGCCAGTCGAGGACGCCAGTGATGCGCCGCCCGTCGGTGAGGACGTTGAGGGGGTGGTAGTCGAGGTGAATGAGGCTGGCGGTCGAGATCGTCATCTCTCGCAGGCGCGCCACGACCTCGGGGTGCTGCTCGGCGCCCCAGACCAGCCAGTTGTCGGGCGCGCCCTCGAGTAGAGCGGCCGGGGGCGCCACACCGTGGATGCGCGCCTGCTGCCGCCCAAACGACACGCCCAGCCGCCATATCGACCATGGGCGCCGCAGCATGGCGGCTAGGCACGTCGTCCCCGGGCACCAGCTAAGTACCAGCACCGGCCGTCCCTCCCACTGGCCGGACGCCTCGACGGTGGGCACAGGCACGTCGGCGTCCCAGCAGGTGCGGAGAGCCACCTCTTCCCTGCGGGCGGCGGCGGCGTGTTCAGGGCTTGGATAGATGCGCAGGGCGTGGAGCCGACCGTCCGTGGTCGCGAAGCGCCACAGGCTGGTCTCCCAGCCGCCGAGCACGGGCTCCACAGCGTCCACCTCGCGATAGCCCAGGGAGCGGAGAACAGCACGTGGATCGATTTCGCTCGTCACGGCTGAGGCACACGCATGCCGAGGGCGCTCACTCCGAGACCCTCTCCAGGTTTGCGAAGCTGAGGAGCAGCTTCTTGATCCCCGCCTCGCCCTTGAAGACCACCGTCACCTCCTGGTCAGAGCCCTTGACCTCGCAACTGACCACGACGCCCTCGCCGAACTTGGCGTGGCGGACCCGCTCGCCGGCGGAGTAGGCGGCCTCACTGGGCACCGCCGGGCCCTCCTCCTCGACACCCAGGGCCCGCACGGAGCCGCGCCTTCGCAGGCCGGGCGCGGAGGCGGCCGGGCGCTCGCCATCGGCTCGCGGCGGCTCATAGGTAACCAGCAAGTCGGCCGGGATGTCCTTCAGGAAGCGAGAGGCCGGGTTGTGGTTGCTCATTCCCATGTAGTGGCGGCGGAAGGCCCGCAGCAGGTAAAGACGCTCCTTGCAGCGGGTGATGCCCACGTAGCAGAGACGGCGCTCCTCCTCCATCTGGGCCGGATCGTCGTAGGAGCGGATGTGAGGCAGAATCCCCTCCTCCATGCCCACGATGAAGACGACAGGGAACTCCAGGCCCTTGGCCGCGTGGAGGGTGATGAGGGTCACGGCATCCACCTTCTCGTCGTACTCGTCGGTGTCGGAGACCAGAGCAACCTCCTCCAGGAAGGTAGACAGGGCCGAGGCGGGCTCCAGGTCGTCGTACTGGGCCGCCACATTGACCAGCTCCTGCACGTTCTCCCAGCGCTCCTCGCCGTCATCGAAGGCGTCCAGCAGGTGCCGCCGGTAGCCGGTCTTCTCCAGCACCAGCGTCAGGAGCTGCGACGGTGTCCGGCGCGAAGCCTCACCCAAGAGGCCGTTGAGAAGATCAAGGAAGTCGAGGAGAGCGCCCGTGGCGCGCGTTCCGAAAGGATGTGACTCACCCTCAGGGGGCAGCCCCTCCTTCTTCGACCGCTCCTGGTCGGCCATCATCTGGAGCGCGGCGTAGGGCGGCACGTTCAGCGCCGACGACCAGCGGGTCAACTCCTCCACCGTCTTCTGGCCGATGGCCCGCGGCGGCACGTTGATGACCCGGCCCAGGCTGACGCTATCGAAGGGGTTGTGCACCAGCCGCAGGTAGGCCAGGGTGTCCTTGATCTCGCGCCGCTCGTAGAAGCGGGTGCCCCCAACCAAGCGATAGCGGATGCCGGCCTGCACGAAGGCCTCCTCCAGGGGTCGCGACTGGGCGTTCGTCCGGTACATTACGGCGATATCGCCCGCCCCGTGGCCACTCTCGGACAGCAGCGAGCGCACCTCGAGGGCGACGAGAGCGGCCTCCTCCTCCTCGTCGTAGGCCTCGTAGGTGGTCACCGGCCAGCCCGGGCCCTTGTCCGTCCAGAGCTTCTTCTCCTTGCGCTGCGGGTTAGGCGTGATGACGGAGTGGGCCGAGTCGAGGATGGTCTGGGTGGAGCGGTAGTTCTGCTCCAAGAGGACCACCCGCGCACCTGGGTAGTCGCGCTCGAAGTTGAGGATGTTGCGCAGGTCGGCCGAGCGCCAGGAGTAGATCGACTGGTCGGGGTCGCCGACGGCGCAGATGTTGCCGTGGCCGCCCGCAAGCTGGCGGGCCAGCGCATACTGGGCGACGTTAGTGTCCTGGAACTCGTCGATGAGGAGGTGGAGATAGCGCTCCTGGTAGCGCCGGAGCACGTCCTCGCACTCCCGGAAGAGGACCACCGCCCGCATCAACAGGTCGTCGAAGTCCAGGGCGTTGCACTCGCCCAGGAGCGCTTGGTAGCGTTCGTAGACGCGGGACACCACCTCCTCGAAGTAGCTGCGGACGCCCTGGGCGTAGGCGGCGGGCCCGGCCAGCTCACTCTTGGCCCGCGAGATGACGGAAAGGATGGCGCGGGGCGCGTATTGCTTCTGGTCCAGCCCTAAGTCGGTCATGGCGTGCCGGATGAGAGCCTGCTGATCGGCCTCGTCGTAGATAGCAAACGAGCGGCCTATGCCGATCTTCTCGCCATCGACGCGCAAGAAGCGGGCGCAAACGGCGTGGAAGGTGCCCATCGTGATCGACAGCGCTGGCTCGCCGAGGAGGGCGACGACGCGGTCGCGCATCTCGCGGGCCGCCTTGTTGGTGAAGGTGACGGCCAGGATGCGGTAGGGGTGGACACCGCGTTCGGCCACCAGGTAGGCGATGCGGTGGGCGATGACGCGCGTCTTGCCGCTGCCGGGCCCCGCCAGGATAAGAAGGGGCCCGCCTTCCGCCTGCACCGCCTCCCGCTGGGCCGGATTGAGGGGGCCAATGATGTCCATTTGAAGGCTAGGTCATTCTAGCATCGGCGCTCTGGGGCCAGCAAAGGGGGCCGCCCTGTATGACTGGCTAGGGAGTCGGTGGGGTTGAGGGACAGAAGAAGGGCTGCGCGCGGCTGGCTGAACCTGGGCCTGTACTCCTTCGCTGAACGCTGCGCGCCCAGCGGCTCACAGGCAATTGACGCGTACGTACATGCGCTGTGTAGTGCGCGCAGATTCACCTCGAAAGGGACATTGCATGCTGGCCCTTGTGTCGAACGCCATCCCCTGCAACGCTGCTTTGCTCGCAAGGCAGGCTCGCTGAAGCGGGCCACGGCAACAACACACACGCCGGGGGCGGAGCGCTCGCGGCGTCTTGCACGTAGGAGGACTTCCCTTGAAGCCAGCATGGTACGAAGCCTTCGGCGATGCCCTGGGCGAAGGCTATCTGAAGTATCCCTGGGTGGGCAGCACGGTGCCGGACTGCGACTATCTAGAGCAAGTCCTCAATGTAAGGCCGGGAGATAGGCTGCTGGACATCGGCTGCGGAGGGGCAGCACGTGGTCGAGCTGGCCAGGCGCGGCTACCGGACCCTAATCCGTGAATAGGGCCGGTCGCGGCAGCGAACAGCGGTTGGGCCGGGGTGTTAGGCAGCCCGCTCGGTTGACGGCGGGCGGGTCAGCCGGTTGCGAGGGCTCCAGACGGCCCGCTGGCCGGTGGTTTTTCACCACCAGGGGAAGCTCCGCCCCGGGCTGCCGGTCGCGACGGGAAGGGGCAGCGATCAGGGAGCAGGCCAGGCGCGTGCAGCGAGCCTCCGGCGACCGGGGACCACCACCGCCTGCCAGGCCCGGGTGGCCAGCCGCACCAGTTGCCGGCGGGCGTGGCGCACCACCCGCCCGAACTGGGTGAAGATGGCGAACCGCAACCGCTTGGGGCGGGCGTTCCGGTACTGGGGGTCCAGCGCCGCCGCCTTCAGCAACTCCAGCAGGTTGAAGGTGAGCACCTGCAGCCGCAGCCAGGCGGCGTTGGCCCCGAAGCGGCCGCTGGGGTACACCCCTGCCGCCAGTTCATCCTTGAGCACCCGGTGCACCTGCTCGATGGTCCCCGCTTTGCCCCGGTGCCACTCCAGCAGACGCTGGCCCTCCTCCTCCCAGTCGTTGGTCAGCACGGCGAAGTGCTTGACCGTGGTTCCGTCTCCGAACAGCACTCCCTGGGGCGTGCGGATGCGGATGGCCAGGTAGCGATAGGGGTGGCTGTCCCGCCGCTCCGGCATCCGGCTGGGCACGTACGGCACCTCCGCCCACTCCCGCACGAACCCGCCCGGCTCCTCCGCCCAGAACCGCCACTCGGCCGGGGGCAGCGCCACGATGGCCGCCCGCAGTTGGGGGCTCAGGTCGGCGCTCACCGCGAACCGCCAGCCCCGCTCGTCCCAGTGGTCCAGCACCGCCTGCTCGTAGGCCGCCGCATCGGACCGCACCTGCACCTGCCACTCCCCTGCCGGCAGGCTGTCGTACGCCTCGTCCACCAGCTCCCGGATGTTACGAGAGGCAGGCACGTTCCCGTCCCGGAACTCGTCGGCCAGCACCAGCCCCGCTTCCGCCCACTGCACCAAAAGAGGCTGGTAGCCGCGGAAGCCCTCGTAGGTGGCCAGCGCCGTCCGCTTGGCCGACTCCACCTTCGCCCGAGGCGAATCCGCCCAGACGGGCGGCCGTCTGGCCGCCTTTGGCGGAGGCTGCTGCGTCGCCGCGTGGGCACGCACAGAATGCCGCACCACCGCCCGCAGACCGGCCAGCCAGCGCGACTCCGGCGGGATGAAGCTCCCCTGCTGCGGTCGCGCCGCCACCAGCGCCTCCTCGTGGAAGCGGTCCAGCCACTGCCGCGCCGTCGGCGCCGACGGCAACGTGTACCCCACCAGCGCCCGTAACCCGTAGTCTCGCCGCAGCCCGTCGAAGTCGTCGATGCAGTCGCCACCCAGCGCCGACAGCAGCACAAACGACTCCACCATCTGGTCCTGGCCCAGCCCCTTGGCCGACTTCTTGGGTGGCAGGTACTTGCTGGCTGCCGCCATCACGCCGCAGCGGCGTCCCAACTCCACGAGCAGGGCCACCCCGGCATGGGGCGTCACCTCCTCGGTCAATCCGCCCGCCAGGTCGATGTCCAGGGCGTTGGGCAAGGGTTTCCGCACCTCTGTACCTCCTTGTGCCTTCGGTGGGAGTTTGCACCCGCCGGGTGCGCGCCGTAAAGCTGGATTCACGGATCAGGGGACCTGGCGTGGTATTGACAGGACGGATAGCAGGCGGTAGAGTAGATATGAACATAGTTTCATAACCATGCCGAGACCAGTCAAGTGCCGCAGAGTAGCAGAAATACCGCTGGCGACCTATTTCAAGCCAGCCGGGGTCCCATTGCGGCTGCTGGAGGAAGAAACCCTAGCCGTGGAGGAAGCGGAGGCCATCCGCCTCAAGGACCTGGAGGGCCTGGAGCAGCAGGAGTGCGCGGAGAAGATGGCCATCTCGCGTCCCACGTTTCACCGCATACTGCGCTCGGCGCATCACAAGGTCGCTATTGCGCTTGTGCAGGGCAAGGCGCTTCGCATCGAAGGAGGCACCTTCGCCTTGCCGAGCCAGCTCTTCCGCTGCGCCCCCCTCGGCCACGAGTGGCAGGTACCGTTCGATCTCCTGGCGTCCGGGCAGCCCGTGTTTTGCCCTGACTGCCGGAGTCCGGAAGTCCTGCCCGTTCTCCCGCGAGGGGGCGCTGGTGGTCGTGGATGGGGCAGAGGGCAAGGCCGGCCCGGGCGTGGGTGGAGAGGAGGGAGAGGATGATCTTTGTCGACGAGCAGAAATGCACGCTGTGCGGCACCTGCGTCGAGGCCTGTCCTTGGCAGGCGCTCTCACTGAGAGAGGCCAGGCTCGTAATCGACCGCGATCTGTGTGCCGAATGCGGGACGTGTCTGCTTCTCTGCCCGGCCGGCGCTATCTACGAGGTGGAACCGGCGCCGGTGGCCGCAGTTGATGCCGAGGCGGAGCCGGTTCTCCGTGCTGATAAGCCAGCCATCGCCCGGCGTGTCGAGCCACAGAAAACGCCCACACTAGCGTTCCCGCCCTCGGTTACATCCCCATTGTGGATGGGCGTTCTCCCACTGGCGGCCCGGTTTGTCGCCGGTCTTGCCGACGCGTGGCTGGACAGGAGACGACCGACTGCATGGGACGGGAGGAGCGGAACGGTTACTCGGTGCGGTCTTGGAGGCAGAAGGCTACCGGCGCCTCCCTCGCTGGGCCCACAGCCGGGCCGCCGGCGAAGGTGGCGGGGAGGCCGAACCTGCTAGCAGCATGCTAGCAGCAAAGGAGGCGAGCGATGTTGGGACGAGGTGGAGGTCTCGGCGGAGGGCGTCCAGGCCGTAGGCGCTCTTCAGGGGGATCACGACCGGGCCAGGGATTCGGCGGCTCTATGGTCTGTCGCTGCCCAAGCTGTGGTCATACACAGCCCCACAGCAGGGGGACGCCCTGCAGCGCCGTCCCCTGCCCCAAATGCGGCACGCCCTTGCGCGGCGAGCGCTGCTGAACCGGGTGGCGCCACCTGTGCCAGTGTCGGCGACGGCGAATCAGAAAAGGAGACCTGGGAATGAGCCACGGTGAGCCGATCGACAAGATCAAGCCGGAGTCGCTCGACCTGATGCGCGCACGTCGCTCCCTGCGCGAGGAGCTAGAGGCGATCGACTGGTATCAGGAGCGCATCGACGCCACGGAGGACGAGTCGCTGCGCAAGATCCTCGAGCACAACCGCGACGAGGAGAAAGAGCACGTGGCGATGCTGATGGAGTGGATCCGCCAGCACGACCCAGTACAGGACAAGATGTTTGAAGAACACGACTAACGTGAGGAGGTGACATCAGATGCCATTCGGTGACAGAACAGGGCCCTGGGGCCTCGGGCCAATGACCGGCCGGGGCGCCGGCTACTGCGCCAGCTACCCGGCGCCGGGGTACATGACCCCCGTTCCGGGACGGGGACTCGGCCGCCGCGGCTTCGGCCGCGGCTTCGGCAGAGGCCGCGGTTGGGGTCGCGGTTTCGGCTGGGGACCGCCGCCGTGGGGCGCACCCTACGGCCCGTACGCCCCCGTCTACGGCGCAGCCTATGCGCCGAGCTATGGCCAGGAGGACGAGGTGACGGTCCTGAAGGACCAGGCCAAGTACTTCGAAGAGGCACTTCAGGAGGTGAAGAAGCGCATCGAAGAGATCGAGAGCAGCGCCGAGAAGACCTGAGGCGCGAAGCCGGGCAGGCGAGGCGGAGCCCCTTCCGCCTGGCCTGCCCCAGATAGGAGCCGAGATGAAGGTAGGAATCTCAGCGACGGCGCCGCACCTTGACGCCGACCTCGATCCGCGCTTCGGGCGATGCCAGTACCTGCTGATTGTCGATACCGAGAGTATGGAGTTCGAGGCAGTCGAAAACCCGGCGATGAGCGCGCCGGGCGGCGCTGGCATTCAGGCCGCCCAGGCCGTTGCCGAGACTGGGGCCGAGGCCGTTATCACCGGCGACTGCGGGCCCAACGCCTTTCAGGTGCTTTCCTCAGCCGGCATACCCGTGTTCGTGGGCGCCTCGGGCAGGGTGCGAGACGTGGTGGAAGCGTACAAGGAGGGGAAACTCTCCCCCATCGCGGCGGCTTCCACTGGCCCCGGTGTGGGCATGAGAGGCGGAACGAGGCGGGGGCTGGGCAGCAGGGGACGCGGTCGCGGCGGCCGGAGATCGCGGGCCATTTCGAACCATTAGGTTCCATGTTCAGGGAAGCTGACCAATGATCCTGTCCGTTGCTAGCGGCAAAGGCGGCACCGGCAAGACCCTGGTCGCCACGAGCCTCGCGCTCTCTCTGCAGGAACTAGGCCCCGTCCAACTCCTCGACTGCGACGTGGAGGAGCCGAACGCTCACATCCTGCTGCGTCCGGAGATCGTTTCCTCTGAGCCGGTGACTGTTCCGGTGCCCGTGGTCTACAAGGGGAGATGCACCTACTGTGGCCGCTGCTCCGAGGTCTGCGCCTACAACGCCATAGCCGTCGCCTCGAAGGTAGCCCTCGTCTTCCCCGAGCTCTGCCACGGTTGCGGCGCCTGCTCCTACGTCTGCCCTGAGGACGCGATCAGCGAGGTGGGGCGAGACGTAGGCGTCGTCGAGAGCGGGCGGGTCGGTGAGGTGCAGTTTGCCCACGGGCGGCTCGCCGTCGGTGAAGCGATGGCGGGGCCGGTCATCCGCGCGGTGAAAAGGCTGGCGGATCCCCAAGCCACCGTCATCCTCGATGCGCCCCCCGGCACGTCGTGCCCGGTGGTCGAGACGATCCGGGGGAGTGATTTCTGTCTCCTCGTCACGGAGCCTACCCCCTTCGGATTGAGTGACCTGACGATAGCGGCTGAGTTAGCGCGAGAGATCGACGTCCCCTGCGGCGTGGTCATCAACCGTGATGGGCCGGGAGACGAAGGCGTGGAGCGCTACTGCGCCCAGGAGGGGATACCGGTGCTGATGCGCATCCCCTTCGACCGGCACATCGCCGAGGCCTACTGTCGCGGTGAAACACTCGTCGCCCACGTGCCATCCTGGCAACGAGCGTTTCGAGACCTGTTCGAAGGCGTCACGAGGCTGGCGTTGGTGGGGAGCATAAGTTGAAAGAGATCGTAGTGCTCAGCGGCAAAGGAGGGACGGGCAAGACCACGATGCTCGCCTCCTTCGCTGCCCTCGCCGAGAATAGCGTCCTTTGCGACTGCGATGTCGACGCGCCCAACCTGCACCTCTTGCTTGAGTCGCAGACCGAGGAAGCTCACGAGTTCTACGGCTTGCAGGGGGCGGAGATCAACCGGGAAAGGTGCAACGAGTGCGGCGCCTGCATCATCGCCTGCCGCTTTGGCGCGATAGAGGACTTTCGGGTGAACCCTCTAGCCTGCGAAGGGTGTGGGCTGTGCGAACGGGTATGCCCCCTGGACGCCATATCGATGCGGGACAGGCTGGCGGGGCAATGGTTTGTCTCCCGGACGAAATACGGACCGCTGGTGCATGCCCGTCTGCGGGCCGCTCAGGAGAACTCCGGCAAGCTGGTGATGGCGGTCAGGAAAAGGGCGCGCGAGATGGCCCAAGAGATGAACGCTCGCTACATCCTGAGCGACGGCCCGCCGGGCATCGGCTGTCCTGTCATCTCATCGCTATCGGGGGCCAGCATGGCTCTGATCGTGACTGAGCCCAGCCTCAGCGGTATCCACGACTTGAAGCGGGTGCTCGGTCTCTGCCGCCACTTCGGCGTGAGCCCGCTCGTCTGTATAAACAAGTACGACCTCAGCGAGGAGAACTCCCGCCACATAGAGAATCACTGCGGCGATGTCGGAGTCGAGGTCGTCGGCAGAATACCGTTTGACCCTGACGTCAATGAGGCGGTTGTTCAGGGAAGGCCCGTTGTGGAGATGTTTGAGAGCGCTGCCTCACGCGAGATCAGGGCGTTGTGGGAAGCGATCGCGACCTGTCCGGTGCCTTGACCGCACGCTTGGAGGAGAAGATGCCGATCTACGACTACCGTTGCCGCAGGTGCGGCCGAGTTCACGAGATGTTCGTCCAAATAGCTGGCGCTGACCCAGCCCGCTGCCCGAGCTGCGGAGCAGAAGACTTGGAGAAGCTGTTTTCGTCCTTCAACGTAGTGAGCGAGAGGCCGCGCGCCGGGGGCACGACCTGTTGCGGCCGTGACGAGCGGTGCGAGACTCCGCCCTGCTCAACCGGCGGGTCCTGCCACCGGGGATGAACGAGACTGAAGAAAGCCAAGAGGAGTGAGCAGTGAAGATCGCAGTTATATCTGACGACGGCGTGACCGTCAGCCAGCATTTCGGGCGGGCGGAGATGTACGTCGTGCTGACAATTGAAGATGGCCAGATCCTGGCTGAGGAGACTCGCCCCAAGGTCGGTCACGGCGCTTTCGTGAGCCAGCCCCATGCTGACCTCGACGCGCAGGGGAGGCACGGCTTCGGCGCGGGAGCCCAGTCGCGGCACCAGCAGATGGCGGAGGCCATCGGCGATTGCCAGGCGCTGATCGCTGGCGGCATGGGCTGGGGTGCGCAGGAAAGTTTTGCGCAGCTCGGCATTCAGGTCGTCGTGACCGACGTTGAGGTGGCCAGGGACGCCGCGCTGCGTCATGCCAGAGGCGATCTGCCGAATCTGGTCGAGCGCTTGCACTAAGGGGAGAAGATTCCCCCCAAGGCAATCCTTGCTGGAGGTGCCTATGCCGACTGAGGAGCAGATAAGAAAAAGCCTCGAGGAGGTCATTGTCCCCGGGACGACGGGCAGCCTGGTGAAGTTCAACTTGGTTCGCCAGGTAGCCGTCTCTGACGGGAAAGTGAACGTCAGCCTGGCCTCGACAGCCCTGAACCCGGGGACTCAGGACTGGCTAAGCGCCTGCGTGCCCGATGTCGTGAAGAGACTGCCGGGCGTAGTCGATGTTGAGATTAGCTTTGAGGAAGCCGGATGTAAGGACATCAACGAAATCGGAAGCGTGATTGCGGTGATGAGCGGCAAGGGCGGAGTGGGGAAGTCCCTCGTGGCCGGCCTGGCCGCGCTTTCCCTCGCGCACAATGGCTATGAGGTAGGCATTCTGGATGCCGACATCACCGGCCCCAGCATCCCCAAGATGTTCGGCGTTGGCGCTCACCCCGTCGGCAGCGAAACGGGCATCCTGCCGGTGCTCTCTCGGGCGGGCATCAAGATCATGTCCATGAACCTTCTCTTGCCCCGTGAGGACGATGTCGTCATCTGGAGAGGCCCTATGATCGGCAAGGCCATCACTCAGTTCTGGGAAGAGGTGCTCTGGGGCAAGCTGGACTATCTCATAGTGGACCTGCCGCCGGGCACTGCTGACGCGCCCCTTACCGTGATGCAGTCCCTCCCTCTATCAGGCGTCATCATCGTCTTCAGCCCCCAGCAGTTGACGGCGATGGTGGTGCGCAAGGCGATCAGGATGGCTCGGGAGGCGACGCACATCCCGATCCTGGGTGTGGTGGAGAACATGAGCTACCTAGAGCTGCCCGAGACCGGGAAGAAGCTCGACCTCTTCGGCAAGAGCAGGGCCAACGAGATGGCCGAAGCGGCGGGAGCTCCCCTCCTGGCGCAGATACCCGTTGATCCCGAGATCGCCCGGCTCTGCGACGACGGCCATATCGAGCGCTACAACTCTGACCTGACGAATGCCCTTGCCGATGCGCTCATTCAAGCTATAGGAAAAGGCGGACGCGGGAGGCAGAAGCGGATGAGAAAACGTCCCTAGATTCTCGTCAAGGGTCTAAGGAAGGAAGGACACCCGTTGAAGATCCTTGAGGACCTGATAGCCAGCCTCAGGGAGGACGCCCCGGTCCGTGAGGTGCTGATCGGGCCTTTCTGGACCGCCGTCTGGAGCCGAGCATGCGGCCTCGCCTCTACCGTGATGCCGGAGGACCACGAGCATGGCGCCACCTTCGTGGGAGGGTCCGGCGAGCTGGCCGGCAGCAGCGCCCAGGGGCTCTGCCACCTTGCCTTCTCGGATAGCATGCTGGAGGCGGGCATCGGGATGGCCGCGATCAACTCGCTCCTCGGCGTTGACGAGACACTCTGTGAGGAGTTGAACGCTGGTCAGATCCTCATTGAGCGGGGCCGGGGCAAGAGGGTGGCCCTCGTGGGCCACTTCCCCTTTGTCCCGTCCCTACGAGAGGCGGCCCGGGAGCTCTCGGTGCTGGAGATCCGCCCCCGGGACGGCGACTTCCCAGCCGAGCAGGCGGAGACCGTCCTGCCGCAGGCCGACATCGTGGCCATCACCGGCAGCGCCTTCGTCAACCACACCATGGAGCCGCTCTTGAGCCTGTGCCGGCCGGGCAGCCTCGTCGTCGTTCTCGGCCCGACCACGCCCCTCTCACCCGTCCTCTTTGATTACGGCGTGGACGTCATCTCGGGCACGCGGGTGATCGACCCGCTGCTGGCGCTGCGCTGCGTGTCGGAGGGGGCGGTCTTCCGCCAGTTGCGGGGCGTACGCCTGCTGACCATGCAGCTAAGGCGCAAGAAGAGGTGACCTATGTCGATAGTGTACGGGCCGGTTCCCTCGTGGCGCCTGGGCAGGTCCCTGGGCGTTGACCTGACGCCTGGAGACGTCAAGACCTGCACGTTCGACTGCATCTACTGCCAGCTTGGCCGGACGGCTCGCCCGCTGGCGGAGCGCGCCCAGTTCGTCTCTCTAGAAGCGCTGGCCGCAGAGCTGGAGGCGGTGCGCGGCGTGGGCGCGGACTACGTCACCTTCTCCGGGACGGGCGAGCCGACCCTCGCCGCAAATCTGGGAGAGGCCATCCGTCTGGCGCGGGCCACACTGAGCCTGCCGGTGGCGGTCCTGACGAATTCCTCCCTCATGACGAGGCCGGATGTCCGAGAGGACCTGGCCTGCGCCGATGTCGTCGTCGCCAAGCTGGACGCCCCTAACCAGCAGCTCTTCGAGAGGATCAACCGTCCGGTAGTCGACCTGAGTCTGCAGGACATAGTCCAGGCCATCAGCCTGTTCAGGGCAGAACACAGGGGCAAGCTAGCCCTGGACATGATGTTCGTCCGGGCAAACAAGGGTCTGGCCGCAGAGATGGCCGCCCTCGCCGGGCGGCTGGCGCCGGACGAGGTGCAGATCAACACACCCACGCGTCCGTGCGCTGTGGCGCCCCTGACGCCGGACGAGCTCGCTGCCATACGGGCGGAGTTCGTTGGGCTCCGAGTGCTCACAGTGTACGAAGCGACGCCGCCGGCGGTGACGCCCCTCGACGTAGGCGAGACGCGGCGAAGAAGGCCGGCCGCCGGTCCAGAAGACGCAGGCCCATTCGTCGCGGAAAGGGGAGCACGATGAGTCAGCCAAGCTCGCCCAGGCAAAAGAAAGGTGTTCGCGGCGGCGCCAGGCCTCGCCAGCGCGCCTACTGGATCGTCGGGGTGGCGGGGGCAGCGCTGGCCCTGGGCGGGGCCCTCATAGCCTTTAGCGTGATTGGCCGGGGCGGCGACGAGGGCGGCGGTCCCGACCAGACGCCAGTGGCGACGCAGCACCTCTGCGCCAGAGGCAGCGTGCCGGTGAACGGCTGCGCCTGTGGGCAGGACTCCGCGCCGGTCAAGATCGTGGAGTTCTCCGACTACCAGTGCCCCTTCTGCAAGCGCTTTGTTGACGGCACGGAGCCCGAAGTGGAGAGTGAGTACGTCCAGAATGGCCTAGTACAGCTAGAGTTCCACTGCTTCGCGATCACCGGGGGCAACACCCCGCCTGACGAAAATGAAGCCACCCTGGCGGCGGAGGCAGCAGAGTGCGCGAACGACCAGGGGCGCTTTTGGGAGTACCACTACAAGCTGTATGCCGAGCAGAGCGGTGAGAACCGGGGCGCCTTCCTGCCGGAGAGGCTCAAGCAGTTCGCCACCGACCTGGGCCTGGACCGCGGCGACTTCGATGCCTGTCTCGACTCGCACAAGCACATAGGCCTCGTGGAGGAGAAGCGGAACCAGGCGGTGGCAGCCGGCGCTCGTGGCACACCCAGCTTCCTGATAAACGGCAAGCTGGTGGTTGGCTATCAGTCCTTCGACAGCTTCCGCCAGCACATCGACGAGGCGCTCGCCGAGCCCTAGACCAGCAGGCCGGTGCGCCCCAGCCGCCTCACGCGCAGCTCAGACACGGGACTCCCCCCTCTTGCGGTGCCCTGGCGGTTTGGGGCCCGCTTACGCCAGCCCCAACGAGGCAGAGATGATGACCCCGATGCTGCTGAAGATCAGCACCAAGAGCACTATCAGCCGGAAAAGCTCCTCCCGCACCCGATACCTCAGCCAGCCGCCAGCCGCCAGCCCCAGGGCCATGGCTGGCAGGGCGATGGCGCTGGTGCGCACCACGTCCGGCGTAACCCGACCCACGGCCGCCAGCCCCACGATTGTTACCAGACTCATGGGAAGGAAGAAGGCCAAAATGGTTCCCCGAAAGGCCTCCACGTCCTTCTCGACGCCCAGCAGATAGAGGACGGCCGGCGGACCGCCCATGCTGGTGCTGGCCCGCAGCACGCCGCTCACCACTCCCGCAGCCACCGCCGGCATCACCCCGGCCCGGGTTGCCCTGACTTCCCGTACCCGGTAGACGAGAACGCTGGCGGCGATAACGGTCAGGCCGACCAGGATCTTCAGAGCCTCGGGGTCAATCCACTCGAGGATCAATAGCCCCGCCGGGATACCAGCGAGGCTGCCCGCCACCAGGGCCGCCACCGCCGCCAGCCGGACGTGCCGTCGCGCCTCGAAGACCAGTGGCAGCAGGGCAAAGGTGCCGAGGACCGTACTGGTGACCACCGCCGACTTCACGTCCCAGGCCAGCGAGAGCAGCGGCACCATCACCAGGGCGAAGCCGAACCCCGTCAGGGACTGACAGAGGGCCGCTCCACAGGTAATGAAGATAGCCGCCACCAGGGCTGCGTCGCTCAAAGCATGCCTACCCCTCGCCTGCTCCTCACATCATAAGATACAATGCCGTTAACGCGCCTCGCAGCCGCGGCGCCAGCTATCGCGCGGCTGGTTACGTCAGGCGGATCGCCAGCCGCCAGCCCCCGCCAGCACCGAGTACAACGGAGAGAAGTAATGCTGTCCAAGGAAGAGATGCAGGAAGCGCTGGCCCGAAGGCTCCTTCTGGGAGAGTTGGTAGCCCGCAACGCCCGCAAGTTCCCCGACAAAGAGGCGGTCATCTTCGGCGACACACGCCTCACCTACAGGGAGTTCAACGCCCGCATCAACCGGCTGGCCCACGCCTTCCAGGACATGGGGATAGGCAAGGGCGACAAGGTCGCCATCCTCATGTTCAACTGCAACCAGTACCTGGAGTGCTACTTCGCCCTCGGCAAGATCGGGGGCGTGGCCGTCCCCCTCAACTTCCGGCTCCACCCTGACGAGATCGTCTACATCGTCAACAACGCCGACGCCGTCGCGATGGTGGCGGGCGAGCAGTTCATCGATACCATCAGGGGCATCCGCAAGGACCTGCCGCTGGTCGAGCAATATGTCTCCGTCACGGCGGCGCCGGTGGAGGGGATGTCCCACTACGAAACCCTCATCCGGAAGTACCCGGACGACGAGCCCCTCGTCCTGGTCGACGAGGAGGACCCCGCCTTCATCATGTACACAGCGGGAACCACCGGCAGACCGAAGGGCGCGGTGCTGACCCACCAGAGCCAGGTGATAATGTGGACGCTGGCCAGCATCCAGTATACCTCCGAGCCCGGAGTAGACGGCATCTGGGACTTCCGTGTCTGCGCGCCTCCCCCAATCTTCCACCTGGCGTCCTTCGGGTACTGCGAGGCGCACTTGCTTATCGGGGCGACGGTGGTCCTGCCCACTCAGGTCTTCAACCCGACGGAGGTCATGGAGATCATCGAGCGGGAGAAGATAGACTCCATCCTGCTCATACCGGCCATGGCCAACTTCCTTCTCCAGCTACCCGACCTGGGCAAGTACGACGCCAGCTCCCTGAAGATCTGGGCATCGGGCGCCGCCGTGCTGCCCACCCAGACCCGCAAGGCGATGATGGAGCGCTTCCCGGGCCTTCTGGTCTACGACTGTTTCGGGCAGACCGAGACTGGCGCCCTGGTCTGCATGCTCAGGCCCTCGGAGGGCAAGCGAAAGCTGGCCTCCGTGGGCAGGCCGCTGCCCCTGATTCAGGTCCGCGTGGTCGATGACGAGGACCGGGACGTACCGATAGGCGAAGTCGGCGAAGCCGTCTACCAGGGGCCCAACATAATGAAGGAATACTACAAGAACCCCGAGGGCACCGCCCAGGCCATGAGGAACGGCTGGTTCCACTCCGGCGACCTGGTGCGCCAGGACGAGGAGGGCTACATCTACATCGTCGACCGCAAGACGGACATGATCGTCAGCGGCGGCGAGAACATCTACCCAGCCGAGGTAGAGGACGTCCTCTACCGACACCCCAAGATCCTGGAGGCGGCCATCATCGGCGTCTACGACGAGCAGTGGGGCGAGGCGGTGAAAGCGGTGGTCGTGCCTAAGCCGGGCGAAACGCTGACCGAGGAAGAGGTCAT
>Ga0315289_10004328_pt1 | contig 21185 bp, 20 predicted proteins | sample YL17G11_40_MG_FD_203452 | JGI IMG/M metagenome (GOLD analysis project Ga0315289, IMG submission 203452) | Sediment microbial communities from Yellowstone Lake, YNP, Wyoming, USA - YL17G11_40 | ecosystem: Environmental > Aquatic > Freshwater > Lake > Sediment | place: USA: Wyoming | collected... | reverse complement strand
GTGATCACCGAGGATGATGCTGCCTTCACGGTCAGGCACTACACGGTCTTTTGTGGATTCAGCGGAGCCGACGTGATTGAAAAGTTCCGGAACACCAATGCCCGCGAAGTTGAACCCTACCTCGATCTCGCCGAAGTGCAGCGGGTCAGGTTTTATTCCTGGATCATGACCGCTGAGAGGGACAATGCAACATTTGTGTTCTATGACCCGCTCCGCGAGAGAGGGTATGTCTGGTATCCTCATAAGTTTCGGCAGGTGGTTATGTCGGAGGATTCCCTATGAAATTTTCACAATCAGGTAGTATTACGATCCTCTTATTCGTCATTGCTGTAGTATTTACGGGATGTATCGGCTATGCCCCTTCAGAACCTTCGGTTATTACTCCGCAAATCACAGCAACCGGAACAACAACTGCCGGAACAACCGCAGTAACCCCCGCTCAGCAACCGGCCGTAACCCTTTCGTCAGGAACGATGGGGAATCCGGCAAGGGTTTTCGGCCCGGATTACCATTGGGTTGAATACCGGAATAATATTACTGTAACCTTGCCGCCTAATCCCCGCTACCAGTGGGAGTATGACATTAAGACTGAGCGGTCAATGGGCAATTATGCGGGCACTCCTGTAATTCACTATAAAATCACTGAAACGATGGATTACCCGGAATGGATCGGCGATAAACTCACCAAGACGCCGAAGGGATGGATTATTGTCACCGACAGGTATTTTGATGCATCCACGAACAAATTCATGGGGGGAACGACGACCGAGACAATAAAGGGAACGTCGAAACCTGCAACCGATATCCCTGCCAACGAGCTGTTTAGCCGGGAGAACCGGCCCTCGTATGAAATGGGAATCACACCTTTTGGTGAAATGAGTATCACGCTTACCTTTCAAGGCACTGAATCTGTGACGGTTCCGGCAGGTACCTATCCGGATGCCCGGAAATATACTGGCAATTTCCGCGATGGTACCCCTATTATATTCTGGGTTGAATCAGGCATTCCCGTGCCGGTCCAGTATCAGTTTCCCAATAAATATCTGGATGGGGAAAATCCATTCCAATCGTATGAACTGAAAGGTTGGGGATAACCCGGTTTACATTCACGATATTTTATTTAGCCTGCCGAAATCATGTACTAACGCTTACAGGGATTGCCGATGAAAAAGGCAAACGACTATGTCCATGGCAGGCTGAATGTATTTATACTGATGTTCTCTAAATGAAAGATTGTTATGTCCCTGTCCGGATTGGGCCGGATGGCAGAATCATAACAGGTCTGTTTCAGGGCGGATAAAATAATCCAGAAACCTGAGATCTTCGATTGATTCCGGGTTATCCTGAAGGAAAAGAGGATATCATGCCGATCATTGACGATTTTACCCTCAAGGACATGGTCGAGTTCTCGGCCGCATTTCGACGGATGGGATCGGGTGCGGCCAGTATGGAAGAGGTGGCCGATACGATCGTGCATTACCTGCACGATCATCTCATTGACAAAAAAACCGGTGAGAAAGGCTGCGTTCTGGTCCGGCTCTTCAAGACACATCCCTATGGAGAACTCGATAAAGACCTGCAGGAGTTTGCGCAAACTGTGTTAAACGCACCCCCCAAATCTCCTGCAATGAAGTGCATGGTCCTGCTGGCAAGTGCCGGAACACAACCCGAATGGAATTCGAGGAAACAGTCCCGTGGACACAAGGCAATCCCCCTGCCAAGTGAGCATTTCATCGAAGCGTTTCCGATGGTCAGGCAGCTCATCCAGCAGATGGGGCTTGAGGTCAATACGGTACTGCAACCGGATCCTGCAGTTGTCATGGATATGACACAGAAAACGTACAACGTCTTTAATATCCCTGAAGCAATTGGCAGCAAATACGTGCCCGCCCAGGATGACTTTGTCATTCCCTTCGGTGTCCGTTCGGTCCTCGGCTTCGGTGGCATTCTGCCTTCTGGGAACCTCTTTGTAATCATCATGTTCAGCAAAGTTCCGGTTCCCCGGCAGACCGCAGACATGTTCAGGTCGCTGGCATTGAGCGTGAAGGTCGCAATTTTACCCTTTGATGGCAAGACTATCTTCACCTGATTATTATGAAAAAGCAGACAGATTCCGGAGGAATAAACTGATGGACAACGATGCCACGGCAGAGACTATACGCAATCTTGAATGTTTGGTGGCCTCCTTAACCGAATTGCTTGACGTACAGGAAAAGGTCGTGGGCGAGCAGTCCGAACGGCTCAAGGAGAACGAAGCCCGGTTCAGGACAATTTATGATGGTTCAAACGATGCGATCATGCTGCTGACTGAGAACGGTTTCTTTGACTGCAATCCAAGTTCATTGAAGTTCTTTGGCTTAAAAACAAAAGAGGAATTTGTGAAATTCCATCCAGCTGAATTATCCCCCCCAACGCAGCCTGACGGGCAGCCGTCTCTCCAGGCTGCAGGGGAACATATCCAGACAGCATTCCGGACGGGAATTGATCGGTTCGAATGGATTCACCGCCGTTCCAGTGGTGAAGATTTTCCGGCAGAGGTGCTCCTGTCTGCGTTTGACTGGGGGGGAAAACGGGTTCTGCAGGCAACCGTACGCGACATCTCTGAACGTAAACAATCAGAGAACGCACTCAAAGAGAGCAACGATCGGTTCATTGCATTCATCAAGGAAGCGGCCATGCGGCTCAAGCACCCGCTGGAGGTGGTGGAAGAAAATATCGCCACGGTGGTGCACGACATTGAACGCGGCGAGTTCGAATCCACGAATGTGTCCCTCGAGCTCAAGATCCAGATAAAAAATCTGGAGCAGATCCGAAAGAACATCATCGAGCTGAATAAAGCGATCGTTGATCATGCCGGTGAGCTCTCCGATGCGTCGAAACAATTCCTCACAGAATAGGTGATATGTTGTGGAATTTTTTTTAAAGGACATGAAGGAACATGAGTTGTACCTTATCATGTCATCGCCATCGGAGATACGGAATAAAAATATCGAGTTGATCGAAAAGGTTCTGTCCGAAGATTATAACGTCCTTGTTATCACGACAAACCAGCCCTATGACATCCTGAAAAAAAATTATGAAAAAAACGGCATACTTTTGGACAGGATCCATTTTGTTGACACGGTGACAAAATATGCGATGGGTCGTGATCCCCAGCCTGCAAAAAACTGCCGGTTCATCAACAATCCCGCCAACCTTACCGATATCGGGATCGCCGTCACCGAGACGTTAAAAGACCTCGGAGGAAAGAAGGTCTGCCTGCTCTTTGATTCTGTCAATTCAATGCTGATTTACATCTCCTCCCAGAATATCACCAAATTCATCCACTTTGTCACCAACAAACTCCGGCTGCTGAATTTTACCGGGATTTTTCTTGTCGTGGAAAAAGGACTGGACCCGGACGTGCTGGTTCAGCTGACAACATTTGTTGATGCGGTCATTGACGTTGATAAAATTCCCCAGAAGAATCCCTGATTCAGTTAGGCAGGCTGATGCAGGGTACGATTGAACTGGATCGGAGTGCGGGGACAATGTTTACGATTGTAGTGAAGGAGAAGGAGTAAGAGTAGGAACACGAAAATAATTCCTCCTCCTGTAATGCCACAGTACGGATTTCTGCTACAGTTTGACGCGGACCGGGTTTTTTACCCGGGAAAAATCCCGGTCGAACGTGGCAATTTTCGGTATTGCGTGCTCCCGGCAGGTGGCAACAATAAGTGCATCATTGGGAAGAAGCGAATGCGTGCGTGCAACTTCTTCAATACGACTCAGGTTCGCCGAATCCGGAACGATTGTAATGCCGGAAAAGATTTCATTGAGGTTCCGGATAAATTCATCCGCAAATTCATACCCCTCCCTGCGTATGTGTTCCTTGAGATGTGCGGTGTTGGTAATGCCGAATTTATCTTCCGCAATAAGACGGAGCCCGACAAAGAATGCCTCTTCATATACAGACATGCTCGCAGCACAGGCATCAGGAGCAGAAGAGTAAAAGGCACGGGCAGAAGTTGTAGTATCCGTCTCAATGATAATCGGGATGAAATAGTGCTTTACGCGACATTTCAGACCAACCACAAACGAAAATGTTTGGCGTTGGTTCTTCGAGAAAAAATGCGTAATGCACTATTGGAGAAGACCGATCGAGTACGTCAGGTTTTCGACTTAAACGAAGTGTCTAAGAAGAGTTCCATGCATCATCACGGAGAGTGCGGATATGCTCTGAAACAGGTTTCTTCTTTAACCTGATGGGTTCGAACGCGAGCTTTTTTTCGATGGTCACCCGGATGCGTTCACCCTCTTTGAGCGTCACCTTACCGAGCGGTTTGAGAACATGGTTCTCATAAATGCATTCAATTGCTTTACCCATCGCAGCTCATCTCACGTGTATACGGATCTATCATGGGGATTATTTATGGGGTTTGTGCAGAGTGGACTTCTAGGTATCCATCTCCTTTTTCCACAACCCCCCTTTTCCATCTCATCAACAATGTTCGCCCACTCACAAAACCATTCCCCGTCCGGAAGATCCCGTACTATTGCACCACCATGCTGCCTAGGGCAAAACCAACGGAAAGATGTCCGGTTGCCCGGGGTCCGGCTCGTGATCTCGCTCGTGGAGCAGCTGGACGGTACGATTGAACTGGACCGGACGGAGGGGACTGAGTTCAAAATTATGGTGCAAGAAAAAGAGTAAGGCATGAAACACTCTCATTGCATGGCGCATGTATTTGCGTGTCAGATCTCAATGAGCCATCTGAAGAGAAGAAATTGGGAGTTCCGAGTTTCTACTGGTGTAAGATTAGTGGACAGTATCTATTTATAGTGAGTTCTGATATTCTATGCCACTGAGGGGCATGAAAAAAAACCATTGCATTTATCAACGTTCTTTTGATTATCGGCATAGGGTTGGTAATTGGTGCATGTATCTCCAGAACCTAGCGAAAAAATTTTCTGGTCCTCCGGAATCTCTATTCCTAGAGGTATCGCCCATACGGACACCAAAACAGGACAGTTGACAATGGATATTCAGAAAATACTCGGTCTGGCTCTCATTCCATTCTTCTTTGTCATTATTGCAATTCTGGTCGCACTTAACATAACAACTGTCTATGAACCCCCGTTTCTACTTTTAGTACTGAATACCGTGTTCCTTGGTATTGTCCCCCTTGTCATTGCATATATCTCATCCAGGGTCTTCCAGAGGAGCGGCTCTATCAGCATGTTCCTGATAGGATCGGGCATGCTCATCATCGGCCTGGGATCTATTTCCGCCGGTTGGCTCATTCTTCTCTCTGATGGACCTAATCTGAATGTGACGATGTTCAACACCTCTGCATGGATTAGTTCGATTATCATTCTGACAGGAGCGGTAATAAGCCAGTACGGTTCGATGTTTTGGAAAAGCAGCAAGAGAGCATGGATAGTTGCTGCCGCCTATTCCATGATTCTGTTTTTTGTAGCACTCTTCAGTCTGGCTACCATGCAGGGATTGGTCCCCCTCTTCTTTATTCAAGGTGTCGGCCCTACTGTGATCAGACAGATTATTTTAGAGAATGCTGTCCTGTTCTTTGCGATATCTTCTGTGCTTTTCATGTTCAGGTATCTCAAGAAGCGATCAGATTTTCTCTTCTGGAACTCAGTCTCATTCGCACTGGTCTCGACCGGTCTTTTTGCAGTTTTCTTTCAGATATCTGTCGGAAGCCTTATCGGATGGGTCGGCAGATCAGCGCAGTATCTCGGGTTTGTTTTTGCATTGTATGCAGTTCTTATCGCCCGGCGGGCAGCGATTGGAAAAGGTCTCCCCATCGATGCGGTTATCTCGAATTTCTTCGTTGATGCAGAGCAGAGTTACAAACAACTGGTGGAGACGGCGACTGACGCCATCGTTACCTTTGACGAGGACTACCGGGTGCTTCTCTGGAATATGGCTGCAGAGAGGATGTTTGGTTACACAAGAGACGAAGCGATCGGTTTGTCGTTTCCTGAATTAGCGATCGACGATCGATACATCGCGGTCATCAAAAACGAAGATGAGGATATCCCTGTTGAGGGTAATCACAAACGTGTTACAGAATCGGTTGAAATTGCCGGCAAACGTAAAGACGGAACTCTCTTTCCGGTTGAACTGACCATTTCCAGGCGCAGGCAGGAGGGGTCACTGATACGTACCTGTATCCTGCGTGATCTTACCGTGCGCAAGCGGGCGGAAACGGCACTGCGGGAGAGCGAGGAGCGATACAGGACGCTCGTTGAATCTGTTGATGAGGCGATCATCCTTCAGGAGAAGACCGGAGAGATCCTGACCTGGAACAGAGCAGCAGAACGGCTATTTGGCGCCACCGCTAGGGAGGTGCTGGGGCATACGGCAACAAGCCGGAAGTGGAAGATGATCCGGGAAGACGGGACAGAGTTTTCGGATTCCGAACACCCGTCCATGCATACCCTGGCAACCGGTGAGGCGTGTAAGAACATCGTCATGGGCATCACGAGTGCTTCCGGCAGTTTCTCCTGGGTCAATATCAACACAAACCCCCTCTTCAGTGAGGGAGATACGAAACCCTATGCGGTTGTCATCTCATTATTGGATATCACCGAGCGCAAGAAGGCGGAGGATACGCTGCGGGAAAGTAAAGAATTCGTAGAAAACCTCATTACTTCGATGCAAGATGGGTTTTCGGTACTGGATAGTGACGGCGTTCAAATTGATGTCAATGCTGCTTTTTGTCAGATGACTGGATTTTCAAGAGAGGAACTCATCGGAGTTGGGCCGCCTCACCCCTATTGGCCACAGGAGGCGCTTGAAGAGATAGAGAGGGGTTTCCAGAAGACCTTGCGGGGCGAATTCAGTGATGTTGAATTGACTTTCATGCGGAAAAACGGCGAGCGCTTTCCAGTAATCGTCAGCCCCTCCTGGGTTCAGGACAAACAAGGGAATGTAGTTAGTTACTTTGCGACGGTCAAAGACATCACCGAGCGCAAGCAAGCGGAGGTAGCGCTGCGCAAGAGTGAGAGGAAGTACCGAAACATCATAGAAACCGCACAGGAAGGGATCTGGACATTAGACAGCAATTTCCATATCAGCTTTGTCAATGAGAAGATGGCGGGGATGCTCGGGTACACGCAACATGAGATGATCGGCAGATCATTTGCTGAGTTCATTCCGGAAGGGGAACTGCCTGATGCAACGATGCAGGTGGAATTTCGCAAAAAAGGCATGAAGGATACGTATGAGCGGAGATTCCTGCACCGGAACGGGGATATCCGGATCATGCTTACCTCTTCAGCAACCATCTATGATTCCAATGGAACATTTTCCGGCTCTTTTGCCATGTTCACGGATATTACCGAACGCAAGAGGGCAGAAGAACGAGCAGTGCATCTCGCCTCGTTCCCTCATCTCACACCGGTACTAATCCTTGAGGCAGACCTACATGGGGCGATCGTTTATGCCAACCCGGCTATCAGGAAGGCAACTGAGACGATGGGGGAGAGCGATCCCCGCATTTTTATCCCGCAGGACATCCGGGACCGGCTCAATGGGACGGTGATTGCACAATTCGTGCATGAGGTACGGGAGATTGAGATCCATGGACAGGTGTTCCGGGAGAATGTGTATTTCACACCTGAGTTCTCGTCCCTGAGGGTCTATGCAACTGACATCACCAAACGTAAGCAGGCCGAGGATACGCTGCGGGAGAGCGAGGGGCGGTTCCGAACGATCCTCCATTCAATGCAATTCGGGATCATCATGATTGATGCTAATTCCCACACAATCCTTGATGCCAACCAGAAGAGCCTCGATATGATTGGGGGAACCAAAGAGACGGTTCTGGGCTCGGTATGCCACAGTTTCATTTGTCCTGCTGAACTGGGCAGATGTCCGATTACAGATCTCGCTCAGGCAATCGACTCCTCTGAACGTATCCTTATCACTACCCGGGGGGAGAAAATCCCGATCCTGAAAAGTGTTGTACCAACAATTCTAGGTGGAAAAAAGGTTTTGATAGAGTCCTTTATCGACATCACCGAGCGCAAACGAGCGGAGGAGGTGCTCCAGGAGAGTGAAAACAGATACCGCAACGTTGTTGAAGATCAGACGGAATTTATCTGCCGTTTTACCCCGGACGGCACGCTCACGTTTGTCAACGATGCATATTGCCGCTATTTCGGATTGAAACGGGACGAATGCATCGGGAAACGGCACACGGTGGCACTTCCTCCGGATGATGTAAGCCTGATGAACGAACACATCCGATCACTTACACTGGAAAATCCTGTTGCAAGTATCCGACAACGAATCATAATGCCATCCGGAGAGGTGAGGTGGCAGCGCTGGAGCGACCGGGCACTCTTTGACAAGGACGGTCATGTGGTTGAATACCAGTCGGTCGGCAGGGATATCACGGATGTGGTAAAGGCAGAGGAAGCGCTGCGGGACAGCGAGGAGCGGTATCACAATGTCATCGAGGACCAGATCGAGTTCATCTGCCGTTTTACCCCGGATGGCACGCTCACGTTTGTCAACGATGCATATTGCCGCTATTTCGGATTGAACAAAGACCGTTGTATCGGAAGCCGTCATAGTGTGGTATTCCCCGTTGATGACGCGCGTCAGATGAAAAAACATTTAGATGAACTGACGCCGGAAAATCCTGTTGGGTTCATTGAACACCGGATCACCATGCCCTCTGGCGAAGTCCGGTGGCATCGCTGGAGTGACCGGGCACTCTTTGACAAGGACGGTCATGTGATTGAATACCAGTCGGTCGGGAAGGACATCACCGAACGCAAGCAGGCAGAGTTCCAGCGCGAGGCGCTTATCAGGGAACTCGAGGAGAAGAACGCCGAGCTCGAACGGTTTACCTATACCATATCCCACGATCTCAAGAGCCCGCTCATCACGATCCGTGGGTTTCTGGGGCACCTTGAGAAGGATGCCCTCAATGCTGATACCGTGAGCTTCAAAAAGGATATCAACCGCATCAAATCCGCAACCAATACGATGGAGGATCTCCTTCGCGATCTCCTTGCGCTCTCAAGGATCGGCAGGATTGTAAGTCCTCCTGCAATGGTTGCCTTTACCACGATAGCAGAGGATGCCGTGGAACTTCTGGACGGTGTAATCCAGAAGCGAAAGGTGACGGTCGAAATTGCCCCGGATATGCCGGTTGTCAACGTTGACTGCGACCGTATCCGGGAAGCGGTGATGAATCTTTGTGAAAACGCGATAAAATTTATGGGCGACCAGCCGCATCCGAAGATCGGGATCGGTGTGCGGTATGACCGCGATAAGCCGGTCTTCTTTGTACAAGACAACGGCATCGGGATTGACCCGCAGTATCATACAAAGATTTTTAACCTGTTTGAACAACTGGATGCAAACACTGAGGGGTCCGGAACCGGGCTTGCCATTGTACAGCGAATTATCGAAGTTCACGGGGGCAAAATCTGGGTGGAATCTGTGGGAGCAAACCAGGGGAGCACGTTCTGCTTTACGCTGCCGGGTGCAGAGCAGGGGGGAGCACGGTAACCTGTGCGCAGACTGCGAAAGCGAGTGGTTTTTTTGCCCAAACCCGACGGCAGCTGATGAAATTTTTTCCCGAGAGAAATTACACATCAATTGGGGATTTCGCCCCATAACCTTCGTGAACTTCCTCCGACAGGAATTGAGGTACAAAATTACGCCCGGGTTTTTTTCTTCCCGTGAGCGATAACAGCCGCAAGATATTTATCAGGATCTTTTTCAAGCCACTGTTTTCGTTCCCTAGTGTAATCACCGCTTCCCTGATCATATATCTGGAGGAACCGTACCGCATCGACGGGTCCAAGCACTTTCACGAGAGCATCAATACCCTGTTTATGGATTTCATTCAATGTCTTTACCTCCATGTGCGTTCACCTCCATAAGCCAATCAACGGGATTCTTAACTTCAATAGGTATCTGATGATCGTGCCTCTTAATAATGATCGAAAACCCGAAAAGCGGGTTTTCTTCAGCAGTGTTGACTGTGTTAACACTGCCCTTTGATGATCACGTCATCAGTCGTAAGAAGAACCGCACCTGCTGATTCTGCACATGCAAGGTGCAATGCATCCGCAGAATCAATACCCAGCTCCACAAATTCATGGTATCGCCGGGAAACGGTTTTTGTAATCGCAACACGCTCTTTTGCCAGCTCGGTGAGTTTCTGGGCTTTTTTCATCCGCGTTTTGTCAGGAATGCGTGAGATCTCAAAACTGACAGCGTCACTGGTAACCAGCGTCCAGTCCTGAGTGCATCGCATCAGGATCTCCTTGATGGCTTCGGCTTCCGAGGGGTTCGTCAGAACCTCGAGGATGAGAAGATTTCAGCAGAAATCTTCGCTTCGAGATGGATGCGGTTCATCTTCTGGTCGTCAAACGGTCGGCACAGGCAGCATACGTCGAGATAGACTTTCACATAAGCCTCCTGATTTTTTTATTCTCTTCCTGCATCAATAAATGATTCTGTTCATACGGGGCTGACGAGATACTCCATGAAGATTAGTAGAGGCGGTTTGTCTTCGCTGTACGTTCTGCTTCACGCTGCCGGTTACCGGATAAAGGATTACAGCAACACATAAAGATTAAAAGAGAAGAGAGTAATCAGTGAGATTGTTGTGGTCAGACTGAAAGGGGAGCCCCTTGTCATTCTCTTTGTTGAAGACAACGAAGCCCACGCAGAGCTGGTCTTGCGCAGCCTGCGTGACCATCGGGTGGCAAACATCATCTACCATGTCCTTGACGGGCAGCAGGCGCTGGACTTCCTTTTTCATACGGGTGATTATAAAAATGCTGCGAACAGCCCGCAACCGAATCTGGTTCTTCTGGATCTCCGTCTTCCCCGGGTTGACGGGCTGGAAGTTCTTAAAACAATTAAGGAATCGCCGGACCTGCACCGGATCCCGGTCGTGATCCTGACGAGTTCTGATGCTGAAACTGATATCGCCCGCTCGTATGATTACCATGCGAACAGCTATATAGTCAAACCCATGGATTTTAAAATGTTCACCAGACTGATGAAAGACCTCGGGTTCTACTGGCTCGGTTGGAATACCCCGCCACATATCGACTGGTGTGTGCCAGAAGCATAGACAGGGACCAGATATATGACAACCGATGATCAGCCGGCCATGGTGCGGCACCCCAACCATGTGCTGGTGATCGAGGATGAGGAGGGTCATGCGGAGCTGATCTGCCGCGGTTTTAAGTCATATCAACAAGATTTCCATCTGACATTCGCGGGTTCTCTTTTGGATGCCCGGAACCGGATCAATAAGAATCCCCCCGACCTGATCATCGCCGACTGGCTGCTCCCAGATGGGAAAGGGATCGAGATCCTGCCTTCTGACCGGGAAGCGATCACAATTCCTGTCATCATCCTGACAAGCCACGGAAACGAGGAGCTTGCCGTAGAGATGATGAAGGCTGGTGTGGTTGATTATATCGTAAAATCCGAAAGTTCGTTTGTGGAATTGCCTCACATTGCACAACGCGCATTGCGGGATTGGGGCAATATTGTTCAGCGCAAGCGGGCGGAGGAAGCGCTGCGGCTGAGTGAGTGGGATTTACAAGAGGCACAGCGGGTGAGCCATGTTGGCTCCTGGGACCTTAACGTTCTGACTGGTGACCTGCAGTGGTCCGACGAGTGCTACCGCATCTATGGATTAAAGCCGCAGGAGCTCGTGCCGACATATGAAAAGTTCCGGAGTATAGTCCACCCAGAGGATCTCGGGTTCGTCCAGGAGCAGATAGATGCTGCACTGAATAACGACAAACACTACGATGTTGATTTCCGATTTGTGCGGCCCAATGGAGAAACAGGCTGGATCCACTGCGAAGGCGAGGTAACGCGGGACGCGGAAGGTAAGCCACTTCGCTTCTTCGGGACACAGATTGACATCACCGAACGCAAGCGGGCTGAGGACGCGTTGCGCGAGAGCGAAGAACGGTATAGAATTCTTACCGACGCTGCACATGATGCGATCTATACGTTGAGTCCGGAGGGCGTGGTGACGTTTGTGAATAGTGGTGGTGCTGCATTGATAGGCATGCCCCCCGAAAAAATTGTCGGGTTATCCTTGGAAAGTCTGTATGACCCCGAAATTGCACAGGAATTCCGGGAAAATCTGGATAAGGTTATCTCAACAAAGAGACCGGTTCGTTATGACGAAAAATTCTGGCACGAAAACCAGGACCAGATAACCTGGCTTGATGCCCAGCTTGTTCCTCAGTTAGGTCCTGACGGGTCTGTTGTTCGGGTAATTGGGATATCACGTAGTATCACAGACAGAAAACAAGCGGAAATGTTACTGAAACGATTTAATGTAGAACTTGAATGGCAGGTCCGTTTGCGTACTGCTGAACTTGAACACAACAATACATTGCTTGAGGCTGCAATTATCCAGCGCACACTGGCAGAAGAGAGCGTACGGAAGTCCTTAAACGAGAGAGAGCTCCTGCTCCGCGAGATCCACCACCGGGTCAAGAACAACCTCCAGATTATTTTAAGTCTCATCAGCCTCCAGTCCCGGAATATCAAAGACCAGAAAATACTGGATACCATGGGAGAGTTCCAGAACCGCATCATGGCGATGGCACATATCCATGAGAGGATGTGCCGTTCCGAGGACATCTCCAGAATCGACCTGTCTGAAATTGTCACATTTCTGGGATCGAGCCTTTTCAAATCCTATAAGGTTGATCCTCAGTATATCCGGTTGAACGTCGAAATGAAAGACCTGCAGATTACCATAGACTCTGCAATCCCCATCAGCCTAATCATCAACGAACTCATTTCAAACTCAATAAAGCACGGGTTTCCCAAAGGGACTCCGGGGGAGATCACCATTGCAGGACGCCAGGAAGCTGACACCATTGTGCTCTCCATCAAGGACACGGGGATTGGGATACCAAAAGACCTTGACTGGATGAGAAATAAACAATCGCTCGGGCACCGGTTGGTGGTGAGCCTGGTGGAACAATTGAACGGGACGATTGAACTGGACCGGAGTGTGGGAACTGCGTTTACCATTGTCGTGCAGGAAAAAATTTCTTAAAATCCATATGGATTACATTGTTTGAACATTTTTTCCCCCGGTTTTTTTTCAAATTTTTTTATGGGAAAAATTAATCGCCCAATGATAGTTCCTATCGGGATAATTACCTATAATTATCTAGGGTAATATGCTATTTTAACACCTGAATCAAAGAAGGATTTACGGAGTTAAAAATGGTGAAAATTGCATGTCCAAAATGCAATTCAAAAAAGTTATACAAATTGCAGAGTGGGAAGAGACGTTGTGCGCGATGCAGGTACGAATTCATTCCTCATAAATTACCCTTGACCTTTTCACGAGATGAATGGAAAAAGATCATCCATCTGTTTCTCATGGAACAAAGTTCGAATTCGATAACCGAACAAACCGGGTTCGAACAACGACGGGTACTCAGAGCATTAACCAAGACCCGATTCGTGATGACGCAAGACGTTCCAGAGATCTTCTTCGGTACCGTTGAAGTGGATGAAACCTATCTCGGAGGTCAATGGAAAAACAAACGAAAAACGATCCGAGACAAGGGAACAAAACGAGGACGAGGGACCAAGAAACAACCGGTATTCGGGATCCTCTGTCGCAACGGTACGGTCTGGGCCGAGGTTGTTGATGACGTTGAAGCTAATACCCTTCAACCACTCATCTCACAAAAAGTATCAATGGGTTCTGTCGTCTGTTCCGATACCTGGAAAGCTTACACCGGGATCGCTGCCCGAGGATATGTCCATCGTCTCGTCAATCACGGTGAACAGCAATACTCCGATGGCAAGGGCAATCATATCAATGGGTTGGAGGGATTTTGGGGTTACCTGAAACGTAAACTTGCATCGAAAGGGGGTGTTCGACAAGAGAGGTTACATCTCTTCTTAGGAGAGTATGTTTGGAGATACAATCATCGGTCTGATCCAGAAAGGATAAAGATGCGGAGAATCATTCAACTGTTAGAGAAAAATTAGGTGTTAAACTGGTAGTTTACCCATTATCTATTATACAGGTATCGTCAAAAAAAAATATGGCAGAGGAGGAGGGGTGAGGTGATGCCCCTGCATCCCGCAACGTACGGCTTGGGAAGTTCCCCTCCCTTGCCGGATCAGTTGAAAATTAAAGATTTTCGATGTGTCTGCCCAGGTCTCGACCTTGGTCCGGATGGCGTCGTTCGTGTAGTACGAAAGGATCACCCGGTTCCGGCTGAATACAAGGAAGTAGAGCTCCCCGTTGGGATCGTGGCTATCGTTTCGTATGTGTCAGCCTTTCATGAGACGGCTGGTAACCTATCGGATGATCAGCACAAAGAGCCACACGCATGAACCGGCAGTCAACATATGCGAAAAGAAGAGAGCAATACTCGATGGGTACGGGCGCCCGAAGACCTGATCGCGTGCCCCCGGTTCAGGATATTTCTGATCTCGGTCGGGACATCCGGCATGCCCGCAGCGGGTGACGATATTCTCATAAAACAGGGATGAACGTCAAACGACGTTCAGGCACGTTTGATGAAAAAGTCCGGACTTTTTCATGCCAAATACTGATGTGCGGGAACTTTTTTACCATCATAAAATCCAAAAAAAAAAATCGTCCTGTCATTCACCAATAATGTTATCGTATGGTATCCCAATAACACCCACAAAGGCGATCGATTCTCATTGAACTGACGAAGCAGGACGCTTGAATTGGAGAGAATGGATCTTGACCTATGAAAAAAACCAAAACCGTTCAACCAAAGGGCAGGAAACCTGCAATGGCTCCAAAGGGGGACGTGCCTGCCCCGCAGGAGAAAAAATCCCGGCAGAGTGACACACCCTTCCCCATCATCGGTATCGGTGCATCGGCTGGCGGGCTCGAAGCCCTTGAGCATTTTTTGGGAGCGGTGCCGGCGGGCAGCGGCATGGCATGTGTGATTGTCCAGCACCTTGATCCGGACTACAAAGGCATGATGCCCGAGCTGCTCCAGCGTGCAACAACGATGAAGGTCATCCAGGTCACCGACAGGACAAAAGTCCAGCCCGGCAGGGTGTACGTGATCCCGCCCAACAAGGACATGTCCATCCTGCACGGGGTGCTTCACCTGCTGGAGCCACGAGCGCCCCGGGGCTTGCGGCTCCCCATCGATTTCTTCTTCTCATCCCTTGCCGACGACCTGAAGGAGAGGAGCATCGGGGTCATCCTGTCGGGCATGGGCAGCGACGGCACAACGGGCCTGCGGGCAATCCGGGAAGTCGACGGCGGGCTGCTCTATACCATTGGCAACGGGCAGTGGGACATTCCCGAACTGAGAACACTGTTAGAGACCATCCTTCCGGAGAGCACGTCCTTTGAAGATTACAAAGTCACTCATGTCTTCCTGGCAATCGGGCGCCGGGTGATGCTGCTCAATGCCAGACAGATTGCGTCTGAAGGATCGAACAGGGAACTCATCCTCCTTGCCTTTGTGGATGTTACCGGAACAGGGAGAGCCAACAAGCGATGAAACCCGGTACCAAAACGTCACGGGACAAGGACGGTGCGGATGCACCCAGCACCCTGCGCCGCCTGGCAGAAAAGCGGATGAGCGAAACGGTGGGGGGACCTGCCCTTCCCATAAAAAAAGAGGATATGAAAAAGCTCATCCACGAGCTGCAAATGTCCCGGATCGAGCTTGAGATCCAGAACGAGGGGCTCGTACAGGCAAGGGACGAGATTGAGGCGTTGCTGGAGCGCTTTACCAATCTCTATGACTTTGCCCCGGTCGGCTACTTCACGCTCGACCACCGGGAGACGATCCATGAAGTGAACCTCACCGGTGCAGCCCTGCTCGGGCTCGAGCGCTCACTGCTGGTTGACCGGAGGTTCCAGACATTCGTCAGCGAAGATTCCCTTCCCGGCTTCAACGCGTTCATTACGACGGTGTTTGAGCGAAAAACAAAGCAATCCTGCGACGTGGAGATCCGGAACCAGAACGATCAACCGATCGTTGTGCGGATTGAAGCTAACGTAGCCGGGGCGGGTCAGGAATGCTTCATGGCGGTGGCGGATATCACCGAGCGCAAGCGGGCTGAAGAGCAGCTTAAACATTTCAACGAAGAACTGGAAAAAGGAATTGCGGATCGCACCGAGAAACTCAACGCCTCTCTTGAGGAGAAGGTGCTGCTGCTCCGCGAGATCCATCACCGGGTGAAAAACAACCTCCAGATCATTATTTCCCTCCTGAACCTTCAGTCACGGTATATAGAGGATGAGAGAACCCAGCAACTGATCAGGGAGAGCCAGAACCGTATCAGGGCAATGGCACTTGTCCACGAAAAACTGTACCAGTCCAAGGACATCTCGAAGATTGACCTTGACAATTATATCCGGTTCCTTGGCAACAGCCTGTTCCAGTTCTATGGCATGAAAGGAAAAGGAATCACGTTCACAACCGATATGAAGGATATTTCCCTCGATATCAACACTGCCATCCCGGCCGGGCTGATCATCAATGAACTGGTATCCAACTCCCTGAAACATGCGTTTCCCGGGGGAAGAGAAGGGGAGATCTCCATCGCGATCAAACGAGAGAACAAATCGCTCTCGATCCTGTTTAAGGACAACGGTGTCGGCATCCCGCAGGACTTTGACTGGCGCAACGCAAAATCGCTGGGGCTCCGGCTCGTGGTATCCCTTGTGGAACAGCTTTCCGGGACGATCGAACTGGACCGGACTGCCGGGACGGCGTTCAATATCGTCATGCAGGAAAAGGAATAAATTTTCCCTCTTTTTCCCCCCGGGTCTGCATGCAGATTTTCCCCTCTCTCCGGGAGTGTGTCCAGTGAGAGAATCCAGAAATGGTTTGGAACTTTTGTACTACCTGTTACTTTACACTCCTCAAATGCCGGTTATACCTGTTTCCTGTAATAAATAAGCTGATCCATAAGTAAACCATAAGAGATCTCCACCGGAGTGGGCGAATTGAACTGGTATGACCTTCATGTAAAAAGGTGTTTCATTCCAGAGATGAAGGGGAAAAAAATACCCAAGAAAATTTGACGATTTTCAGATAATTGTCTTTTTTTGTCTTGAATTTTAGAAACTGGCGAATTGTATAAATCATATCTTAAGAAAAGGGGAGGGTATGTCTGTCAATGTATATGACACGGCAAAAGGGTTTTTCGTAAACCCCGTTAAAGGGTTTCTTACAAACCCTGTTGAGACGCTTCAGAAATCGCGGGATGAACCGATTGAGTTCACCCTCAAGTACTACACACTCATCGTCCTGTTCAATGCAATCCTCACTGCGCTGATCGCATTGATCCTGGGAGGACATGGAACACTGAATGCCATGCACCAGCTCATGGCACAACTCGGCTGGGCATTACCGCTTATTGGGGCAATCGGTGCAATCCTTACTGTTATCGTAATTGCAATTCTCGCTGTGGTGTTCCTGTTTATTTTTGGGGTCTGGCTCCATATCTGGGTATACCTTGCCGGCGGGCGTAAGGGTTATATGCAAACTGTTAAGGCACTTGCTTATGGCTCAACCCCCGCCATGGTCATCGGGTGGATACCATTTATCGGGCCGTTTATCGGCGGCATCTGGACACTGGTCCTTGATGTCCTGAGTGTCCGTGAGATGCACCAGATATCCACAGGAAAAGCAGCATTTGCCGTTGTCCTTGCAGTTTTAATTCCGGTCATTATTCTCATGCTCATGGCAGCGGCGCTCCTCCCTGGAATGATCAGCAGCGCAGCAACGATGCCGGGGCAGTAAAAAAACCAATCCATCACCAAATTTTTATAGAGTATAAGGGGCTCTTCGTCATTCTGAGTGGGTAATTTCGTTACAAATGCATCATGAAAATTGGGGACTTCGCCATAAAAACCCCCATAAATGAGGGGTTCCGCCGCCCCAGAAGGGACGCCTCCGCGGCGGCTCGATTACCTTGTTCATGGGGCGATTGGTAGGATCGATTTACCCACACTAAACAGCGAAGAACCGTATAATGCAAGGTTTTTCTTTTAGGGGGGGAGATGTTCCAGGAGTGTTTTTCCTTTCCGGATATCCTGCCATTCTGATAATCCGGCGGGCTGGATACAATGAGATCACGGTGCTTGTTTTGTGGCAATTTCCTATAAACACTGATTTTATATCTTCGATTTCCGGATGCCGGAAAGAACATGGTTTTTTCTTTTTTTGAGACATGAAATGGAAATTTCGGGAATTACTATGTGATATCACTGGAGAATGGATACTGTCGGTCCAACCAAGAGGTGAAAGGTGGGAAATGTGACAATTACGGATGATAAAAAGGTACTAAAGGCACTTGAACGCGGAACGCTGCATATGCTGGATGGCTTTTATGGAATCACTACCATGCCGGATGATACCGGTGCTGACCCACAGGTAAACAATTACAGCTTTTATAAAGAAGTTACCATCACTCCCGCGGTACAAAAGACGTGTGTTGAACACCGGTATGCTTATCCCTCTGATTGTTATGCCGGGGTATATGGATTCATTGTTGCAAAGAACTGTGTGAAGAGAAGTTCAATAAAAAATGCACCGGAACCATCCGGTGTGGTAAAAAACAGCGGAAATTAAAAGTACAATCCCCGGTTTTATAGCGGGTGATATGCCCCGTATTGTAAAAGGGCCCGACGAACCGGTGACGTTACACACAGTGAGGAAACAACGCGTATCTGTACGATCCATATATAGTCAAAGACCCAACTTTTGATATTTATTGGGTCTTCTTCAATGTTGGGGTTCCGTCAAACGAAACCAACACGAGAAAATCCGCGGGATTTTCGCTGTTGTATTAAGGCAGCCATTTCTTGATTCAACCATGTGGCAATTTTCAAATGCCACAGTCTCACATCTTTGATGAGGGACTTTCTGCGCCTCTTTCGAGGCTACGATGGATCCCCTGTTGTCGACAGGGCAGGGGATAGTGGCAATTATAAATAGCCACATGGCCAAGAGTGTTGCGTTCAACACTATATACCGGATGAGCGGGGGTAGTTTCTTCGTTGTCCAGGTCCCACCCTTGCCTCTCTCTGTTTTTTGTATGCTCCCCCTGCAATGAAAACATGTATCGGTGCCGGGGCGATCCAAAAAATCGATCCTGAATCGTAAAGTCCGGGTTTTTTCTGTCTCAATTTTGGATCGTGATTTTTTTGTAAGTGTCTGATTGTAGTATGGAGATTTTGCGAAAATTCAGTGTTCCATCATTTCAAACATCATTTATATTTTTTGAAACTTGGCGTAATGTTTATAAAGTCAAGGTATATGTTACAGTGTACCAACAAAGCCCGATCTTCAATCATTACAATACCGGGAGCCGGGAGCGTTGTTCCAAAAATTGGAACAGGGATAGCACGCTCCAAAGACAAACATCACGGTAGCTCGCGTTCACGCGGTTAGTATTTTCATTTTAAGGATGGGAGTAAAAGAACATGTAAATGAGATTTTCCCAAGATACGACCTCAAACAAAAAAGGAACCGCATTGCATGACCCGGTCCGGGCTGAAGGTATCAGATATGGTAAAAAAACTGCTCATAATACCAATTATCCATAGCGAAAAAGAGATGGGTTCGTTAAAGAGCGACATCTCCGAAATGATTGACCGGAAATTCGGGAAAGAAAAACGGGACCAGCACCGGAAGGATGTTGCATTATTCTGGGAAAACCTCCGCACGATCGTCAATGATATCTTGGACTGTGTCGATGCTCCTGCAATAAAAATATATCAGGACGGTATTCCCATCGGCGGTGAAATCGGCGTAAAACTCGTCGCGATGGGGGCAAAAGACGGCATCCCCAACCACCAGATTGTGGTATCCATGATTGAGCGGGGAGCCGTTCTGGAAAAAACTGAAAACTCCGCCCTCTTAAAAGAAGAATATGAGATCGTAAAAGCAATCGTGAACGCAAAAACCGATCCGGAACGCGAATCACTCAGTGAAAAATACAAAAAAAGGCTGTATGAACTGACCATCGAACGGGACCGGTATATTGCGGAACGGATCGGCGAATCTCTCAAGGACGGGATGTACGGGATCCTTTTTATCGGGGCAACCCATGACGTTGTGCACCATATCTCCCCCGATATCGAACTGTTCGTCTGCAATTTTGTCAAAAAAGATGTACTTGCATGGCTGAAATGCAGGAGCGCTACAACCCCCCCTGTCGCACATGAACAGTGATCATCAGATGAAAAAATTCATGTCATCGCTGCAGGAAAAAGCCGGTGTTGATACTACCCTGAATAAATGGCTGCTCGATGAATTGGCGGAAAGCGAGAACCGGTACCGCGCCGTTGTGGAAGACCAGACCGAGTTGATCTGCCGGTTTGCCCCTGACGGCACGCTCACGTTTGTCAATGACGCATATTGCCGCTATTTTGGGTTGAACCAAGACGAATGCATCGGGAAACGGCACTCTGTGGTACTTCCCCCGGAAGACAACCGACAGATGAGAATGCACTTAAAAGCACTCACTCCGGACAACCCGGTTGCCTATATTGTTCACCGGATTATTATGCCATCCGGAGAGGTCCCGTGGCAGCGCTGGAATGATCGTGCCATTTTTGATGAGAGCGGCACCGTAGAGGAATACCAGTCGGTGGGGCGGGATATCACTGACACGATCAAAGCAGAACAGGCGCTCCGTGAAAGTGAGGAACACTACCGGGGGCTGGTAGAGATGTCTCCCGATGCCATCCTTGTTCTGAACGATTCCAACATCATGGAAATAAATTCTGCCGTTCTCACATTGTTCGGTGCATCCAGTCCTCAGCAGCTCCTCGGAGGATCAGCCACCTCATTGGTGCATCCTGATTTTTTAAAAACCTTTGAAAACTGGATTTGCGGGGCAATGACTGGAAAAAAACCAACCCCCCTCATTGAACTGAAGATCGTCCAGTTCAACGGCACCGTACTTGATATTGAGACTGCAGCTGTCCCCATCACCTGTCAGGGCCGGCAGGCAGTGCAGGTTGTTGCCCGGGATATCACACAAAGAAAGATGCTGGAAGACCAGGTGAAAAACCAGCAGGAAATACTTGAAAAACAGGTACATGAGCGGACAATTGACTTAATCCGTGCAAACGAGCAGTTGAAAATGGAGATCATTGAACAAAAGTCAATGCAGGAGGAAC
>Ga0315289_10004327_pt1 | contig 21187 bp, 15 predicted proteins | sample YL17G11_40_MG_FD_203452 | JGI IMG/M metagenome (GOLD analysis project Ga0315289, IMG submission 203452) | Sediment microbial communities from Yellowstone Lake, YNP, Wyoming, USA - YL17G11_40 | ecosystem: Environmental > Aquatic > Freshwater > Lake > Sediment | place: USA: Wyoming | collected... | reverse complement strand
CTCATTTGGCTACCTCGCTGCAGTCACAGCAGAAGAGGCAAAGAAGGAGGCTGAGAAGGCGGCGCCCCCTGCGAAGGTAGAGAAAGCAGAGAAATCCCAGCAGGGAAAGAGTGAGAAAGCCAAAGAAGCTGTCGTGGCCACTGTCGGAGAAAAAAAGATAACCCTGAAGGATCTGGAGGATAAACTTGAACAGATCCCTCCCCAGTATCGGCTCATGTATAAGGGAGAGGAAAAAAGGAAACTCTTAGAAAATATCATTGACCGCTACCTGCTTACCACCGAGGCAAAAAGACTGAAGATTGATAAGATACCGGAGGTCTCCCAGAAGGTTGATGAGCTGGCCAGCAACATTATTATTCAGGAGTTAATCAATCGGGAGATAAACAAGAAGATTGAGATAACCGATGAAGAAGCAAAGAAATACTACGACACCAATGCAGACGAGTTCAATATTCCAGAGAAGGTTAAGGCACGGCAGATCCTGATCAAGGTGGACCCGACAGCTACTCCTGAAGAAATAGCCCAAAAGGAGGCAAAGGCAAAAGAGCTCTTAGAAAAGGTCAAGGCCGGAGGAGATTTTGATACCTTTGCCAAAGAAAATTCTGATGATACCAGGACCAAGGCCAAAGGGGGAGACTTAGGGTTCATTAACCGGGGCAAGATGTCTCCTGAATTTGAAAAGGTGGCATTTGAAACGAAGCCAGGAGAAGTAGGAGCTCTGATTAAGGATCAAGAGGGGTTTCACATCATCAAGATAGATGAGAAAAAAGAGGCTCAACAGCAGGGATTTGACAGTGTAAAAGTCAAGATCACAACCAAATTGAAGAGAGACAAACAGAAGGAAAAGATCGAGGAATTACTCGCCGGCCTCAAGGTTAAGAACAAGATTACCATCAATGAGGAACTTTTAGCCGCCGAGAGCAAACCGGATATCAGTCCTGAAGCTAAACCTGAGAATGTCCCCCCAACTCCTGGGGTTAAAATCGAGGTAAAACCGCAACCAGAAGCCAAACCGGAAGGCAAGTCAGAACCTGAGAAGAAGTAAAAAGAAGTTCGCCAAAAATAAAGAGGGGCTCATCAAACTGAGCCCCTCTTCTCATCACTAACATAAATCCTTAACCGTGCAGGGGAAATAGGTGGTTGTCCCTAGTTAACTGCACGCCCTTCCCAAGGTAACGAAGAGATCCCGGGTGATCACGCCGGGATGACCCTTCTCCTTTGCTACCTGTTCAGTCAACTGCATGACTTTCTTGACAGCTTCTTCCCTTTCTTTTTTTCCCCTGGTCATATAAATGTCTGCCAGCGCCTGCACGGTATGCTGACACCAGATGCTCTTGACCATCTTTTTTACGTCTTTAACAGCCTCGAATTCTTTAATCACCAAAGACTCACACTCCTTTGCAAAATCGGGGTTGCAGAGCAGACAGGCTGCTGCATGACTCATTGCCATGGGCTTCGGTTCCGGGGGATTTGCCTTCACTGGCTTGTAGTCAAATGATTTCGCAAGGTCTGCAAAAGCACTGGTAATATGAATCGTGGTCGCCCCCCTGATATGGTCTTTCCTGGCAAGTTCTTCAGCATGAGCCTGCACTTTCCTCCCCACTTCCCAGGTTACAGTGCCATCTGAGAGGGCAGCACTCAGGATAAAGCGGGCGTGACAACACCAGTGCATGGTTTCTGATTCCACTACGTCGTCATGGTATACACCGCTGATCTCCAGTTCTGCGTGGCAGGTCTCAGCAAGTTTTGCCGGACAATAGCCACACATCTTGATATAGTCATTTGAGTACTTAGGAACCCATCTCTGCTCATCAGGCTTAAATGCATCGCCGTACTGCTGATAAAACTCCTTTCTGCTCATCGAATTCTTAAAGTCCTCAAAGCACGAGGTGGAGCAGAACACCTTATCTTTGATTTCGATGAACTTCATCACCAGGTTTTTCCTGCATTGATGACAGGTTATGGTTTCTTCATCGACCATGGTTCTCCCTTCTGATTATCGACTCTGTTTTAGTGCTTCTCCCAGTTTTTTCCCTGCCTCTTCTGCTCGTTGCATTACCTCGGGCATATCAGCAACGTCTTTCATACCCACAACCTCAGCAAGCAAGGCAACAATGTTCATCTTATTAATCTCCAGAAAGACTTTGAGTGTCTCTATTGCCCGCTCGTGACCGCTCCCAGCAACTGTGGTGACTGCAACTGCAGGCTTGCCAGCAAGAGGTCTCTTCCCCAGAACCTCAAGCTCTGCATCAGGACCAATACCCCGATAAAAGATTGCCATGCTCCTGTCAATGAAACATTTGGCAGCTCCTGAGATATCCATGAAATAGGTGGGGGCGCCAAAAACAATAGAATCAGCCTTCATGAGTTTATCGTAGACCTTCTGCATGTTGTCTTCTATGACACACTGACCCTCATTCATTGTACACAGGAGACAACCCGTACATGGCTTGATATCCATCTTTCCCAGATCCACGAGTTCAAACTCACTACCAGAGGATTCAACTATCTTTTTTACAATCTTGTTCGTGTTGCTCTCTTCTCTTAAGCTGCCACAGATACCGAGGATTTTCATGAGACCTACCCCCTGTGTTTTAAATCCAAATGTCAAAATCCAAATTTCAAAATTGACATTTGAGCTTTGTCATTTGGCATTTTCACTTGACCCCTTGAACCCTTTTAGGCGGCAGTTCCTATTGCCTTGAGCCGTTCTTTTTCTTCTTTTGCCCTCCTGAAGGTCAGGCAACCCTCAGCAGGACAGGCCTCCATGCAACTGAAGCAGAGACAGCAGGTAGAAGGCATTTCGTTATCCTGGTTGCGGATGTCAATATAAAATGGACATGCTTCCTCAGCCAGACACACCTTGCAATCTTTGCACTTGGACTTATTGAAGCGAATCCGCCATAGACTGGCTTGTCCTGCAAGTCCCCGGTAGGAGGAAAGCCAGCAAAAGTGAGTGCACAGCTTCCTCCATGGCAACAGGAAAGAGCAGATTAAAAGTCCGTAGAGAAATGCTGTAGGATACCACGGCACAGGTGTGAGGTCGAAAACAGTCTCCGTGAAAAACATGGGGAACCAGGCCAGGAGCAACGTAAAGGGGAAAAAAGGTGCTGTCTTATCAGCATCTCTCACGTACATGGCTGTTGTATGGCTCTGTTCCTCTATCGCCCTGGGCAGACGCGATATAGGCCTTTTGTAGATGAGATTCTTGTGTAGTGCATCCTGCAAAGTGGCATTCGGACAGAGCCAGCCGCAGAGAACCCTGCCGAATAGAAATGGAAAGATAGCGACAGTAAAAACATGGAACATACCCCAGAAGAGGAGCTCATGCTTGGTTCCCAGGATCCAGGTATTTGCCGAGACAGCAAGGTAAAGGGTGAAGACCAGTGTCTGAACGATGATACGAAAGTTCACAACCTCCAGCCTCGGCCGCTGGCTCGCCTTCTCAACTGCCTTTCCCGTTGCCAGTATGAGTAAGGGGATCAGGCTGATAATGAGGGTAATTGCTGTGTAGAGAGGCTTGGATGCACCGGCTTCCTTTTCCATGAGGGTTGATGAGCTGAAGATGGCGACAAGCGCAGGGACAAGCCAGGTATGGGCTGCAAGCCGCGGACGGCCCTGGAAGAACCTGAGCTGGAGGAGGTTAAAACAGCTTACGGCCAGCACAAAGATGATGCCGAGCTGGAGGCTCTTTGAAATGAAGATGCTGTAAAGGTAAAAGGCAGTGCCAGCAATCAGGGCGTATTTATGAATGTTGATGAATCGTTGTTTCGTGATTTCCATGGTAGAACCCTCCTTAATGAGCAAGAGACTGCTGGAGTTTGGGAAGCAACGCATCCCACTCAGCAGGGAAGATCATCAGACCAAGGGCAACAAAGAGAACGATAAAACCTGCACCGACGGCAAGAACACCCCACCTCCGTGAACGTTTTACACCGGTGCGACGGGCCAGCATCCATAGGGCGGTCATGAAGAAGACAAAGTTCAATGCAAAAAAGTTCCAGGGTCCCCGGACAACACTGTCTTTGAGCATCTCTGGTGCCTGGGTAGTCAAACTTTCGACCAGTGTTTTGACCGCATGGGAAAGAGTTCCGTTCAGAACGGCTATGGGTATCATGCAGATTGCTGTGAAGCGGAGGGAGTCGATATACTTCCGGTCCCGGAGCACAAAGTGGATAATCAGGGCCAGTACAGCGATGACCAGAAATCCCACCACTGCCCCGGCACAGGTGGAAATCAGACGCTGCAGATACACATTGTCAGTTTGAATCATCTTTTTTAGGAACTCAGCGCCATCAATGAGGAAGGGAGGAAACATGGCACGGAAGAGATCAACGGTCTTTTCATCTGCAATCCCCCAGGATTTTCCGAACATGTAGCCGGGGATAAAGATTTCGAGGATCCGTGCCCACTTGGCAAGGGGTGTTACATATTTTGTCTGTTCTTCCATAGTAGTAACCTCCGATTATAAAAGACCGCCCGGACTTACGGGTTGGTTTATTGCTTTCCCTGCTCAGCAGGTGCAGGAGGTGTCTGTCCCTTTTGCTGGGGTACGGCAGGCGCTTCTTCCTTTTTTGCTATCCCCATCTGCTCCTGCAGTTTTTTGATATTCTCAAGTTCCTCTTGTAGATTTTTGATCTCAATCTCTATGGCTGGCTTCTCATATTTTAAATAGAACGCCTGAGGCTTTCTCCACTGACCCTTAGGTGGAAGTGTCATAATGACAATACAAAGGGTGATATATAAAAGACCTCCCATAGCTGTCTTCTTTTCAACTGTTGTGGCTTTATTTGCCACGTAAAGGATAACAATGGTGATGACCAGAAACACAACCAGTATAATATTGGCAATATTGGGCATCGCATCTACTGCAATCCTTGATGAGTAGTTATCCATGTAGAGTTCGAAGCTCCAGATCGAAAGGAAGATGAGCATGAGGAAGAGGAAGCGATTTGCAATTGCCTTTGTCCGCCAGAGAATGTGGAGGAGTATCCAGAGCGCTGCCACGTAGATGTAGGCATCAAGAATTTTGATATTCATCCCGCTGAACTGGAGAATCATACCCTCAGGTACCCGGACAGAGGCGATCTCTCCCAACACCTGCCACATCAGAATAGCACAGGCATAGGCATACTGGTAAGCCCTGTTCTCTTCAGTCACGGTGCACACCTTATAAAAAAGGGCAAGTGCGATAGCGGATAACAGGGGAAGCATGCAAAGATTGTAATTGGCAATAGGCTTCATCCTGAACGGGATAAAAAGCAGGAGTGATACGACAAAATAAAGAATACCTGCAAACCCAGTAGCAAGAGCCCTTAGCATTGTCTTTCTCCTTTAATAGAGTGTTTTACCTTCTACATAGCAAGCATATTAATGCATATCTAACTATCAAATTGTAGTTAGTTGTCAAGATATTTTTCTCGGTCAAGATGGATCAATTTGCAAGCTTCGTGATAAATAGATCAGGTGTTAAAAATAGGAATTACTTTTCTCCTCCTGAAAGGAGTTCCTCATTTATTTGTACCTTGTATTGATCTCTCAGCTGTTCCTCAATCTCCTTTAACCGTTCTCCTCTTATCTTCCTTCTGATTTCTTCTCTTACATCCTCGTACTTTTTCTGTTCCTGGGGTTTTATATCTTCTACCTTGATAATGTGGTAACCAAATTTTGTCTTTACAATATTACTTATCTCTCCTTTCTTTAACTGAAAGGCAACATTTTCAAATTCTTTTACCATTACCCCCTTTTTTACCCAGCCTAAATCACCCTTCTTTTTCTTGGTGCCATCGGTATTATACTGTTCTGCCAAGGAACCAAAATCCTTCCCTGCTTTTATCTCGCGAGCTATCTTTTCTGCCTCCTGTTCCATCTTTACAACCACATGTGTCAATTTTCTCTGTTCAGGAATAGTAAACTCCTCTCGGTGCTTATCATAGTAGCCCTTTAAATCGTCATCGGTAATGGGTTTCTTCTGTAATTCCTGTTCGATGTACCTTCTGATCAAGAGCTGCCTTCTCATGAGCTCAATCTCTTTTTCTGTCTCTTCTTTGAGAGTTATTCCTCCATCTCTGGCTGCCTGATAAAATAAGTTATTCTTAATCATCTCTTCCAGAATTTTCTTCTTTCCTTCCGGGGTCAAGGCGAGTAATTTCCCCTGAAAAGATTTGGACTTCTCGTACTGAAGGACCATTTCCTGAAAATCTTTTAACGTAATCTTCTGATCTCCAACCTCTGCCAGGATCTGTTCCTCACTGTAAACCACCCCTGAAAAGCAGAAGACAACGATGCATACTAAGACTGATTTTTTCACTATGAGAATCATTTCCTTCAGACTAAGGTGAAGAAACGTATTCACTGTAACAGGTAATCACATTACTCCAGCTTGCCTGACCACTCACATAGGCTGTATATTTAGTGATGACATCATCCCAGGCTGAGCATCCAGAAACAGGGATGGAATTCGGGTCTTGTGGATCACTCCCTCCCTGGTATTCCTGCAGGTTGGTATAGGTATCGTTATCAGGATCGAGGTTAGCATCGTCAAGCAATGGATTAAGTTTGTTGTCAACCTCCCAGCCATCAGGCATTCCATCAGACTCGGTATCAGCCTTGGTTGGGTTGGTCCCTTTCTGGTATTCCTGAAGATTGGTTAACCCGTCGCTGTCTGGGTCAGCAGAAGCACTCTGTTTGGTAGCACCAAAGTACTGCAGTTCCCACCAGTCGGGGAGGCCGTTTCCATCTGCATCCATATCTGTTACCATAGTGAAGGAAGACTTCCCCTGCGCTGTCCCTATTACTGACGCAGCAGTAATCAGCCCGCTTCCTTCTTCACTTGGCGGAGTAATTTGGAAGGAAATGGTTCCTCCTGCAGTGGCAACCTGTATCCCCGGAGTACCTGTATTTGCATCAGTGGCGGTAATTGTACCGAAGTCTTCCGTTGCTGTGGTCTTATTTCTTATAGAGGCAACTGTTATCAAAGTCCCATCCGGCACGGTACTGCCATTGGCAAGTTTTATCAGATCAGAGGTAACCGTAATTGGGGCAGGATGCTCGACATCTACATCCCGAGGTGTTACATGAAGGATGATCTCACCAGAAGGAACAGGGAATTTAAGGGCGAATTTCCCCAGCACACTGGTAGAACCAGTAACCCAGTTGTTCACCGTATCAACCTGGCTATCTGCTAAGGGAACCCACTTTCGGTTCACATTATCCCAGCCCAGGAGGGTTAAAGAGCTCTCACTGAAACCGTATACTTCGCTCTGATCATACGTTACCATAATTTGGGCAGTGGAGGCCCCGGGATTTATGGTAAGTGAACAGTTGCCGTTATGGATGGTATGGGGAGAGGTTATCTTGCTGCTCAATTCAGAAATGGCAAGCCCTTCCGGATGTTCTCTCGCAGAAAACACATAGATCCTTCCAATACTGGAATCAGTTCCGCCCTGTAAGCTTCGGGTTCGCGCAGGAAATGGTGGAGCAAATAAATCATCAATCCCTTCTTCAACCCAGTTGTATACATCAACTACTGTGTCCACTACATAGTCAACGGCTTGGTCAACTAAATCGGTCATAACATCCCAGATCGAGTTCGCCAGGTCCTCGAACATGGTTGAAAAGTCAAGGTCTTCAGGAGAAGGAACATGATCATCGAGCTCATACTTCTCAAAAGGCATCTCTTCTCCAAAGACACCGGCGATGATGCCCTTCTCCTTAGTAAAGGTAACCGATTTTTCTATATCTACCGTAATGCCCGCCTCAACTTCAATCACCAGGGCAAGGGTAACACTTGGTTCTATATTAATTGCCAGACCGTCCTCTTCTTCTATCTCATACTCAAAGTTTATGCTCGCCAGGTCCTGGCAGAGTTGAGCAAACTTTTCAGCGATTTCGGTGGGGCCAAGTACAGAGGAGTCCTCTGTACCACCACTACCCGTGAGGTAGTCGATGATGAAGACGATATCGTCGATATCATCCGCTATTTGTCCTTCAAGCTGCTCCCTGGTCAACCGAATGGTTGTCGTAGAAGTAGAACCAGGTTCATAGAGGGAACTTGAAAGGGTTACCCCCCAATCTTTCTCACCGGAAAAACTGATCTCTCCTTTCGTGATGCCTGTACTGTCAGCAAAGAGCGTCATCCGGTACTCTCCAGCAGCGCTTGCCCCTATCCCTGCTTTAATCTTGTTCCCTACGATCCCTCCTTCCCCACCTGCAGATAAATCAATAGAACCAGAATAAGCAATGCCTGCTGATGTTTCGTCTATATCACCACCTTCGTAGTACATAGAGAATTCACCCATTACCTGTGCTTCTCCCTCAATCCCTGCACCGACACCCAATCCGAGGAAGACATTGTTTTTATCTCCAAGTCCGAACCCTGCTCCCAAAGTAGCATCTCCATACACCTTAACTCCAGCAGAAAATTTCTGGTCTTTCATGTAATCTATATAAAATGGGTTGTAGGAACCGAGAACAAAGTCAATCATCAGGTTTATCTCTGGAATGTTCAACCCTTCGAGCAGGGAAGCAACAATAAGTCCTGACCTCAAGATTTCCTGATCAGTTGAACCGGGGTTATCAAAGCGGTATTTATTTGCATAGAAGACCATGAGGGACGCTCCTATCTTCGCACCGGCACTCGCATAACACGCCCCTTCAACTCCTCCTCCTACACTCGCCCCTACATAGACACCAGCCTCCATCTCGTGACTTCTCTCTATCTCTATATCACCATCAGAGCTTGAGGAAGGATCTGTATTAATGACGCTGTATTGAAGGCCCCTCTTCTCTCCTACCTTTACTCCGATCCCAATTGCCCCGGCTAAGTTTATGCCGCTCCCGTATTTATAATTGGATGAAGATTCACGGGGAAGAATTTGTACGGGGAATTGAATTTGAGGGGTAATTGCATTCCCCCCTGCCGCAGTAATCGTACAGGTAATGGTATGCCCGGCAGTGCCCAGCAGGTCTGCATCTAGTGCAACAGCTACGACTCCTTGCTCTTTTTCAGTATTGTGTGAGGCATCAGAATCAGCAGAATCAGCAGCGCCGGTATTATTTTTGTTCCAGGTAGTTGTGAGCGAGACACCTGTTGCAGGGTTGCCGTTTTTATCCAGGACCTTGTAGTACCGGTACACTGTCCCGCCGGTCATGATCTCCGAAGTTTCTGGGTTCGGGTCAGGCGAAAGGGTGGTAACGGTACCGTCGAAGTTCAGGGCATTGTAGCTGAGCGTGAGTGTGTCTGCAGCATTCCCTGCCAGGTCAGATATATTCACAACTACGGTATGGAGGGGCGGGCTTTTCGTGAATGGAGTAGCAGGGGTAATCGTGATCTTCCCGTCAGAATAGGGATGATACGTTAACGGTGTCCCGTCTATCGTAACTGTTATCGTTGAAGTATTGATCCCGCTTCCTGTCTCGGGATCTGAGACTTCCACGGTGATCTTCGGCGTAGCACCCACGTAAGCTCCGCTTGGGGGGGTTACGGTGCCGAATACAGGCTTCTGCAAATCAACCATCGTATAGGTGTCATAACCTGAAGGATAGCTTTCCTGGATCCCTGCCTTATCCTTTGCCCTGCACCGGAAAAAGTATTTATGGCCGTCCTGCCCGGTGAAAGTGGTTGAATACTGTGCGCTCCCTGAACCCTCGGTGGTCGGGGCAACGGAGAGCTTCCAGTCAGTCCAGGTCCCGTTTTCACCGTCCCGGTATTGGATATCAAAAGTGGCAATGCCAGAGCCCGAATCGTATCCTTCACATTCAACTGTGAAGGTGGATGTCTTCTGGTAATTAGAAAGGGACTTTACATAGGAACTCGGCGCACTCGCATCATAATAAATGGTCACTTCATCAGTATTTTCATTCCCGGCTGTATCCCAGACCGTGAGCTGTATGGTGTAGGTGTCTTCATAGTTAAGACTAATAGCGGCCAGGCTACCGTTCTGTACAGGACTGGTGCCCGTGAAGAGGTTGGAAGAGTTAAGCTCCACCCGGTACTCATCGAAATTCTTGTCGTATGCTGTTCCGGTAAGGGTGAAGTCTCCTCCCACAACGGCGTTATCAGTAGGATAGGTAATCGTTGCAGTTGGGAGGGTATTGTCAACCTCGCACTGGACAGAATCCAGCGTAACGCTGGAACCAGTATTGTATTCGAAAAACCGGTGAGAATAGTTAGATGTAGTTGCATGGGAATCTTCATGATAGTCGGTAACGAAAAAGTTTCCTCCGCTGGTGACAGCGATACCGTGGGGCATGAAATAGTCCTGGTTATCCTGGCTGGTCTCCCCAAAGCTGTAGAGGAATGTACCGCTCTGGTCAAAGACAAAGAGAGGATCAGAGTAGGAATAGGATTCTATGATGTAAAGGATACCATCTCCACTGATACCGATATCAGCGACATTATCGTGCGCACTGACCCATTGAGCCTCATTTAAGGTAAGGGTTTGCAACTGGGTGCCGCTTGAGTTGAACACCTGCACCCGCAAAACCTCATCAGAAGAACCGGTCTTCTCTACCTTATCAAGCACATAGAGTTTGTTCTGATACACTGCCATCTGCCCGAGGTTTTCTTCAAAATCAAAACTTCCAAAGGAGGACTGAAAGTTTCCATCCTTGTCAAAGATGCATACCTTGTCAGTGGGGTACGTCCTTGCTGATATATAGACTGAATTACCGATCGTCGCTATACCACCAGGATGAAAGAGATCCCCATTCTCATCCTTCATGTCTTTGGAAAAGAGGAAGGTGCCCGCAGAGCTGAACTTCTTTAATACGCCTCTCTCGTAATCTCCACTTGAATAGATATTCCCCGTGCTATCAATTGCAACGTCCTCAGGGTTGGTGAGGATGGTGTTGTCAAAGGGGATGAGGATCTGGAGGAGAAAGTTTCCGCTGGAAGCGAATTTTTGGATCCTTGCATTCCCATAGTCTGCAACGTAGATATTACCGGAGGTGTCAAGGGTAATCCCTCTCGGCTCAAAGAACTCTCCTTCAGACATGCCAAGCTGAGATTGGTAGGTCCCTTCCAAGTCAAAGACCTGTACCCTCATATTGAGTTTGTATTCTGCAGTGTATAATTTATTCGATGCAATCTTAAGGCTTCCGATAATGGCAAATTCCCCTGAGCCTCGCCCAGGCTCAGCAAGGTGGGTTGTGGTGTTAATGTTCTTCCCGAACTGCTTATAAAAAATGTATCGGGGCGTGCTTTTCTTCAGGATCACCACCTTCTCACCGCCATCAGAGGCGATGTAAACAAAGTCACCTGTCCCGTCCACTGCTATGGCACCAATGCCATAAACTTGGGGCGGGCCACCGAGGTAATAACTGTAAACCATCCCTGAGTAAATCCCGCTCGAAGTAAATATCTGAATCCTGGCTGAATCAGCTACATAGGCATTGCCACTGGAATCAAGGGCAATGTAGCCGCCGCCAGTGAACATGAACTGTCCGTTGCTTATCCCCTCACTGCCGAACTTGAAGGAGAAATTCCCATTTGCATCAAAGACCTGCACCCGGTTATTGCCGGTGTCAACAATCCACACCTTTCCTGAGCTGTCAACTGCGAGGTTACTCGTATAGTCCGACGATAAGTTAAAATAACCGTCTGATGTATTACTCGTGCTGTTCTTGCCAAATGCCTTCAAGTAGCTTGCGCTGGTACCGCTGACCTCAAAAACTTTGATCGTGTCCTGGTCATAGTAATAACCGGCATCTAACACATATACTCTGTTTTCCTTTACCGCCAGCGCCTTTGGATAGTATAGATGGCCGTTCTCACCCGTGTCCGGGTTCTGGATGGAAAAGAGATAATTCCTATTGCTGTCAAAGACCTGGATAACTGCATTATAGGTAAATTGACCACCATAGTTCCAATTTCCTGTATCCAGGACATAAATCCTGCCGTCATCGCCGATGGCAACGTCAACCGGATCTGCAAATATTCCCCGGTGGTCGCCATACTGATTCCCCTTGCTCAGGGTATTCTGGAGAAAGGTAGAAAAACTAAGAGTGTAGGTGCCGTCGCTCACAAATTGCGATGGAACTGAATTATTCTTCCCGTCCCACGTCCCCCTGACGCCGCCGTACCCGTGGGTGTAATTGAATGACGAATAAGGAATGGTCTGCACCACTGATTCGCTTGGAGAAGGCCCTTTGATACTTACCTGAACTGGAGTAGTCTGGGTCATCGTCCCCGAGATCTCCAGGGTATCTTTTTCGCCCGGGCTGGCATTGGGAGAAAAGGGCGTCGGCTCAACAGTGAACTCATCAGCCCAGAGACTGGGGACAAAGACAAAGGAAAAAACAAGGAGCGTAAAGAGAAACCACTTTTTCATCTAAAGCCTCCAACAATGAATCCTAATTAGCCTTTTACACATACCGGTGAAAAAGAGTCGTTCACCCAATTAATAGTAAGTAGTAATCCTGCACAGCTTACTGGACATATGCGCTATAGCAGGCAATAACATCACTCCAGGTTGCTGAACCACTTACATAGGCGGTGTACTTCTCAATAACATCAGCCCAGGTTTCACAGGTACCACCCTGAGAGGCGGTAAAGTTCTTTCCGGTCTGATTTGCCCCTGAGATGGTCACAGATAGGGTTGTGGGGGTGAAGGTATACCCGGATTTAGTGGGTGTAATGGTGTAAGTGCCATTGCTTAGCTCGGTAAAACTGTAGTTCCCTGAAGAATCGGTTGTTGTAGTCCCTGAACCACTCCCCGACAGCGTCATGGTAACATCACTTAACCCTGAACCGCTTAAAGTTACCGTGCCTGAGATGGAGTAGGTAGCTACTACTCTTGCGGTAAAATTTTGCCCTGTCTTATTTGAGCTGGAGATGGTAACCGACTTGCTTGAGGGGGTGAAGGCATAACCCGATTTACTGGGAGTAATGGTGTAAGTGCCATTGCTCAGTCCGCTGAAGGTATAGTTACCGGAGGTATCTGTTGTCGTCGTCCCTGAACCACTCCCTGAAAGGGTCATGGCAACATCACTTAACCCTGAACCACTTAAAGTTACCTTGCCTGAGATGGAGTAGGTAGGTCCAGCAGTAGATGCCGTAAAGTCCACCCCGAGCTGGACGGCACAGGAGGCAGTAACCTGTTTGCTTGACGGGGTAAAGGTGTAACCGGATCTACTGGGAGTAACGATGTAGGTACCACTGCTCAGTCCGGTAAAGCTATAGGCCCCATCAGCATCGGTTGTTGTAGTCCCTGAACCACTGCCAGAGAGGGTCATGGTAACGCCGCTTAAGCCTATTCCATTATAGGTTACAGTCCCAGCAATGGAGTAAGTATTAGAGGTCGTTCCTGAACAAATAGTTGTTGCAGTAGGGTTGGTTGCAGTAGTTACGGTCAGACTGATATCGCTTGACGTTCCCGCTGTTCTTTCAGTGAGGGTTGGAGTTGATGTTGTCAGGGAAGTATCACTTGCCGTGAGATTAGCAGTACCTTCTGTCAAAGTAACATTATTGATATACGGACATCCTGGGAAATCCCCATTCGAATCGAGGTAGAAGACCCCCAGTGGATTTATAGTACCTACACCCCATGAACTTGTATAACCAAAGAGCGCGTATTGATTGTACAGCTCAAATACCCCTCCACTTTCAAACCCGGTACTGCCGAATGTCTTTGCCGACCCCCAGGGATAACTAATAGTCCCATTGGTAAGATTGATCCCTATTTTTGCATAGAGGATATTACCAGAATCAAAAGTCGGTGTGTAGGTGCTGGTGTCACCTGAGAGAAGGTAGTTTCCGTCAGTGGTCTCAGTCAGGCTTGCCGCATCTCGCCCTGGCCCGCCCAGGGTCTTTTTCCAGATGATCTCACCGGTTGAGCTGAGTTTCATTAAGAGGATATCATAATAGCTACCAATGTTCATGATCAGACCATCCAGGAGAAAGGTCCCATCCGTGTTCTCAATAACAGTGTACACGATACCAGCCTGACTGCTGCTTACATCGCTGTATTTCTTCTCCCAGAGAATAGTCCCGGAGGCGTCTATCATTACGAGCAAGATGCTGCCATAATTATCATAATAATGGGCTTTCGTACTCCCCCAGAGCAGGTAGCCTCCGGTTACTTCCTGGGGTGCGCTGAGAGAGATTACCCACGTGCCATTCTCCACAGTCCCGCTGAAGAGTTTCTGCCACACTCTGTTGCCGGATTTATCTATCTTGACAAGCAATACGTTCTGCTGAATGTCGGTTGGTTCGCTTGCATCGCCCTGTACTGCAGCAGTGAAAAGATAACCATCGCTTACCTCTGTTATACCTGGAGAACCATCATCGAGCCCGTGGTGGATCGCCTTGCTCCATTCTACAGCACCTGAGGAACTGACCTTTACTAAGAGCATGTCCTTATCAGTTTCAGAGTAATAGGTAGTACCTGAAATAAGGAATCCCTCGTCATCCGTGAGATTAAACCCACCACTATCATCCCGTGTGCCCCCAAAGACCTTCCCATACACACGGTTCCATGATGAGTCAAACTTTTCCCAGAGAATATCTTCTCCTCCCGCTCCGAGAGACTCTGTCGTGCCATAGACAAAATATCCACCATCGGCAAGCTGCATAATCATGAGATCATTCTCACCGGTCCCGTAGATCATCTTCGTCCACTGGGGGTCGCCTGAGGGGTCGAGCTCGGAAAAGTAAAGCTTCTTTTCCGCGCCTGAACCGGATGTTAACCAGAGGTAATAATTGCAGTCAGCACCAGGCAATACCATGCCACCAGTTGAATTGGTATAACCAAATGCCTTTGCCCAGGATGCATGGACAGTATTGGGAGTGGAAAAGATGAATATTGAAAAGATTACAAGCACTAAGAAAAAAATCTTTTTTAACACTTTATACCTCCTTTAAATTGAAAAAATTAGCGATACGATTTCCTTCTGTATCGTCCATGACAATGGACAGAATTTATAACATAAAAATAAAATTACGTAAAGTTTTATATAAACTTACTTAATTTCCTGATCCCGTTCAATGGCTCACTATTGCATCCATTTGCTTGCACATTCAATGCTAATCTTTTTTGCTTCCCCCTTCATTTCATTCCTATCTAACCACAGGGTCTTAATGAGAAAGGTATCAATAACCTTGCCGCCTTTTGAGCTGATGAGCTCACTGTACTCATCAAAACTCGCCTGTTTGAACCGAGCAGAGGTAACGCAGAAGAGCACAACCTTCTTGCCAGTAAAATCTGCAATGTTAAAAAAGGTGGTAATTGCCGGGGCAAACTTCATTCCCCACCCAGGGGAACCGATCAAGAGCAGATCGTAATCTTTCAAATTAAACTCCTTAGGTGAGATCTCGGTGATTGGACGTTTCTTCACATCTATCATCCCGCCAATGAAACCAAAAAAACCTGACCGGTCTTTTAAGTCCTTAATCTCTAAGATATCGCATTGGAGGGTTTCCTTAAAGGTCTCTGCAATAGCTCTCGTATTGCCGGTGCGGGAATAATAGATAACGAGCGCTTTGGGCTTCTTGGCAACTGCCAGCTGCGGCGGTGCAGGCTGACCACTTACCTGCTGAACGCCCAGCCCTGCAGCGAGCATAATGCAAAAAACAACAGTTATCATAAATGTGTTTGTGAAGCGGTAGCCGGACATCTTTTTCTCCTTCTAAAAATCTAACAGTTTGCTGAAAAAACACCTTTTGTAAGGCTGATCAAAAATGTCCAGATGCAAGGCGCCCGAAATCCTGAGGAGTGAGGCGTACATGGACGTACGCTGCAACGACGAAGGACGAGGGGAACGACGCAGATGGGCGTTTTTCAGCAGCCTGCTAAGGGACTATTTTTTTGCACTGAGTGCTTCTTTAATCTTGACGCCGAGGCTTCTTGCCTCATCCATGACATCTTTCTTCTCTCTGATATCCCCACGAAAGGTGTCCGAAAGGTGTCAGGTCTTGACATTTGACACGTGTGATTTCTTCTTTGTTCTTCCACGAGGTTGACCAGTTTCGTATTATGTATTATCTCTTGTCTGTATTATCTCTTGTCCTTGAGTGCTCAAATGTCACAAGTCAAGGCCTGACACAGTTTCCCCCATGACACAGTTTCCCCCAGTTTCCCTAAGCGGTCCCCGGCGCAGCCCCCACCCTGTACTTGCCGGTGCAGCCGCGCGTTCCCACCAAGACGCCGCTCCAGCCGAAGGGGCCAGCGACAGGCGCGACGGGAAAGAACTTGGCGAGCGAGCCAAGTCCTTCATGGGAGCCAAGAAAATCAGAGGGAGGCACCCACATGGGCACCTCCCTCGGTTGCGAAACCGGGTCTCGACGCCGTTACTTCCCAGTGTTTACGTATTGGATGCAGTCTCCTTGGTTTCTGAACGAACTGTCGTCCGCCCTCGACAGTGACTGCCATCCTCCGTTCTTGCACTCTTCCTTCGTTGTAGCCACGGGGACATACTCGGACAAGCCGTCCAACGAGATGATAGCGCTCGGCAACTGCAAAGAAAGGTCGTACAAGGAAGTGGCCGTCCAAGTGCTCGTATCGATGCCGTAGACTGCCGTGGCGCTCCAGTCCGCGCCGTACCAGCTCACCGCAAACAAGTTGCCGGCTTCATCGAACTCCCACCCATCGATCATGCCGATACCCTCCACCGCGGAGTTACCCGTTCCGACTTGGGTGAAATTGATGTTCATGATGTCCAGCGACGTGTAGACCAGGCTTCCCTCCTTTGCAGACGGTGTGTATCCCCAGGATGTGGCATACCAAAGCCCATCGTGGTAGTCCAGACCGCAATCGGGGTAAGGACCTACATAGGCCCCTAAGGTGGCACCAGCGACGTCGCCGTTAGCATCCAGTAGGACCTCTAGCGCATAACCGCGGATCGTCGATCCGCTGGTCGCATTCTCGACGGCGTATAGTTTGCCCTTGTTGAAGTCAAGAGCGTTCACCTGGGAGTACGTCTGCCCCAGGAATCCGGCGATGGATGTGTCCGATAGAACGGCTCCCGTGTACCGGTCGATCTTGGCAATCTTTAAGTCATGCGTGTCCAAATACCCCGGAAGTGTGTCGTAGGTGTTGTGACTCGCATAGAGGTATTTCCCACTATCCTCAAGGCCACTAATCCACATCCAGTTGGAGGTCTCGAAGCTGAAGGTCATGCTAATGCCTCCACTGGACGTATTGAACTTGAAGATCACCGGGCTCGGCCCGCTTGTCCCGACCCCCCAGTCTGGACTTCCAGTTCCCCATAGCTCCTGAGCGCTGGCGAGGCTGCTGCCCACCAGGATCAGTCCAACCACTGCTAGAATTGTCAGTAACTTTTTCATTTTATTCATGTTTGCCTCCTGACTTAATGTTACTACAATGCCACGAAATATTGGTAAGGGTAACACCACACGTGAACAGTATCAATAGAAGTATTGGCCTTCATGTATGATTCAAGGTGCCATTCGATAACAATATCTCAAAAAGGGATCTTCGGATGGCTAGTGCGCCATGCTTAGCTTTGTGCACCCATAGGCACCACCCCCTTTCACTCCAATCACAGAAAAAAACAGAGAGAAAAACAGGGACACATCCCCAAAAAACTATCTATACCCCCCCACCAGAAGTTCTCAAATTACCTAAAATAGGCTCTTTTACCCAAAGACTTCATCCAGCGTTTTGTCAGGATGAAGTTTCTTCAGGAAGTCTGCACAGGGGACACAGAGGATGATATCTTTCATAAGCCGTTCTTTCCCACGGTAGAGCAGAATAACCAAAGGGGACAGATTTATTTGTTACTTGCCTGCACTGAGAGCCTCCTTGATCTTTACACCAAGGCCCCGTGCCTCATCCATGATATCTTTCTTCTCTCTGACATCCCCCATCCCAGCAATTGCCCCGAGCTTTCCAACGAGCTTCATATCACCGAAACCTACGAAGCTCTCCATCGTTTCCAGTGCCCGTTCCACCCCATGGCCTGCGACTGCTGACACGATGGCAGCAGGTTTGCCTGCGAGGGGTTTCCTGCCATGCCCGGGCATAGTAGATTCCTTCCCGATCCCCATGTACCCAAGGGCAATGCTCCTGTCCATCATGCTCTTTACCAGTCCTGATACATCTCCATAGTAGCAGGGAGAACCTATAACAATAGCTTCGCAATCTATCATTTTTTTATAGAGATCTGTCATTCCATCCTTCTGCCAGCATTTTCCCTCGCGAGCGCACCTCATGCACCCGTCACAGTAACCTATGTCTAAGTCTATAAGCCATACTAACTCTGTTTGAGCTCCGGTCCCTTTCAAGACCTCTTTAACGAGGGCACCAGTGTTTCCCTCTTTCCTGCCGCTTCCGCATATTCCAAGTATCATTTCATTCTCCTTTCCTGAAACTAAGATAATAAAGGGGCCATGGATAGTGCTCGTTATGTTCTCAATCGCTGAAAATCAGCTCAAAATCTCTTGGCGGAATTATCTGAGTACCGCTAAAGCTCTTCAATTCCAAGAGGTCAGGATCTCCTGTAACCAGATAATCAGCCTTTGCTTCAAGCACGCATGATAGAATATTGTTATCATCTGCATCCCGACAGACCCCAGTCACTTTCTGAGATGGATGGACAACAGTTTTTGTAGCTTCTGAAATCACTACCAATGCCTCCTGTACTTCTCCATGAGTGGCTGAGAATTTCTTTCGAATTACCCGCTCAAACTCCTGAAGGATAAAAGGACAGGTAATCAGTTCAAATTGTCTTCTCCTTGCCCTCGTGAAGATTTTTGAACAAACTCCTTCACTGATAAATGCAGCTATGAGAACGTTGGTATCGAAGACTGCTTTCACGATACTGTCCTGAAAATGTCCTCATCCGTTACCATGCCAGCTTTTTTTGCTTTCCTGCCAATCTTTTTTCGGACTTCGCGGTATTGAGCTTCCCAGAGGTAAAGGCTGATGGATTCCTTCACGATATCGCTTTTGTTTCTGCCTGTGGCCTTAGCAAAAGCGTCAAGCTCAGCTGATATCTCCTGCGGCAAACTGATGGACAATACTGTTCGCATAATACACCTCCTGTATTACAATTTACTACAATTCTACCTTTTGTCAAGGAGATGTCTTAATTCTAATTGATTAGGGACAGCTGGGCTGTTGAAAAAGTTCGCTCCTCGCTGCTCAAGAAGCTTTTTTCGACCACTCTAAAACTCACGCCACTGCAAATTCGAAACTCGCGTTCCGCTCAAACAGCCGAATTTGCAGCCGTTCTGTTCGTTAAGAATGGTGCCCGAAAAAATCTTCAATTCGCGCTCGGAGTTCCCTTTCTCCGGTTTTTCAACAATCCCACAGCCCCTATTTTCTTCACCACATATCCTGTAACCCCAAATCCGCTGGGTTAATTCGATTCAGCAGAAAGTTGACTACGAAGAAAGGAAACTTCTTCATGGTGGGCAATGCCGTGGGCGCTACAGTGGATGGCTCCGCCCGATCCGTCAAACCCAGTGCAATCGATCCCGACGATCTCCCAACCTGGCAATGCCTGCTGAAAAACAGCTAACGCTGCTTTGTCCTGTTTCACACCAAAAGTAGGAACCAGGACTTTGCCATTCTGCATATAGGCATTGGTGTAGGTTCTCCAATATCCGCTGGGGAGACGCTTAGGCTGCTGTATTCGATATATGGTATAAGGGTTACCCGTGGAGGCTGTCATGCTCTCCAGTATAGCAACCAATCTGTCCATGTAGGGCGTGTTTGGATCGTCCGAAGGCCACTCACCAATGATCCAGGTTTCAGGATTAACCAGTTTGGCGCACATATCTATATGGGGTGAAATTGGCGGCAAAGGAAGAATAGTGAGTTCAACATTATAGTAGTCATTTAAAGTCTGGCGCAGTTCCTCCTCGCCCATAAAAAAGTTCTCACGACGAATCCAGCTCGTGCAAAAGAGCTTTCCCATCCCGTCCGGGCTTAAATTTCCCCCCTCTGTCACGATAGGAGATGAGTAGTAGTCCATGCCCCAAAGACTCTCAAGTCCCGGATTAACATTGTTATCCTTTCGTCCATAAAGGCAGACGTTGTCCACGATGCCCCAGTCATCGCTCTCTTGACCAAAGATACTTTCAGGGCCATAGTCCCGGGTCCAATTAGAATTGTAAAGAATGTTGAGCCATTCGATGTTCTCCAGAGGAACACCGCATGAGTTCAACTTCTCTGTAATCCTCATTTTCGAAACCTCGTTATTATAAAGGAGATAAACTGTCCCCACATCCTGCAGTTCATCCACCATAGCACAATAGGCAGACTCAACCGCCAGCCAATAAAGGGGCCAGGCAACTAAAACACCCTCCTGGTCTTCCCATTCTGCTGACCAGCGAACTGGTTCTGTGGGAGGAGGTGTAACGCCCGGAAAAGGCGGCTGAAGTTCTCCGGGAATCCCCTTCCAGTCAGGAATATACTTCGGAGGTTTCCAATTATTCCAGTCAAAAGCAGAAGAAGGGCCCATAATCTCCTGGGCATGTGCCTTAAGGTTCATCCCCAGCACGAGAAAAATGGTCAGAATGATAATCATAAATAAATGTTTAATCGGCCTCATGACTTTCCTCCTCATTACAAATAGGCCAGCCACCTATTTTAAAAAAGAAAACCAGATTTATGTAAACACTTCATAAAGCGTCCAAACTGCAATCGCTATCCAGATTAATATTGCTAACCAGGTCTTGCGAAACATTTCTGATCGTGTGCCGATCATTTCTTTTCCTAACGTAAGGATGGTTTTTGAATAGGGAGCCAAGCCCAATCCTATTAATACGGAGGTAAACAACATTACTGCAGCTACTTGTACAATATTCAAGCTTGTGAAAATAAGGTATCCGATAACTACTGCCAAGAGGCAATAAACTATTGTTATAAATGCAGTGTGGCTCAATATTGATTCCACCACCTTCATCCAGAGTTTAGGATTAACAGCAACAAATAACAGCTTTACCAAAATCAGAATCGCAAAGATGGTTGCTAAGATTTCGATTGGCGTCATTTTTTACCTCCCCTTTCATGTGATCGTTCACCTTTCACTTTTTTACTCCGCATTCCACAATAACCATTTCTCCCTTTCCTGATTTTAGTAAATCCTTAGCACTCCCATTCTTCAGAGAAATTTCCAGCCACTCTGAACTGCCAAACAGGGCTAAAAGGTCGCCTTCCCTGCCTTCGTAATAGGATGAAGAGATGCTGTTCACCGCCATGTATGCCACGCGTATTGTAAA
>Ga0315289_10004326_pt1 | contig 21194 bp, 26 predicted proteins | sample YL17G11_40_MG_FD_203452 | JGI IMG/M metagenome (GOLD analysis project Ga0315289, IMG submission 203452) | Sediment microbial communities from Yellowstone Lake, YNP, Wyoming, USA - YL17G11_40 | ecosystem: Environmental > Aquatic > Freshwater > Lake > Sediment | place: USA: Wyoming | collected... | reverse complement strand
TGGCGTAGACAAGCGATATGAGAATCAGACCGATGAGCGCCCCTGAGAGCAGGAGTCCGTTCTTACGCGTACGGGCTTGTTCGTCCATGTTGTGCATAACAGTGTTATTCGGACAAACTCAATTTGTCACATCGCCGATATTGCTGGGGAAAGACAAAGTTGCTGAATGTCCTTTTCACGGGTAGAGGCTGGGTCGCGGGAATCGCCGCGTCAACTTCATTTTGGGCGATCTTTTCCTTGAACGGGCAGGTCTCATTAGCACCTGGCTTCAGCCAGGTGTTGGGAAGGCGGACCGAGTGTGAGCCGTTTCAACGGCTTGCCATGCACGCGAGAAACCGTTGAAACGGTTTGCCGCTTCGCTCACCAGCGACTAATAAGAGAAGGACTCAAAGCACCGTTTGGAGTTCCGGCTTTAGCCGGTCTGCTGCGCTCTGCCGCCTGAAGGCGGAACTCCGAACGAAGACGACTTGCCTTTTTCCTTTTGCCGGGGGCGCTGGGCGCCTGGAGCAAATGTCAAAATAAATTTCCGGACAATCAAGCACACGAGATGCATTTACGTCGCGTTGGAGTTCAAGCTTTAGCTTGTGGCTGCCCTAACCGTGACAACTGCTGAACAAGCTGAAGCTTGAACTCCAACCGTGCCGTGTCTGTAGCGGCGCTGTGTCAGCGCCGTCGTCGGTCATAGACCGACGCTTCAAATCATGGCTCGCGGGTACGCTCGCCCCACCTTAAGAACTGTTCTCGGGTTTCGGGCACTTCGCGGCTTTGCGCCTTTGCGTTAAAAATCAGGCTGGAATCTTTGCGCCAAACATTTCCCCGGCAATCATTCCTTCGGAAACTTTCGTCACTGCGCCGGTTACTGCTGTTTTTCAGGAGGTTCGTCCCGCAAAACACATGCGTTCTCGTCAGTCGAAGCGGCTGCCTTTGCATACGACACGAGTTTGTGCCCGGCATTGGCGTGGTGCGTCTCGCGCTGGCGGTAATGGTTCATCAGCTTTTTCACGTCGTAACCGCACGAGCGCGCCAAATCCTCGCGGTGGCGGTGGATTTCAGCGATGATTTCGTTTTGCATTCTGGTTTAAGACTACAGCAGTTCGGCGGGAGTGCAAATCACCGGACACATGAAACCGCACGCGCGGCACGCGGCTTCAATCCGGCGTTCAAGCCGCGGGTTGTGAATGTGTTTGCAGTTCCAAGTGAGGAGAAAATCCATTCCATGCGCGGCAGCAACAGCCAGATGAACCGCATCCGGCGCGGCCGTTGCGGGGATGATTTGGTCGGCGAGAAGACGGGCGACAAGCGTGTCCACTTCCTGCGTAATGCGTAGTCGGGGCAAACCTTCGAGCGCGGCCAGGCGCATGGATGCAAGAGCGGCGTCGCCCGCGCCTGCTTCATCGAGCACCGCTTCCGAGATGAACAACTCATACTCGTGCCGCCGTTGTTGCCACCACTCTTGCGTGGATTGCTGATCCGCCGCGAGCCGCAAGTCCTGACTGTGCCTGGACACGAGGTAACTTGGAATCGTAGTCTCAAGATAAAGCCGGGGTTTCATGTCACGCTGAGTCTAAGCCGTCGTCTTAACGCTAAACATTTCCCCGGCAATCGTTCCTTCGGAAACTTTCGTCACCGCGCCGGTCATGCGAATCGCAAAATTACCACTGCCCGGAGCGTGGCAGGGTTTCAGAATTTGTTGTATTCCTCATGACTGCCAATCCACGTCCAGATGAATAGTTCGCCGTCGAACCAGGCAATCGCACGGTAGTGATCGCCGACGCGCGCCGACCATTTGCCGTGACTGTGCGGGCGGAACCGCAACGAAGGATGACGTGAATTATCGCGCCAGAGCCGGAAATTCTTTCGGGCCAAGGTCTGTATCTCAGCCGGCAACGCGTTGTAGCACTCCCAGAATTCAGGCGTTGCTCTTGATTTCACCGGGGAGAGGGCGTAGTGCGCCCTTGCTTTTGGCCGTTTCCGCTTGCTCCTTCATGAAATCCAGTTTGCCGGACGCCGCATCCGCCGTAATTTGGCGGTCCCAATCGTCTTCCTCGTAAGCATCGAGCCACAAACGCAATTCCTCGCGCTCCGCTTCACTCAAGCGGGCGATGGCTTCCTGGATTTCAACAACGTTGCTCATGTGCCGGTGATACCCTCTACAAAAAGGTGGAAAATGTCAACGCGGTGAAATTCAGACCGGAATTTTCGCGCCGAACATTTCCTCGGCGATCATTCCCTCCGAAACCTTCGTCACACCGCCGGTCATGCGAATCGAAAAATCGCCGCCGATCTCGATGGCGATTACGCCGCCGGGCATGTGAACGGAAATCGCGCGGTCGCACAGGCCGAGTTTGTGCGCCACCCCCGCCGCCGCGCTGCTGCTGCTGCCCGAAGCAAGTGTGTAGCCGGCACCACGCTCCCAGATTTCAATCCGCATGTTTTGCCGGTCGAGCACTTTTAGAAACTGCACGTTGGTCCGGTTCGGAAAGTTCGAGTGAGTTTCGAGCATGGGGCCGAATTGCTTTGCCAACTCAGGGCTGATTTCCGGCAGCGGCAGAACGCAATGCGGGTTGCCAATCGTCGCCGCGCAAAACGTGAACGTGCGCCCGCCGACGGTGATTTGTTCGTTGATGACTTCACGGCGCGGGCCGGTCACGGGAATGGCGTCGCTCCAAAAACTGACCTTGCCCATTTCAACGCAAACCATTTTGCCGCCGTTCAAAACCGTGGCGCGCACGAGGCCGCCCGCGGTTTGAATGGCGAACTCCTCGTTGCCGACGAGTTTGCGATCCCAAAGATAGCGCGAGAAAATCCGCAAACCGTTGCCGCTCTTCTCCGCCTCGCTGCCGTCGGGATTAAAAATGCGGAGCGTGAACTTGGCGTTTTGCGCCGGGAGCGGGCCGAGCAGGATGCCGTCCGACCCGATGCCGAAATTGCGGTGGCAAATGACTTTGACCTGTTCGGTCGTCAGGGGCGACGGCAGGTCTTGCGGGTCAATCACGATGTAATCGTTGCCCAGCGCGTGATACTTCGCGAATCTCATCGGGAAGCGAAGCTAACAACCGGCCGGCAACGTGCCAATGGTAAATCGGTGTTGGGAGTTCCGCGTTTACGCGGTTCGGGTTTGAAATGGGAACAAGCCGCCTGAAGGCGGAACTCCAAACCGAAAAAGCCTCGACAGGACCGAAACCAGCGCATAATGTTGGCATAGATTAAATGGGTCAGAATCGAAAGAACAGACTTATTACAGTTAGGAGGGTTGTATGAATGACAAGATTGCATTGCGCGATAACAAGCTTCTCCAAAGAGAAGGATACATTCGCCGCGAACGTTACGTTTGCGTAGGGTTTAGCGTTCTTTGTCTCTTTGGTCTTATCATCGGCCCACTGGTAGGACGAGGACAGGTTAATCTAGAGAGCATCACCCACAATGGTTTCGGAGCCATCCTCGTTCTGCTAGGCTACGCGTATTGTTGCACACTTCACCTACACCACATCGACAGCATAAAAACATATCGTTCGAGACTTTTGGGACACGTTGCCACGTGACATCCCGATTGGGGGACGGCGACTTCACCCTTTACACCGAGAGCGCCGGTTTGCAGAGTATTAGCCGTGTCTGTCAGTGATCTGGAAAACGACCGCGTAGGGAACAAACCGCTGCGGACAGACGTTGGGTTTGAATCCCGGATTGCTTTGGAGGCCGCCATCGAGCGGTCCCAAAATTATTTGCTCAGCCTGCAGAAGCCCGAAGGCTACTGGATTGGCGAGTTGATGGTGGACTCGACCGTCGTTTCGGACACGGTGGCCTACCACCATTGGAACGGCAAAATTGACCCGGAATGGCAGCGCAAGGCGGTCAATCATCTCTTCTCCATGCAGTTGGCGGATGGCGGCTGGAACAATTATTACGGCGGTCCGCCCGAAGTGAACGCCACCATCAAGGCTTACCTCGCACTCAAGCTGGCAGGCGTGCCGGTGACCGATCCGCGCATGCTCAAGGCGCGTGAGGTGGCCATGAACCTTGGCGGCGTGCCGCGGATGAACACGTTCTCGAAGCTTTACCTCGCGCTGCTGGGGCTGTTTCCGTGGGAGTACGTTCCCACGATTCCGTCCGAGGTGCTGCTCATCGGCAAATGGTTTCACGTGAACTTTTGGGAGATGAGCAATTGGAGCCGCGCGATGCTCGTGCCGCTCTCGATCATCAACCATTACAAGCCCACCCGCCCGCTCAACCCCAACGTGACGCTGGACGAGCTTTACCCCGAGGGTTTCCACGAGCGCGACCTTGCCCTGCCCCCCGACCCCGACCGCCTGACCTGGCGCAACTTTTTTCTCTGGCTCGACCGGCTGCACAAACTGGCCGAGTGGTTTGCGCAAAACGGCATCCATCCTTTCCGCAAGCGCGCGCTCAAGAAAGCCGAACAATGGATGCTCGAACGTTTCGAGGGTTCGGACGGGCTGGCCGCCATTTTCCCCGCGATGCTCAACTCGCTCATCGCGCTCAAAGCCCTCGGCTATCCCGACGACCATCCCGAGGTCGTCCGCGCCGAGCGCGAATTGAAGAAGCTGGAGCATGAAACGGAAGACAGCGTGCGCATCGAACCGTGCTTGTCGCCGGTTTGGGACACGGTGATTACGGTAATCTGCCTTGCCGAATCGGGCATTCCCGGCAACCACCCCGCGCTCAAGCGGGCCACCGAATGGGTGCTGGATCGGGAGATCCGTTTCCGCGGCGACTGGAAGTACAAAAACCCCGCTCAGGTCGAGCCTAGCGGCTGGGTCTTCGAGTTCAACAACAAATGGAATCCGGACGTGGACGACACCGCGATGGTGCTGCTGGCGTTGCGCAAGGTGGCGACCGACAATCCGGCGCGGCGCGACGCCGCGTTCAAGCGCGGCATGGATTGGATGCTCACCTTCCAGTGCAAAGACGGCGGCTGGGGCGCATTCGACAAAGACTGCACAAAAAACATTCTCGACAAAGTCCCGTTTGCCGACCACAACGCCATGCTCGATCCCGAATGCGCGGACATCACCGCGCGCATCCTTGAGTTGCTCGGTTACGAGGGCTATAGCCTCGACCATCCGCAGGTGAGAGAGGCCATTCAGTTCATCCGCGAACACCAGGAGCCGGACGGCTCGTGGTACGGTCGCTGGGGCGTGAATTATATTTACGGCACGTGGCAGGTGCTGCGCGGTCTGCGCGCGCTGAACGTGGACATGCGCCAGGCGTGGTTGCTCAAGGCGCGCGACTGGCTCGAACGAGTGCAACACGCCGACGGCGGCTGGGGTGAACGCTGCAACACCTACGATGATCCGGTCTTCAAAGGCCAAGGCCCGAGCACCGCCTCGCAAACCGCGTGGGCCGTGACGGGCTTGTGCGCCTTTGACGATCCGAATCGGCCAAGCCTGAAGCGCGGCATCGAGTATTTGGTCCGCACGCAAAACGCGGACGGATCGTGGACGGAAGACGAAACAACCGGCACAGGGTTTCCAAAGGTCTTCTACCTCAAATACGACATGTATCGGAACACCTGGCCGCTGCGGGCTTTGGCCACTTGCCGGAATCTGCTCGCCAAACAGGGTGAGCCGGCCGATGGCCGGTCATTCAGTTTGCCGGAGGAAATGCCTCTTGCCGGCCGGGCCGCGAGCGCCCAGGGCGAAGCTTCGCGGTAGCCGCCCGTTCAATTCATTTCTCGACACTCGACACTCGACGTTCGACACTTCCCGCATGAGCTGGCTTTACCGGAGCGTGGTTCGCCCCGCGCTTTTCACCCAAGATCCCGAAGACATTCACGAGCGGACCCTGCACATGCTCGGGTGGGTCAGCCGCTGTCAATTGCGCTGCGACTGGCTGGGCAGCTTTTTACGCGCCCCCTCGTTGCCGGTTGATCTATTTGGGCTGAAATTCCCGAATCCTATCGGCCTTGCGGCGGGCATGGACAAAGACGCCACTGCCCTGCCAGCCTGGGCGGCGCTGGGATTCGGCTTCTGCGAACTGGGCACCGTGACCCGGCAGGCACAACCGGGCAACCCGCGCCCGCGCATCTTCCGGCTTGTTGCTGAGGACGCTCTGATCAACCGCATGGGCTTCAACAATCCGGGCGCTGAAGCCATGGCCGAAACAATGGCTGCGTGGCGCGCTCAAGGGCTTTGGCCGGATCACCCCGTCGGAATCAGTTTGGGCAAATCCAGGAGCACGCCGCTGGCGCAGGCGCCGGAAGACTACGCCAATTCGCTTCGAGTCCTGTGGCCACACGGGGACTTCTTCGTCGTCAATGTCAGTTCGCCGAACACGCCCGACTTGCGCAAGTTGCAGGACAAGGCCGCGCTGGACGCCGTTCTGGCGGCGGTGCAGGAGGCCAACCGGGTCAACAGTCGAGAGTCGAGGGACGAGAGTCGAGGGGCAAAAAATCTGAAACCCGAAATCCGAAACCCGAAATTGCCGAAGCCCATCCTGGTCAAAGTCGCCCCCGATCTTTCCCTTGATGCGCTCGATGAAATCCTGGAGCTGTTCGGCCCGCGCCAGATTGCCGGCATCGTGGCCACGAATACGACCGGCGCCAGACCGCAAACGGACGATCCGCGTTTGCAGCGCATTTACGCGGAGGCGGGCGGTCTGAGCGGCAAACCGCTCCGCGCCCGCAGCACCGAGGTCATCCGGCACATTCATCGCCAGACTCGCGGCCAGGTGCCCGTCATTGGCGTGGGCGGGATTTTCAGCGCCCAAGACGCGTGGGACAAAATTACCGCGGGCGCCGCGCTGGTCGAAATCTACACTGGATTGGTCTATGAAGGGCCGGGCGTCGTAAAAAACATTGTCGCGGGATTGATCAAGAGATTGGAAACGGCGGGCGTGGATCACCTGCGAGAGGTGATCGGTTCAGCTTAATGCGGGACTCGATTCTTTATGGACAAGTTTCGGGGATTCCGCCGCGTGGAAATGAAGTTCGATTGCGTCCAAAAATCTTTTGTAATTGATAAAGCCCAATTCGGGAGTGAAGTGCCTCTCGAAACCCTTGGTCCGGGTTGGAGTTCTTGAAGAGCGAACCGCTTAAAATCAAGCTGCTGGTTATTATTGACAGTTGCGGTCAAAGATAAAAGAATGAAAAATATCCAGAAAGGGAAAATTATGAGCTTCAAGATTTCCCGTTACGGCTGGCTTCCCGATTTGCCGGACCATCGCGATCATCTCTACGCCGCGCCGCCGGAAATGCTCGCCGCGCCGCCCGCAAAAGTGGATTTGCGCGCGAACTGCCCGCCGGTCTATGATCAAGGGCAACTCGGCAGTTGCACCGCCAACGCCATCGCCGCGGCGATTCAATTCGATCAAATGAAGCAAAAGCGCGCGCAGATTTTCACGCCGTCGCGGCTGTTCATTTATTACAACGAACGCGCCGTCGAGCACACGATTGATTCGGACAGCGGCGCGCAGATTCGTGACGGCATCAAGAGCGTGGGCAAACAAGGCGATTGCCCCGAAACGGAGTGGCCTTACGTGATTGCAAAATTCAAAACCAAGCCGCCGCGGAAATGTTATGCCGACGCGCTCAAATATAAAGCGGTTCTCTACCAGCGGTTGACGCCAATCCTCAGTCAACTGAAGGGCTGCCTGGCTTCGGGTTATCCGTTCGTGTTTGGATTCACGGTTTATGAGAGTTTTGAAGGCGCTCAAGTCGCGAAGACCGGCCACGCCTCACTGCCGAAAGCGGGCGAGCCAGCCCTCGGCGGGCACGCCGTGCTGGGCGTCAGTTACGCTGATTCCAAGCAATGGTTTGTGGTCCGCAATTCCTGGGGCAACAAATGGGGCATGAAAGGCTATTTCACGTTGCCTTACGCCTACGTGACCGACTCAAATCTGGCGGATGATTTCTGGACGATCCGCGTTGTTCTCTGATTGAATCCCATTCAACCCAACCAAACTACTATGACTCTGACAAAGCGTGACCTGGTCATCCGCATCAGCAACGAAACCGGATTGATCCAACAACAGGTCCTAGACATCGTGCAAAAAACGCTGGATTACATCGCCGAGGCCCTCGCCAAAGGTGACAAAGTCGAGTTGCGCAACTTTGGCGTCTTCGAGGTCAAAGTGCGCAAACCGCGCGTGGGGCGAAACCCGAACGCGCCCGCCGTGGACGTGCCCATCCCCCAGCGCGCGGTTGTCAAATTCAAAATGGGCAAAGAAATGCGCGCCGACGTGCTCAAGCTTACGCCGAAAGCGCCGCCCCAGCCGCCGCAAGCCTGACGGGCGGCCGGCATCTTGCCGGCAGAACATTTCCTGGCGACGAGACGCTGGCAGGCGCGTTGTTGTTGCAGAGTGCCAATCTGATTCGCCTTCTCTTTTCGGCCTCCGCCATTTACCTTGGGCGGCGATCTATGGAACGTTTGCCCGGATTCCGCGATTTCTATCCCGAGCCGATACCGCACCAGGACGTTTGGAGCACCGACGCGCGCCAATACATCTTCGACCATTGGCGCAGCACAGCGCGGCGCTACGGTTTCCGCGAATACGACGGCCCGCCGCTCGAACCGCTGGAACTTTTCACCCTCAAGAGCGGCGAGGAAATCGTCAAACAACTGTTCGACTTTGTGGACAAGGGCCAGCGGGCCGTCGCGTTGCGACCGGAAATGACGCCCACGCTGGCGCGGATGGTCGCCGCCCACGCACGGAACTACAAAAAGCCGCTGAAGTGGTTCGCGATCCCGCAACTGTTTCGTTACGAGAAGCAGCAAAAAGGGCGGCTGCGTGAGCACTTCCAGTTCAACGCGGACATCATTGGCGAAACCGATCCCGCCGCCGATGCCGAACTAATCGCGCTCTTGATTGACACGCTCCGCTCGTTCGGCCTGACAGAAGATGATTTCGTCGTCCGCCTCAGCAGCCGAAAAGCGTGGCAGGAATTTTTTGAAGGCGGAAGGCAGAAGGCGGAAGGCAGAATTGGCCCCGACCAGGCCGACACTTTTTATCAAATCATTGACAAGCTCGGACGCGAAGCGCCGGACGAAAGCAAAAGAAAACTGGCCGCGCTCGGTTTCTCTTTGGAGGCGGTCAACGACTTCATCAAGTCCAGCCAGCCGACCGCCGAGTTGCAGTCCATCCTCGACAACTTGGCGGCGCGTGGGATGAGCGACTACGTCCATGTGGATTATCGCGTCATCCGCGGCCTCGCCTACTACACTGGCCCGGTCTTCGAGGCGTTTGACCGCAAGGGAGAATTCCGCGCCCTCGCTGGCGGCGGGCGCTACGACAACCTCGTCAAACTCATCAGCGGCGGCAAAGTGGATTTACCCGCGCTCGGCTTCGGCCTGGGCGACGTGGTGCTGCTGGAATTGCTTCAGACCCGCGGGCTCCTGCCCCAATTCGCCGCCGCCGTTGACGTTTTCGTTTTAATCGAAGACGAAAACCTGCGCTCGCAATCCCTGAAACTCGTTCAGGATTTGCGCGCCGCCGGATTCGCCGGCGAGTATTCGCTCACGCCCGCCAAACCGGACAAACAATTCAAGCGCGCCCAGGAATTAAAAGCCGCCTTCACCGCGAAAATGGAAAACGACTCGACCGTGAAAGTTCGAAATCTGAAAACGCGCGAGGAAAAAACGGCTGGATTAAGTGAAGCAAAAAGTTTGTTGGAGAGTTGGAAAACAGGGTTGGGTGTTTTTTGTGATTGAGGAGATTCGACAAAAAGTAGCGCATGGCTTGTGGGAGTTTTCGTTGCACGCGACCCGTCAGGCCATTGCGCGCGGCGTTCAATCCGCCGAAGTTGCCGAGGCGATTCAGGCCGGAGAAGTGGTTGAAAATTATCCGAACGACAAGTATGGTCCCACTTGTCTGGTGTCGGGTTGGACGGCTGCGGGCCGCGCGTTGCACATCCAATGCTCGCATCCGTCGCGACCCCTGGTGAAAATCGTGACGCTTTACGAGCCGGACCCGGCGGAATGGGACGAGACGCTGAGACATCGAAAATGACATGAAAACGCGAGAGTGGAACGAGACGTTTGACGAGCAGTTGGTCACTTACACGCAGGAAGTGCAGGGGCGTTTTGTCGTCATTGAACATGTGCCGGCGCGCATTTGTCGTGAAACCGGCGAGACGCTTTTCAGCCCGGAAACGGCGGATCGTTTGCAGAAACTCATCCGCGCCCAGCTCCGCCCGGTGCGGACCATCGAAACGCCGGTCTATGAATTCGAAATGGCTAAGGCTCTGGCTTAATGTTCGCGTCTCACGCCCGCCAAGCCGGACAAACAATTCAAACGCGCCCAAGAATTAAAAGCCGCCTTCACCGCGAAAATGGAAAACGACCCGACCGTGAAAGTTCGTAATCTCAAAACGCGCGAGGAAAAGACAGGCAATCCAGCAGGAGTCGCGGAATTGCTGGGCAAATAAACCGGCATTGTCCGTCGCGAAGCGACACCGGGAACTAGCCAGCCCCGAAGGCTTTCAGGGCTGGTCTGGCGCACAAAACATCCGTGTCCTGAAGGGACACCGGTGAATTCGTTTTCCATCGTCCCGTCAGGACGAAAATTATTTTGCGCGATTGGTCCAGCCACCTTGTGGCTGGCTAACCTCCAACGCCTCTTCGGGGCACTCCATTCCGCAGTTTTCGCGCGACAAACAAAAGGCGAGGCCGGAGCCTCGCCCTTGAAATTTACTCGCGTCGTTCAACTCGCCGCTTCTTCGGCGGCCTTGCCTTCCCACTCCTTCACCAGCGTCGCGCCTTTGCCAAGGCGTTTGCGCAGGTACGTGAGTTTGGCGCGGCGCACCGAGCCTTTGCGCTCCACTTCGATCTTGTCCACGCGCGGCGAGTGCAACGGGAACACGCGCTCCACGCCTTCGCCATAGCTGATGCGGCGGACGGTGAACGTCTCATTCAGCCCGCGCCCGCGCCGGCCAATCACCACCCCGGAAAAAACCTGAATCCGCTCTTTGTCGCCTTCGACGACGCGCGTATGCACGCGCACGGTGTCGCCCACGGCGAAATCCGCCGGTTCCTTGCGGAACTGTTCCGATTCGATTTTGTCCAACAATGCCTGGTTCATAAATCTCTCTGAGTTGTGACGGGTGCCGTGTGTCGTGTGACGGGCATTGCGATTTCTTGCCACTCGTCACTCGCCACTTGTCACTTTAACAAATCCGGCCTTCGCTCCTGCGTCCGCAGCTTGGCCTGCTGCGCGCGCCACTTGGCGATCTCCGCGTGGTTGCCCGACAGCAAGATTTCCGGCACCTTCATGCCCCGGAATTCGGCCGGCCGCGTGTATTGCGGGTATTCCAGCAGGCCGTGGCTGAACGATTCGTCTTTCGCGCTTTCGTCGTCGCCCAGCACACCCGGGATAAGCCGCACGATGACGTCAATCACAACCATCGCCGGCAAGGCGCCGTTCGTCAAAACGTAGTCGCCGACAGACAACTCATCGTCCGCCAGGCACTCCCGCACCCGTTCGTCGAACCCTTCGTAAGCGCCGCTCACGAGCAGCAAGTGTTCGCACAGCGCCAGTTCGCGGGCGATGGCTTGGTTGAACGTCCGGCCCGCCGGCGCCAGCAAGATGACGCGGGTGTTTTCCCGCGCCAGATGCTCGACTGCTTCAAAGATCGGTTCAGGCTTGAGCAACATGCCCGGCCCGCCGCCAAACGGCCGGTCGTCCACCGTCTTGTGCCGGTCGTGGGCGTAATCACGCAGATTGTGGATATTCAGTTCGAGCCGCCCTTCTTTCCGCGCCCGTTTGATGATGCTTTCATCGAGCGGCCCGGCGAACATCGCGGGAAACAAGGTGAGCACGTCAATTTTCATGCTCGAAGTTGGAGTTCAAGCTTTAGCTTACTTCAGTCGCGCCGAACAAGCTGAAGCTTGAACTCCAGCATCAGCCCGCCGGTTTTTCTTCCACAATCTCCAGCGCGCAGCGCAGGCCCTTCTTGGCGCTGCCCGCCGTCAACAACGACCGGATGGCGTTGATGGTCATCCCCTGCCGGCCAATGATCCGGCCCACGTCACTCGGGTGCAGGCGCAATTCATAGATCGTCATCCCTTCGCGCTCGACCGGCGTGACGGTCACCCCGTCGGGATTTTCCACCAATCCCTTGACCACGTATTCCAAAAACGCCTGCATAATTCTCCCGGCAATGGTTCAGACCGCTACTGCCTTGCTCGCCTTCTTGATGAAGCTGGCGACCGTCTCGCTCGGCTGCGCGCCTTTGCTGATCCAATACTTCGCGCGGTCGAAATTCAGTTTGAACGTGTCAGCCTTTTTCTTCGGGTCGTACGAGCCGATTTCCTCGATGAACCTGCCGTCGCGCGGACTGCGGTTGTCGGCAACCACAATACGGTAAGCCGGGGCATTCTTGGCCCCGATTCGCTTCAATCGAATTCTTACTGCCATAAATCAAAAAATCGTCGTGGCGGCGGCCACCACCCAGCTCAAACATCCGCCGGTCTTCCTCAAAAGGAGGGCAGAGGCTAGTCGTTATCCTGCCCCGTTGGCAAGTCTCGTTTTCAACAATCCCACACGGCGGGCGAAACTCGCCACTGCCCCCAAGCAAACTGGCAAAGCCGTTCGGAGTTCCGCCTTTAGGCGGCAAAACGCTGCTCCCGGCGCCAACCGCCTGAAGGCGGAACTCCAAACGGGGTAGTGTCAAGTTGCGCCCCCACACGGCGTTCGTCGGTTGACAGATGGGCGTGTCCTTGCAAGGTTCGGCGTGACGCGGCGGCGCAACGAGGATTGCGAGCAATGTAATGGCCGAAACAGCTTTCCAGCGTTCGACGATTTGCATGATCGAGAAAATTGTGTCAGGCGGACAAACCGGAGCGGATCGGGCCGCGCTCGACTTCGCGATCGAACGCGGCATCCCGCACGGCGGCTGGTGCCCGCTCGGTCGCCTCGCGGAAGACGGCGTCATCGCCCCGCGCTACGAACTGAAGGAGACGCCGTCGCCCGACCCCGCGCAGCGCACGGAATGGAACGTTTGTGATTCGGACGGCACAGTCATCTTCAGCATCTCGCGCGTCCTGACCGGTGGCTCGAAGTTCACCGAGGAATGTGCGGCGCGGCACCGCAAGCCGTGTCTGCATCTATCGGAAGAAGTGGACGGGCTTGCCGCGGGCTGGCGGTTGGCTGCATTCGTGAAAAAGCACGCCAGCCGATGCCTGAACGTCGCCGGGCCTCGTGCGTCAATCGAACCCCAGACCGCCGCGTTCGTCCGACGCGTGCTGACGGAGTTTTTCGACGCGGTTGAGAAACGGGCGGACTGAATTTTTCAACGGGCTCCAGTCTTCAGACTCGCAAGCGTCAGGGCGATGGTGCCCGCCACGGCGACAACGCCGCCGATCAGGGAGCGCCGCGTCGGCTTCTCGCCTTCGAATTTCTGCGCGAACGGGATGACCACCAGCGGCGTAAGGGCGACGATGGGCAGCACGTTGATCGTTGGGGTCGAGTCAGAAGACCAAGTCCGGATGCGCGCGCAGCCATTCGGTCAGCCCCGGAAGTCTGAATGAAAGCAATCGCTGGGCCTTGGCGCAGTTCAGCGAAGTGTCCGGCGAGCGGGGCGCACCGCGATATTCCTTGAGCGAAGCCGGTTCGATTCTTGGGTCAAGCTGGGGCCGGCGGGCCGCCAGCAGTTGGCCGATTTGCCAGCGCGACAATCGTTCGCTGCCGGCCATGTGGTAAAGTCCGGTTCGATTTTTCGCAATCAACTCCCAAACCGCGCGCGCCGTCACCTCGGCGGGAATAGGATTGCGAAATTCATCGGTGAAGAGGCGCAAGGTCTGGCCGGCCTGCCAAGCCCGGCGCATCTCTTCATTGAAACCGCGATCGCCCGTGGGCGAAACTCCGGCGTTAAGCGACGTGCGGATCACGACATGCAACGGATTGCTCAGCACGATTTGCTCGGCAGCCACCTTGGTTTCGCCATAGATGCTGAGCGGATTGACTGCGTCGGTCTCCACGTAATTCCCGCGTCGTCCGTCAAAGACCAGGTCGCTCGAGAAGAAAACCATCCCGCAGTCGCGGGACGACGCCAGTTCGCAAAGAACCGCCGTGACCTCCACGTTCAACTTGCGCGCGCGAGTTGGATCAGCTTCGCAGACCGCAGATTTACTGAGCGCGGCGCAATGGATGACCAATTGCGGGCGGTCGCGCTGAAATCGCGCGCGCACGGCGGCAAAGTCGGTGAGGTCCAAGTCGCCACGCCGCAAACCGATGATCCGCCAGCCGGGTGCGTAGGCGGCGGCACTCTGGACCAAGTAATTGCCGATCAGACCACCGGCGCCAGTGATCGAGGCGGTGGGCAAAGAGAACGATGAAGCTGGCGCGTTCAAAGGAGCATAGACGTCTCGCCTGCCTTGCTTGGAGAATCGAGAGCGAGTTTGGGAAATCGGGTTTGGTGTCCAGCCTTTAGGCTGTCAGCCCCGGTGGAACACGCTAAAGCGTGGACACCCAACACTGGGGCCTTTGCTCCAACCCGGGCTAAACGATTTTCCAAACACACGCTGAGCAGCCGGCGGGACGCCGGCGCTGCTCTGCTGTTGGCCTTGGACTCTCGCCAAGGCGCCTGTGCCGTTCTGCTCATTCAGTTTTGCTTCCCAACGCGCGCTCGAACTTCGCCAGTTCTGCCCGCACGCCGACGGGCGACATGAGCAGCGATGTGCCGACGAGAACCGCGTCGTAGTGGAGCTTATCGCGGAGAGCGGTCGCATTTTCGGGATAAATGCCGCTCTCGGCGATCTTGACGCCGTGGGGCGGCAGATGTTTGGCCAATTCCTCGAAACGACGGAGGTCGGTGGTTGGGTCGCGGCGGCTCCCGGCGGCGCGTTCCGCTCGGGCGGCGGCGTAGTCCTCACTGCGGACGCTGAAGCTGCGGCTGTTGACGCCGTAAATTTGCGCGTCAACCGGCACCTGTTCGATTTGTTCGCGGGTGTGACATTCAAACAGCGCGTCCATGCCCAACTCACGGGCCAAGTCGTACAACCGCCGTAGTTCATCAGCATCGAGCAAGCTCGCCATGAGCAGGACGGCGTCGGCGCCGAACGCCCGCGCCTCGTAAACCTGGTACTCGTCGAAAATGAAATCCTTGCGCAGGACGGGTTTGGTCCCGCCAACCTTCACCGCGCGCAGCCGCTGAATGTTCATGCCGAAATGCGTCGCGTTCGTCAGCACGGAAATGCACCGCACGACCTTGCTCCGTTCGTAGGCAGCGGGGGCGCGTTCGACGTTCTCGCGCCGCATTGGTCCTCGGCTTGGCGAACGTTCCTTGATTTCCGCGATCAATCCGAACCCGAGCCGCAAAGCTTGCCTGAACGAGCGCACCGGGGGTGCGTCGGGAAGCATGCGCTTCAATTCGGCAAGCGGACGCTGCTGCCGCGTTTCGGCCAACTCGCGGCGCATGTCCACCAAGATGCGATCGAGAATCGTTTCGGTGGGTTTCATCGAGTCAACAAGAAGTACCGGGCCGGTGTGCCACGCGCGGCGGGCATGAAGCGTTTATGGGCCACCCGCGCCCCGTTTGAGAATTTCGTTAAGCGCCGCGACATCGAGTTTGTCTTTCTCGCGCCAAGAATCTTGCTTGAGAAAAATCAGGTCTTCCGGCGCCAAGTAGGGAATGCGAACACGCCCAGTCTTCAGATGCCGGAGACGGGGGCGAAAGTGTGCCAGAGATTTGCCACGCAGGCGGGTGAAAATGTCCAGGTCGAAGTCTTCCATCACCCGGATGGACCCTTCCTGGGGCGCAAAGTCCTCGACCTTCAATTCTTGCGCCCAGCCTTCGCCCCAGCCCGCCAGGCAGTCCAGCAACTTGCGGAGGTTGTCGGGCGAGTCGTCCACAATAATATCCACGTCCACCGTTACCCGTGGGTAGCCGTTGAGGATGACTGCGACGCCGCCCGCCACGGCGAAGTCAACGCCCCGTTGGGCGAGGCCGGCCAACAGTCTTTCGAACCGGGAAATAGTCTCCTTCGGTGCGGGTGAGTGCTTTGGGGGCATACTTGTGAAGGAAGTCAGCCATGTCTTCGGCACGCGCCAGCCGCTGGCCGGCCGTCGCCGGACGGCCCACCGCTTTGCGAACCGGCTGCTGCATAGGCTCGACCTCGTGACTCATGCGGGAAGGTTAGGCTTTTCGACCGGACGGGTCAACTCGCACGATGAAAACGAAAATCCGCAAGACGGTTAATCCACCAGCCGTTTCGTCAGATCGCCATACGCATCAAGCCGACGATCGCGCAGGAAGGGCCAGTGGGTGCGCGTGGTGTCAAGGGCGGCGAGGTCCACGGGGACAATCAAGGTTTCTTCCTTGCTGGCGCTGGCTTTGGCGAGGATTTCGCCAGAGGTGCCGGCGACGAAGCTTTGTCCCCAGAATTCAATGCCGTCGCCGCCTGCGGGCTTTTCGTGTCCGACGCGGTTGACGGCAGCGACGAAGCAGCCGTTGGCGATGGCATGGGCGCGCTGGATGGTTTGCCAAGCGTCGTGTTGCTTGGCGCCTTGTTTCACTTTCTCGGCCGGATGCCAGCCGATAGCCGTTGGGTAGAAAAGGATTTGCGCGCCCTGCAACGCCGTCAGCCGCGCGGCTTCCGGGTACCACTGGTCCCAGCAAATGAGGACGCCGATCTTCCCATGTCGCGTCTGCCAGGCGCGGAAGCCGAGGTCGCCCGGAGTAAAATAGAATTTTTCGTAGAACAGCGGGTCATCCGGGATGTGCATCTTGCGGTAAATGCCCAACAGCGAGCCGTCGGCGTCAATAACGGCGGCAGTGTTGTGATAGACGCCAGCGGCGCGTTTCTCGAAGAGCGAGGCGATGACGACGACACCGTGTTTCCTGGCGAGCTTGCTGAAGGCGTCCGTGCTCGGGCCAGGAATCCGCTCCGCGAGTTTGAAATACTTGTGGTCCTCGCTTTGGCAGAAGTATTGCGACCGGAAGAGTTCCTGCGTGCAAATGATCTGCGCGCCTTTCCGGGCGGCACGTTCGGCAGCAGCCAAAGTCTTCCTCAGATTGGCGTCTGGATCGGCTGAACACCGGGCTTGAATCAGTCCGAGCGTGACCAGGCTGGGAGACGGCCGGCGTTTCATTTGAAATCAATCGGCCTTGCAGATGCGGGCGGTGTGTTCCAGCACGTCCGTGTTGCCCTTGGTATCACTGCTGTCCTGCGGAACGTTTTGGCCGTACAACTCGCGGATAAATTTGCCCAGCGTCTCGTTGGTGGGCCCATAACCCTGGTGGTAGATGTAATGCTCCAGATCGTAGAGCACCTCGTCCGCCGTCTGATAGCGCCCGTTCAGGTCGCGCGCCAGCAGGCGCTGAAGGATTTCGTTCAGCCGATCATCAATCCGTTCATCCAAAGTGCGAAAGTCGGGGATGGAGTGGTTGAGGATCCGCTGCCGCGATTCTTCGGCGTTCCCAGCCTTGAACATGTTGTAGCCCAAAAGCAGGTGCGCCAGAACCACGCCGGCGGAAAACAAATCCGACCGCTTGTCCGTGACTTGAAAATTCGCCTGCTCGGGGCTCATGTAATCGGCTTTGCCCGCAATGACCTCGCCCTCCTTATCCGCGAGGAACCCGCGCGCCTTGGCGATGCCGAAGTCGCTCAGCTTCACGTCTCCCTCGAAGGCGATGAGCACGTTCTTGAAGCTCACGTCCCGATGCACAATGCCCAGCGGCTTGCCGTTTTTGTCCGTCTTCGCGTGCGCATAGGCGAGGCCGCGCGCCACGCGACTGGCGATGAACACGGCCAATTCCTTGGGCAGCTTCCGCCCTTTCTCGGCCAGTTGCCGCATGAACTGCTCGAGGTTCACCCCCCGAATCAACTCCATCGCGATGAAATAGACGCCGTCGGCCTCGCCCAACTGGTAGGTCTGAACGATGTTCGTGTGGATCAAATCCGCGACCAGCTTGGCCTCGCCAACAAAGTTCTCAATGAACGTCTGCTGGTTGGCGTAGTTCTGGCGGATGACTTTGATGGCCACGCGCTTGACGAATTGCCGCGCGCCCTGCTGCTGGGCCTCATAGACGATCCCCATCCCGCCCTCGTAAATCTTGCGGACGATCTCGTAGCGGAACTGGTTTTCAATTGCGAAGAGAGCCACGCGCCCTGATGTTTAGCAAAAGCGTTCGGAAGTCAAGCTCATGGCCGAATCGGTGCAAAATTGGAAGCTTGCCGATTGGCAGCTTGATTTCTGAACTCACTTCCGGTCAAATCAAACGGGGTAACGGAAATATGGGTTTGACAAAAAAAACGAATCCCGCCGCCGCCGGGCCCGCGAGCAAGCCCAAACCGCCCACGCCGCCGCATCCGTAAACCAATCGGCGAATAATTGAAGCAAACTCAAAGCGGCCTTTCCCGCGCGGCGGGAGAGGCTGCTGTTTTGTTCCGGCAAACCCTGGCGCGTGAATCGCCGACAATAGCCCAGCCTTCGGCTCGCGATTTATCGGAGTTCAAGGCTGGGTAAAACGTCAACCAAATGTAAAAGTCCCGTGAGGGACGGCAGAACGGTTCTTTCGTCCCTGGCGGGACTTGGATGTTTGTGTGCAACGAATCCCAGCGCTAAAGCGCTGGGCTATTGTCAAAATCCCGTCGCGTGAATTTTCAGGGAGAAGGCCGGGATGAGGGAGGGCGGGACCTCGACTCCTGCAAAAATCAAAATGCCGGGGCGGAAGGGAATGGGTTGGCGGGAAATGGCGCGATAGCGTCTTGGAGTGCGCCGGCCCTCCGGCGCTTTCGTTGGCCAGTCATGTCCCCAAAGCGGCAGAGGACTGCCGCAGTCCAAGACCATCCGGTTTTTCTTCAAAGGCCGGGGCGTCCGGCAAATCCTGTCGCGTGAATCGCCGACAATAGCCCAGCCTTTCAAGGCTGGGTGAAGCGTCAACCAAATGTAAAAGTCCCGTGAGGGACGGCAGAACGGTTCTTTCGTCCCTGGCGGGACTTGGATGTTCGTGTGCAACGAATCCCAGCGCTAAAGCGATGGGCTATTGTCAAAATCCAGTCGCGCGAATTTTCAAGGAGACGGAGAACGATTCTCCCTCTCCGTGGGGAGAAGGCCGTGGCGAGGGAGGGCGTGAACACCAATCAAGAAATCCGACGGGGCGGGAGGGGTTAAGGGAAGCTGGTGGCGACAAAGATTCCGCTCCTCACGGGGCGGGGCGGCGGGCGGTGGCGAGGGATTTGAACACAGTCGCGTGCGGTGGCCTACTCCTCTTTCTTGTCCTTGCCGTTTGTGAGAAGTTTTAACTCTCCGATGCGTGTCTCCAGCGTCCGGATTTTCCGATAAACATCGCGAAGCTGTTTCGCCTCCTCCGGTTCTTTTTCCATCAGCCGAAGCCTGCAGTCCACAGTCCCGCCGTTGTCCAAGAACTTAAAAAGCCTCTCAACCGCCATCTTCATAGCGTTAGAAACTTCGCCATCCGTGGCTTTTGCCTTATTGATCTCTGCTACTACCTGCTGGGCGATTTGGGTGACCTTGTTTTCTTGAAACGCGGCAGCTTCCTTCTCCAAGTCCCGTTCAATCTGTTTGTTGGTCAAATCCAGTTGCTTGATTTCATGAATCTTTTTTCGCAGTTCAAGAAGTCGCTCAATTACACTCAGTATTTTATCAGCCGCCAATCCGACCGCCTTGACGAGAAGGTATGCAGCAGAAATCTCAACTATCACCGATCCCTGTTGGAACGACAGAACCTTGGCTTGATCTGTGGTCGTGTCTGTCAACAGACCAAATGAGCGCACGATCTGCCACCATTGGTCAGAGTGGTCATGCCATTCCGTTACGTTGCCTATCGAAGCTCCCTCTTTGAATGTGATCTGTAAAACAGCCCGATTCTCTTCGATGTCGGTTTCGATTACGGCAACGTCTATCGGCTCAAGAACTTTGAGCGTTTCGGATGCCGCAGAAATGAGTTGATCGTATTTCTGCTTCATCTCTGTAAAGGCATTTACCGCTCCCATCGGGTCGAGGTTGTGTTCGGCAAATACGCGATTGATACTTTCGACTCCTGCATCCCCCATGACATCCGTGTCAATGAACGTTTCGAGCAGCCGACGTTCGTTAAGGGTAAGTATTTGTGGGCGTATGGACTTGATTGCTGCGATGAGATTGGCTTTCTGCTGTGTGATTGGCTGTGGTGGTTGGCCAGTCCGCATTCGTGCGTTTTCTTGGAGAACTGCAATGAGTTCCTCGAAGCGTGCCGGAACTCCAGGTTCAATCACCGTTTTCTCCACGAAGTCCATTGTGCGTTTCAGTTCCGATATTCTCATAGCTTTCCTTCAGTCAGTGAATTGCCGATATCATACTCACCTTCGAATAATCGCAAAATCATTTCTTCCTCTGCACCTTCGCCGCGACTTTCAGGCGCAGCGCGTCCTCGGTGTAATCGAAGGCGGCGAGGAAACCTTTGTCGCGCTTGCTGCGGCGCATCGCGGCCTCGAAGGCGTCAATGTCGGGACGTCCGACTTTGTCTTTCTGCTTCACCTGAATCTGATACCAGTGTTCGTGCAGTCGCAATTCATCGTGCCTAGGCGCGGTCTTATGCATCAATGCCGATGATCAGAACGGGAATGTCAATGTCGGCAACACTGCGATGCTGCAAATCCCAAACGAACTGCTCAAAGTAAGAAACGCCTGTGGACATCTGGTCGGCGAACCGTTTGATCGGCACAATCTCAATGCCCGCGTTGATGTGGCCGAGTTTGTGAAAAATCGTCATCTTAGCGCAGACGTTGTAAACCATGAACGCATACTTACCGAACTGCACTTCAACCCCCAGCCCGCCCTTCACAAAATCCATTTCGCGAAACGCTCCTTTGGACAGCGGTTCGGCCTTGTATCCCGGCTTGTAGAACTCGGTCGGATAATCACAACGCACTTTGCAGTGTGACCATTCTTCAAAGGTGGAAAACTCCCGCTTGAAGGACTTGTTGAGCGCTCTAGGACTAAAAAGCATTCGCCGCCTCATCGTCTTCTCTTTGCTTCGTTTGGTTTTGCAGACGGAACTGTCCACCCGCGCAATAACCTCATACACTTCATCGAGCCGCGCTTGATGGTGTTTGGCGACGAAGGATGCGCCGTTGTTGAAAGAGAACTCGCCCGCGATTTTCACAGCAAAACCTTTTCGTTGTCCCAGGCGGCGGGGCGTTGAGCAACCTTCTCGCGACCTGTCGGCACAAAGACCGGCTTGCCCAACGGGCGCAGCTTGAGCGTCCCGTCCGCCAATTTGTGAAGCCGCTCGCGAG
>Ga0315289_10004325_pt1 | contig 21196 bp, 14 predicted proteins | sample YL17G11_40_MG_FD_203452 | JGI IMG/M metagenome (GOLD analysis project Ga0315289, IMG submission 203452) | Sediment microbial communities from Yellowstone Lake, YNP, Wyoming, USA - YL17G11_40 | ecosystem: Environmental > Aquatic > Freshwater > Lake > Sediment | place: USA: Wyoming | collected... | reverse complement strand
GTTGTCGGCCTGCCCGTGGATCAGCAGAATCGGCGCGCGGATCTGGTGGGCGTACATAAACGGCGACATCTTCACGTACAGTTCGGGCGCTTCCCACAGCGTGCGGCGCTCGCTCTGGAAACTGAACGGCGTCAGCGTACGGTTGTAGGCGCCGCTGCGCGCAATGCCGGCGCGGAACAGATCCGAGTGCGCCAGCAGGTTGGCGGTCATGAAGGCGCCGTAACTGTGGCCGCCCACGCCCACGCGCGCCGGGTCGGTCACGCCCAGCTCGACCGCCTTGTCGATGGCCGCCTTGGCGCTGGCCACAATCTGCTCGACGTAGGTGTTGTTCATCGTCTCCGGGTCGCCCACTACCGGCATCGAGGCGCCGTCCAGAATGGCGTAGCCTTCCAGCAGGAAGAACAGGTGCGAGATCCCGGTGATGGTGGTGAAGCGTTGCGCGGAGCCCACCACCTGGCCCGCGGTGCCCGGGTCGTTGTATTCGAGCGGATAGGCCCACACCACGGTGGGCAGGCGTGTGCCCGCTTTGTAGCCGGGCGGCAGGTACAGGGTGAAGGAGAGTTGCACGCCATCGGGGCGCTGGTAGGTGACCAGTTGCTTGGTGATGCCGCGGAGCTGCGGCGTCGGATCGGGGTATTTGGTGAGCGCCCGCGCCTGCTCTGAGCCGGCAGTGCGCAGGAAGTAGTTGGGCGGAGCGCTGGGCGACTCGCGCCGGGTGAGGAACCGCGTACCGTCGTCGCTGAGCAGGCCCACCACCGCCTCGTAGCTCGCCGCGTCGCAGCGGAAGAGGCGCTGCTTGCTGAGCGTATTCAGGTCGAAGCGGTCCAGGAAAGGCCGGTCGCCTTCCGGAGACGCACCGGGACCGGCCAGAAAGATCGAATCGCCGCTTTGCAGTACGGCGCGGTGGCCGGTCTTGAGCGTGCGGAAGGAGGGTGTGCCGGGATCATTGTAACGATCCTGTGCGCTGAGGCCCCACAGCAGCCGCCCGCCCTGGGCCGGGTTGTCGGCGTTGAAAGCGAACGCGCGCTCCCAGCGGCGATTACGGTCGTAGTCGCCGACCATGACCAGGCCGCCCCGCTCGCCCCAATACACTCCCCGCTGGCGGTGCTCGGTTTTCGTGAGCTCGACCGGCTCGCCCGCAAACGGCGCCGGCAGCATCAGCACCCGGTCGCGGTGGGGAACCTTGCGCTTGGGATCGCCGCCGTCCAGGGCCTCGGTCCAGACCAGCGTGGCCGGCGCCGTAGGCCGCCAGTGATAATTGCGGGGGCCGGTGGGGACGCCCTCGATGGGCACTGTGTCGGCCAGCGGCAGGCTAGCCAGCCTGTGCACCACCTTGCCGGCGCGGTCCCAGACCTCCACTTCCTTCGGGAAGTCGAAGAGCGGGTGCAGGTAGGAATAGGGGCGGTGAATCCGCGCCACTAAAAAGTGCTTGCCGTCGGGCGCGGGTGAGGCGGTCTGGAAGACGCCGGGCCGGCCCACGGGCGTGATCCGGCCGCTGGAGGTCTCCACCAGCGCCAGTTGTGCGGTGGCGTAGTAGTCAAACAGATCCTCGTCGTGCGGGTTGGTGAGCAGATCCTGGTAGGTCCGCACTGGCGCGCGCTTGCCGGAGGCTTCCTGGATGTCGGGGCCGGTGGGCACTACGGCTCGGGCGGGCGGCTTGCCTCGGGCCGCGGGAACCAGCCTCGCCAGCAACTCGCGCCCGCCGGGCATCCACTCGAGCGGGTCGCCGGCTACGGCGTTGATGACGATGCCCTTCAGCTTGCGCACGCTCCCCGTGGCCGTCTCCCCCACCCACAGCTCGATCCCGGCCGCAGTCGTGTTGGTGAACGCAAACTGGCGGCTGTCGGGGCTGAATTCCGGCCGGCCCGGCTTGGCTCCCGCCGGCAGCGCGATCTTGATCTGAGCGCCGTCGGGGATCTTCATGACCGTGATGCCGACGAAGTACATGGCCTGGTGCGGGCCGTTGGTATTGGGGTCGATGCGCAGCCCGGCCAGCCGCAACATCGGCTGGGCCAGGTCGGCGATGGGCGGATAGCGCAGGGGTTCGAGCAGCAGCGCGCAGTCCCGCGCGGGGCTGAGCTGGAACTGCGGCGTGGGCGGCGCGTTCAGCACATCCAAGATCGCCTTGGGCGGCAGCTTGTAGGTCTCTTGGGGAAACGCCGTCACCACGGACAGCAGCAAAAGCAGAGCGCACAGTGTTTTTCTCATAGACGTGTCCAGTGTAGCCGGTTTCGCGCCAAGCTCGCCAAGAATCCGCCAAGAACGCAAGGATTTCTTATTCTTTATTTCCTGATGTTCACTTGGCGAGATTTGCGGGCCCTTGGCGTTCTTGGCGCGAAACCGAAAGTGGAACCCGCACGTCAATCCGCGCGCCCTCACCGGGGCGAGATCTCATAGACAAGGTCCCGGAGACCAGCCGGACCCGTTCCTCCATGCTGGTCAAGCCCAGTCCCTCTGTGCTCTTCGCCGACTCGGGGTCGAACCCGACCCCGAAGTCTTCAATGGAGAGGCGGACGCCACTGGAGGTTCCCGCGAGCGTGACCGTGGCCCGTGGAGAACGGGAATGCCGGGCAATGTTGCGCAGGGCCTCTTGTGTTACCCGGTACAGGCACAAAGCGACATCCTGCGGCAGGCGGTGGGGGAGGTCCCGATGCCTGGCCTCCACCTTGATCCCCTCCCGCTTGGAAAACTCCGCACAGTAGGATTTCAAGGCCACGGCCAATCCCAAGTGCTCCAGTATCGAGGGGTGCAGTTGATGGGCGATGCGGCTGAGCTGGTTGGATACCTCCACCACCTGGCTTCTGATCGCTTCAAGCCGGTCCCGGATCAGCTCTGGAGAGAGCGGGAGCTGCTGCTCCAGCGCTTCCAGGTCCACGGCCAGCATGGCCAGCTTCTGGTTCAGGTCGTCGTGCAGCTCGCGCGCGACCCATTTGCGCTCCGTCTCCTGCGCCGTGAGCACGCTGGCGTGCGCTTTGCGCAGCGCATCTTCGACCCGTTGGCGGTCCTGAATATAGGTAAGGAACCTCTCTATCTCGCGCGCCATCTGGTCCGGCTTCAATAACTCCGCTGGCGGGACGTAGGAAAAGTTGCGGCAGACCGCCTCGCCATAGACCACGATCGGATGGATGCGAATCGCGCCGAGGATGACCTCTGGCGAGGAGCGTCGCCGGTTGTACTGGCAGATGGCTAGGCACTTGTTCGCCGGAAAGAAGTAGTTCAACTTGCTTTCATATTCCATCAAGCGCTCGCCGCCGGGATCGCCGCCCAGTGCCCAGGTCGTCTCGCCCGTCACCCTGAGGGCAGCAAAGCCTGCTGCAATGGCTGAGTCAGCGGCCTCCTTGAGGAACCTGATCATCGAATCAGGGTCGAAATGCCCTTGCCTGAGATAGGTCTCTTGCTTGCTGCTCACGCTCAGGGCGCCCGATTGGAGGGCGGAATCGACGTCGATTCCCTCGGCGCGCATGGCCTCTAGCACCGCGGCCACGCTGTTGTCGTCGGCGAAATAGACGCACTTCTCGCCGCGCTCCAACCCAATCCGAATGTAGGGAATGACCGTGGCGAACTGTTCCTGCTGGGTTTCATAAACCAAGCAGAGGTGATCGTGGGGCGCGAGTCGTTCGAGCGCCTCAAGAAGCTCTGTTTTCGCTCTGGGTGGAGGATCCATCGATCAAGCCTCCTAAGGCTGGCAGCCGTAGTAAGGCTGCAAGCCGGGTTTTCCCTTTCACACCTGTGGTCGCCAACCAGTGTACACCTTATGTTCTCTTGGCGAGCTTTGCGTGACCTTGGCGTCCTTGGCGCGAAACGGTTCTCGCGCCCAGGCCGCAGGGATCCCTGTTCGTTGCCGACAGCTTACGGCTCGACCGTAAGAACGGCCTCCGCGGCCGTCAACCCCGGCGCTGTCGCCCGGATGGTGACCTTGCCCGGCTGGGCGCCTGAGCGCACCACCGCCACCGCCCGGCCCTGGTACGCCTTCTTCTGCTTGGCGTGCACGGGGCTGCTGTCAGTGAGGTCCGCGTTGTCCACGGCGAGCAGCCGGCCGGGGCCCGTCACCTCGAACGTGATCGTATGGTCAGCGTCCGGCACGCGGTTCCCGTCGCGGTCCACGACGTGCGCTTCCACCGTGGATACCTGCCTTCCGTTGCCTTTAAGGGTCTTCAGGTCCGGCCTCAGTTCGATCTTCGCGGGCAGGCCGATGGACCTCAATTGGAAGCGCGCCGCGGGGCTCCCGCCCTTTTTCCCCACCACGTCCACGGTCCCTGCTTCATTGGGCACCGACCAGACCAGAGCCGGCAACAGGCGGTCCGGGATCTGCCTCTCGCCCAGCGACCGCCCATTCAGCAACACCTCGACCGCGTCGCAGTTTGTGTACACCTCGAGGGGAATGTTCTTGCGCGGGTCGGCGGTCCAGCCCCACCGCTCGACCAGCGGTATCCGCCCCAGGTTCTTCGGCCACTCGGCCAGGCGCGACTCATCGGCGCCCGCGCCCCAGGCCGCCGCGTACACCATCGGCTGGCTGCTCCAAAGCGCCTGCCGCAAATGCGCCTCCCGCTTCCAGAAGCCCTGGATGTCCAGCAGCCCGGCCGCGGACCCGTGGCTCGGAAACCGACGGGCTTCCCCGAGAAAATCGAGCCCCGTCCAGAGAAACTGTCCGGCGACGTAGTCGTTGAGCGCGACGTATCGCCAGGCGTCCAGGCTCCGGCTGTTCTCGCTGCCGTAGATGACACGGTTGGGATAGGCTTTGTGATCCCGGTCGTAAAACTGCTCCAGGTAGTTGTAGCCGGCCACGTCCAGCATGTCGGCCACGCCGGTGGCGTTGGAGGCGTTGATATCGGCCAGGCCCATGGTGACGGGCCGCGTAGTGTCCAGCAGCTTCACCGCGGCGATGAGCCGGCGTGCAATGCCGGGCATCAGGTCAGCGGAGAGGCTGTTCGGCTTCACTCCGTCTCTGCCCCGCGGATGGGTGAAAGGATCATCGGGGTAGTCAATCTCGTTGCCGATGCTCCACAGGATGATCGACGGATGGTTCCTGTCCCGGCGCACCATGTCCTGAAGATCGCCGACGGCCCACTCCTCGAAAACTTCGTGGTAGCCGCGCCGGCCTGCCACCCCCACATTCCAGCCTTCCGCCCACTTGCGCTTGCCCCCGATCCACTCGTCGAAGGCCTCGTCGATGACCAGGAAGCCCAGCCGGTCGCACAGGTCGTAGAACTCCGGGGCCATGGGGTTGTGGGAACACCGAATCGCGTTCACGCCGATTTCTTTGAAGCGTTTCAGCCGCCGCTCCAAGGCTTCTTCAAAGAACGCCGCCCCCAGCGCTCCCAGGTCATGATGGATGCAGACGCCCTTCATCTTGACCGGCTGTCCATTGAAGACCAGACCCTGGTCGGGGCTGAAGTAGAATCTCCGCACACCGAACGGGGTCCTTTCCTCATCCGCGGGTTGTCCGTTCATGTACAGGCGGCTCACCGCGGTGTACAAATAAGGCTGTTCCGGGGACCACAGGTTCGGGCGCGGGATCGCGATCTGCTGGGCGAAGGTCCTCTCCTTGCCGGGGGCGATCGGTTCCGCGCCTTTGGCGTTCCCGATTTCGCTTCCGCGGGCGTCCACGACGGTGGTGACCAGGCTCACCTCAGCCTGGGCAGCCGACTCGTTCATGACCCGCGTTTCTACGGAGACCAGCGCCTCAGCCTCCTGGGCCACCGGCGTCGTCACGTAGGTTCCCCAGGGGGCGATGTGGACCGGGCCGGTGACGCTGAGCCAGACGTGGCGGTAGATTCCCGACCCGGGGTACCAGCGCGAGTCGGCGACCACGCTGTGATCCACGCGCACGGCCAGCAGATTGGGCGAGGCGCCGAAGCCAAGGTGCGGCGTGAGGTCGTACTCGAAGGTGGAGTAGCCATAGGGCCGGCGGCCAAGGCGCCGGCCATTGACCCAGACATCACTGTCCCGATACACGCCATCGAAACGGACGGAGATCTTGCGGCCGCGCAGCGACGCCGGGAGGGTGAATGTCTTGCGGTACCAAGCGATGCCGCCGGGCAGGAAGCCGGTGCCGCTCGAGTTCTTTGGGCTGTAAGGTCCTTCGATGGACCAGTCGTGCGGCAGGTCCACCATCCGCCAGTCCTTGTCGGCCAGCCCGGGGGCCTCCCCTCCCTTCACGTCCCCCAGGTGAAACCGCCACCCGTTATCGAAGTTCTGCCGCTCCCGCGGCGATTGGGCGTGGCTCAGGACGGCGGTAAATAGGAACGCAGTGGCGACCAACGCTTTGAGCACACCCCGGTGGCGCGGGTGGGTACGTCTGAGGGTTGCGCTGTACATGGAGCACCTCCTGCTGTGATATGTGCGCTCTTTGCGCGAAACCATCTAGGCGGGCATGTCCTCTCCGGCCTCCCGCCGCGACTCCGGGCTCTTCAGCAGCTTGTAGACGATGCGGTTGGCAGGAACCTTGGATTCCACCCAGTCGATGCCCTCGGAGGTTATCATGTAGTCGCCGCCGGTCTCGTCCCGCCGAAGGAACCCCTTCTCCTTCAAGTACCAGATGGTGAATTCCAGGTGCTCGCGGGGGAAGGAGGTCATGGCTTCCAGCTCCAGCAGCGACAGGCTGGGGTCGTCCGGCGTGGACCGCCGCCGGTTATACAGCAGGCACAGCACGCCCAGGCGGCGGTTGCCCTCGGCCTCGATGCCCACCACGAAATCCTTCATCTCGAAGATGGGCAGCGGCTGGGAATACTGGAGCTGAAGCCGCTCGCTGTACGCCGCGCGCTTCTCCGGGTCGCCCAACACCTCGTAGGCCTCCCGCAGCCGGATGAACATCTCCATGTCTCCGGTGTTGGGGTTGTCCGGATGGTAGCGGGCGGCCAGGATCCGGTAGACCCGCTGGATGGTCTCCGGCTCCGCGTTGGGGCTGATCTGAAGCAGCTCGTAGTAATCGACGAAGTCGGCTTCAGCCATGCGCAGTGATTGTACCATCCGGCGCGCCCGCGGCCAGGCGCGCCTTCTGTACGCGAACGTAGATCACCCGCAGCGTCGCCAGCACGGGCACCGAAAGGAACATCCCCGGGATGCCGGCGATCTGCTCGCCCGCCAGCGCGCCGAAGATCACCAGGAGCGGATGCAGCGCCACGCCGGCGCTCATCAGCCGCGGGTTCAGAATGTAGTCCTGGAAGATGCGGTAGCCGACCAGGAAGGCCAGGATTACCAGCACGTGTCCGAAGCCGCTGAAAGCCGCTACCAGGACGATGACCACCGCCGCTGTGGCGGGCCCCACCACCGGGATGAACTCCAGGGCGCCAGCGATGCTAGCCAGCAGCACGCCATAGGGCATGCCGATCACGGTGAAGAACAGCCCGTAGGCCAGCAGGGTGGCCAGCGACAGCAGCATCAGCGCCCGGATGAACTGCCCCAGCAGGTGGTGCAGGTCCGAGAAGATGTCTTCCCACACGCTCCGGCGGGGGCCGGACATCATCCCCAGGATCCGGGCGCGAAACTCGGCGCCATCCTTGAGGAAGAAGAAGGCGAGGATGGGAATCAGTATCACCACCAGCGCCCCGCTCAGTATCGACATGATCTGGGCGGTGGCCTTCTCCAGCGACGGCAGCAGAACCGTGGTCAAGTCGGGGGTGCGTTCTTGCAGCAGTTCCAGCAAATGGCGCTTCAGCGGCCCCAACCAGTTCGGCTCCGGCTCGGCCAGGGTTTGCTCCACCTTCTGGAGGAGGTCCGGGAATCTCTTGGCCAGGTTCGAAGCCTCGCTCGAGGCCTTGGCGCCCACGGCCGTGCCCACCAGCACTAATGCCGCGACGAGCGCCACATAGACCGCCGCCAGAGCCCAGTTCCGTGAGACTCGCCGGGGCGTGAGCCGGTCCACCAGGTTGACCAGCGGCGACAGCAGGTAGGCGAAGAGCACCGCCAGCACGAACACCAGCAGCACCCGCCGCAGCAGGTAAACCAGGGCCAGCGACAAGGCCACCAGGAATACCGTCCAGGCAGCTCGTGCCGCGCGGCTGTCCAGCCCTAACATAGGCCCAACCTCAGGGCTTGATCACTATCTTCGCCACGCCGTCTTCGTACCGCTCCAGCAGCGAGAAGGCGCGCTCGATATCTTCCAGCGGAAACTCGTGCGTCAGCAGCGGCGCCAGCCGGGCCCGCTGCTGGCCCAACAGCTCCAGCGCGGGGTGGAATTCGGTGGCCGAGCGGCGCACGTTGAAAAACGCCAGCTCCGCCAGCCGCATGGTTTCTATGTCCAGCGGCAAATAGGTGGCCGAGGGTATCCCGGTCAAGACGAAACGCCCGCCCTTGCGCGTCGCCCGGAGGCACTGGTTCAGGCTGTCTCCCTTGGCCGCGCAGTCGAGGGCCAGATCTACGCCTCGCTCGCCCGTCTCGCTCCGGATCTGGCGGACCGGATCGACCGCTGCCGGGTCGATCACCTCTTCCGCTCCCATCTGCCGGGCCAGCTCCCGCCGGCGCCCGACCGGCTCGACCGCCCACACCCGGCTGACCCCCGCCAGCTTCAGCACCAGCACCGTCAGCAGGCCGATAGGGCCGGCCCCCAAGACCGCCGCCGTCTCGCCGAGCTGCGGCTGTGCGAACTTCATCGAGTGCAGCACAATCGCCAGCGGCTCGATCAGCGTGGCTTCCTCCAGGCTCAGCTCCGGCGCCAGGGGCATCAGCGTGTGCGCGGGCACGTTGGCGTGGTCCCGGAACAATCCCAGGTGCGGCTGGGCGCTCAGGAACCGCAGGCTGGTGCAAAGATTGTGGCGCCCCACGCGGCAGAACTCGCAGCGATAGCAGAACTGCGAGGGCTCGATTGCCGCCCGATCGCCCGGCGACCAGCCCGTGACCCCGGGGCCGGTCTTCACCACTCGCCCGGCGGGTTCGTGTCCCATCACCAGCGGGTAGACCGTCGGCGCCCCGCCGATCTGGCCCTCCGAGAAGTGATGCAGGTCTGAGCCGCACACCCCCACCGCCAGCAGGCGCACCTGCACCGCGCCCGGCCCGGGTTCCTCCAGCGCCTGCTCCACGATCCGGAACCGGCGGAACTCGTACAATTCAGCGACGCGCATTCTTCCACAGTACCGGAAGCTCCGCGTGGCAGGCAAACCGCCCGGCCGCCTACTTCTTGAACAGGTTGTCGAAGGCCGCGCGGGCGGCGTCGGGGGAACGCGGCGCCTGGTTGGAGACCCCTCCGGAGGAGGCGCCGGAAGTGGCATCGCGCGCCACGGTCACGCGCGGCTCGAACCAGTTGCACTCGTTGGCCTGGTCCTTGGATGCAATCCGCGCCGGGATGGGCTTGCGGCACTGGAAGCGGGTCGAGGTGTCAAAGTTGGCGCACTGCTTGCAGCAGTGCAAGGCTACGCCGCACTTCGGGCAATTGCCTCGGTAGTCGGTGTCCTCGGCCAGGGCTGTGGTGCAGTTGTAGCAGCGGGTGGCCACCACGCTCTGCACCATCCGCGGCAAGCGGGGCCCCGTCACATCGATGGGCGGGCGCGGCCCCTGGCGCACCCCCTCCTCGGGCCTCCGCCCGAAACCTTCGCGGTCCCGGCCGGATTCCATGTATCCGTGTTGTCGGTATTTTCGATCGCTCTCCATGGAGGATCACCAACTCCTTTGGAGTGTTCCCGGAGATCTAGAGGTGTGCTCTACTACGCTCCCGCGATATCCATTTCCTTCCGCGATTGCTTCGTCGAAGGCGGGCGGAGCAAGGTCGCAGCCGGGAATTGCCACCTGGAACCTGCGGGGTGCCCGGCGCGGGGTAGCCACTCAAGTGACTCACCCACGCCTCAAATCCATTATGTACCACGAATCAAGCGCAAATGCCAGCCGGTATTCGCCGTACGTCCTTCCCAGCAAAGACCCCGGTGGCGGGCTCTAACCCGCCGCTGCCGGGCGCCGGCCGGCGGCCGCGCCTGAGGTCCAGCCCCCATTCCGCGTCAGCAAGCCACGCCGATTCAGTCCGATGCAGCCGTCTCCCGGGCCCACTTGATCAACCCGCCGCAGGGTTTGGACAGCGGGTCTCCGAAATGGTTCGGCGTTATTCGCAAGGCGTAGCCCAGCCGCCCGGTCTGCCGCGGCACCACTTCCTTTTCGAAAACAACCACGTGACCGGACTCCGCCACGGGAGGTAACAGCATGACCTCGGTGTCCTCCAGGTGGCCTCCGGCCCCGATGCGCCCCACCACCACCTCGACGCGCACATCGCCCGGCTTGAGCCCGGCCAAGTCCGCTGTCGCCCGCACTGTCACCGGCCGGCCGCTCAGCACCGGCCCGGCGGGTGGGCCGCCCAGCTCCACGAACTTCACCTTACTCCAGGCCCGCGCAACTTCCGCTTCCCAGCGCGCCGTCTCCCGCGCCTTCCGGAAGCCGTCGGCCGCCAGCTCCTGGTAGGCCGCCTGGGCCGGTTCGTAGAGCTGGGTCCGATACTCCTCAACCATCCGCTGCGAGTTGAACTGCGGGCCTAGATAGCTGAGCGACCGCTTCACCCGGCGCAGCCACTCGCGGGGAACGCCCTGGTCGCGTTCGTAGAAGGTCGGAACGATGTCGATTTCCAGCAGCGAGTAGATCGTCGTCGCGTGGACCTCGTCCTGGTCCTCCGAGTAAGGATAGCGATCCCCCACCGCCCAGCCGCCGACCTGCTCGTAAGCCTCGTCGAACCACCCGTCCAGGATGCTCAGGTTCAGCACGCCGTTCAAACCCGCCTTCATGCCGCTGGTCCCGCAGGCCTCTTCGCCGCGCCGCGGCGTGTTCAGCCACAGATCCACGGCGGTGACCAGCTCGCGGGCCACGTTCGCGTCGTAATCCTCCAGGAACACCAGCCGCTTGGCCAGTTCCGGGTCCCGCGAGAGCTGCACGATCTGCCGGATCAGCTCCTTGCCCGGGTGATCCTTGGGGTGCGCCTTGCCCGCTATGACGATCTGCACCGGCATCTCCGGGTGGGACAGGATCCGCTTCAGCCGGGCGGCGTCCCGGAACAGCAGCGTGGCCCGCTTGTAAGTGGCGAAGCGGCGCGCAAAGCCGATGGTGAAGGCCTCCGGGTCCAGGACCTCCGCGGCCCGCCGCAGCTCGACCGAAGAGCCTTTGCGCTGCAGGGCGAAATTGCCCTGGCGCTCGCGGACGAAGGTCACCAGACGTCTCTTCCGCCGGCGGTGCGCCTCCCAGAGTTCCTGGTCCGGGATGTCCTGCACCTGTTCCCAGGTGTTGGGGTCGGTCGCGCGCTCCCGCCAGTCCGGCTGCAAATACTGGTCGTAGAGGGTGGCCAGGTCGTTGTTCAGCCAGGTCAGCAGGTGCACCGCATTGGTGATCGAGGTGATGGGGATCTCCCAGACCGGCAGCCGCGGCCACAACTCCTGCCAGAGCTCCTGGGAGACCTGGCGATGCAGGCGGCTGACCGCGTTGCGGAACCCCGAGGCCTTGATCGCCAGAATGGCCATCGAGAAGGGCTCGTTAGGGTCGCCGGGATTGCGCCGGCCCAAGCCCATCAGCCGGTCGAACTCGATTCCGGTCGCGGCGCAGTACTCCTGGAAATACTGCCACATCAGGCCGCTCTCGAACAGGTCGAGGCCCGCCGGCACCGAGGTGTGCGTGGTGAAGACGTTGTTGCAGCGGGAAACCTCGAACGCCTCCGCGAAGCTGAGCCCCTGCTCCTGGATCAGCACGCGGATACGTTCCAGGGCCAGGAAGGCGGAGTGCCCGTCGTTCATGTGGTACACGGCGGGCTCCAGCCCGAGAGCCTTCAGCGCCCGGAGCCCGCCCACCCCCAGCACCAGTTCCTGGCGGATACGCACGTGGCTGTCGTCGGCGTAGAGCTGATCGGTGATGTCACGGTGTTCCGCCAGTTCGTTCTCCGGAATGTTGGTGTCCAGCAGGTACAGCTTCACCCGGCCCACGTCCATCCGCCAGACCTTGCTCCAGACCACGCCCGTCGGCAGCTTCACCGGCACTTTGAGCTCCGCGCCGCCGGGGTCCCGCACCGGCGCCAGCGGAAGCGTGTAGAAATCGTTGACCGGGGAGCGCTCCTGTTGCCAGCCGTCCGGGTTCAGCGACTGCTGGAGGTAGCCGGTCTGGTAAAGCAACCCCACGCCCACCACCGGCACATCCGAATCGCTGGAAGCTTTCAGGAAGTCCCCGGCCAGCACTCCCAGGCCGCCGGAATACCCGGGGAAGCACTCCGCTACGCCGTACTCCATGGTGAAGTAGGCCACCAACTGATTCCGTGCCGGGGCCCCGGTGCGGTACATGTAAGCATCGAATCGCTCGCAGGCCCGCCGGTACAGCGCCAGGTAGCGTGGGTCGCCCGCCAGTCTCTCCAGTGTGGCCTGAGGGATCTGGCCCAACATCAAGACCGGGTTGTGCCCGCACGCCGGCCACAGATCCGAGTCCGTCCGCCGGAACAGCATCCGGATGGTGGGTTCCCAGCCCCAAAGCACGTTGCCGGCCAACTCGGAAAGCCTGGAAAGGGCTGGCGGCAACGCGGGACGGACCAGGAACTCACGGAGGGGTGGAATCTGGAATGCCATGTGCAGCTTGCGTCTGTCCTCAAGATAGCAGAACGCCGAGCTGGCCGCCAGCGCCGCCCGGTGCGCTAACATGGTAGCGGGACCCCGAACCGGGGGTTCCGCCGACGCTTGTTGAACAGGAGAGCCGCTAGATGGCTTACGTCATCATCGATACCTGCACCAAGGACGTGCTCTGTGTGGAGGCCTGCCCGGTAGACTGCATTCAACCCAAGCAGGACGAAGCCGGATTCGAGGAAACCAGCCAGCTCTACATCGACCCGGAAGCCTGCATCGATTGCGGGGCTTGTGTTCCGGTCTGCCCCACCAACTCGATCTTCATCCTGGAGGAGTTGCCGGGCGATAAAGCCGACTTCGCCGGAAAGAACGCCGCCTACTACGGCAAGTAGGACCCCCGGGCCGGCGGCGGGGCCGGAAGGAGGCCGGGAAGCTGGGAAAAAACCGGCCCAACCGCTCCCTGACGGTCGCGGCTCGGATATGGCCGCGAGGTTTCGGGCGGCCGGCCGAGCCGCGCGCGGAAGCAAGCGGTTTCAGGGCCGGTTTTTCACAGCTTCCGGAAGGAGGCCGCAGCCATGCCTGTCCTGGCGCAACTTCTGGCGCTGAGGGGGCGGGAAGGCGAGCTGTTCGAGCCGCTGGATGACCGCCGCATCCGCTGCTACGCCTGCGGCCACTGCTGCCCGATCTTTGAAGGCCAGCCCGGGGTCTGCAAGGTGCGCTTCAACCGGGGCGGCAAGCTGTATGTCCCCTGGGGCTACGTCGCTGGCGCCCACTGCGACCCCATCGAAAAGAAACCTTTCTTTCATGTGCGGCCTGGAGCTGCGGCCTTCAGCTTTGGCATGCTGGGCTGCAACTTCCACTGCCCGTTTTGCCAGAACTGGGTGACCTCCCAGGCCCTGCGCGATCCCGTGGCGGTCTCGCCGCCGCAGGCGGCCACACCCGAGCAGATCGTGCGGCAAGCCGTCAAGCTGGGGGCCGCAGCCGTCGTCAGCACCTATAACGAGCCGCTCATCACCGTCGAATGGGCGGTGGCAGTCTTCCGCGAAGCCCGCGCCCGAGGCCTGCTGACCGGCTTCGTCTCCAACGGATACGCCACCCCCAGGGTGCTCGAATACCTCCATCCCTGGCTGGATCTGTTCAAAGTGGACCTGAAGTGTTTCGACGACCGCCGCTACCGCCGCCTGGGAGCCCGGCTCGAACCGGTCCTGGACAGCATCCGCCGCATCTTCCAGATGGGCTTCTGGCTGGAGGTCGTCACCTTGGTGGTGCCGGGATTCAACGATAGCGACGGCGAGTTGCGGCAGATCGCCGAGTTTCTGGCCGGCGTCTCGCCCGACATTCCCTGGCACGTAACGGCTTTCCACAGCAACTACAAGATGGAGGACACCCGCGACACCCCTGGGGAGACCCTCCTGCGGGCTGCCGAAATCGGGCGCCGGGCCGGGCTGCGCTATGTCTACTCGGGCAACCTGCCCGGGGCGGTGGGCGGCGGCGAGGACACCTTCTGCGGCGCCTGCGGAGCGCGCCTGATCCGGCGCTACGGGTTTCGCGTGCTCGACTACCGGCTCACTGCCGAGGGCCGCTGCTCCGCTTGCTCGCAGGCCATCCCCGGCCGCTGGGCCGTTCCCGGCCCCAACCACCTTGACGCGCCTACCGCCCCCCGCCTACAATGAGAGGGCTAGCAAGGAGGCCACATGAGATCCATCGGCTTGCCTGAGCTTCTCGTCATTTTGGGTGTCGCCGTCCTGCTGTTCGGCGGGAAAAAGATCCCTGAGGTGGCCAAAGGTTTGGGCGAAGGCATTCGCAACTTCAAGAGCGCCCTCAAGGGTGAGGAGAAGCCCGAAGACAGGAAGCCGGCGTAAGCTTCCCACGCCGCCCGCAAGTGTTGGGCGGCGTTCCCCTCGGCCTTCCAGAAAGAAAAACCCCGCGAGCGCTCGCGGGGTTTTGAGTCTAACGGTCTGCTACTTCTTCTTCGGGGGAACGATGGCGTCCTTGACGACCTTCGCTACCCGAAATTTCACGACCTTCTTGGCCGGGATCTTGATCGGAACGCCGGTGGCGGGGTTCCGCCCCATGCGGGCTTTGCGCTCGACCCGCACCAGCCGGCCCAGTCCCGGAAGCACGAATACGCCAGCCTTCTTGGTCTCCCGGACGGCGATGCCAGCATAGGCCTCCACGATCTGCTTGGCTACCTTATTGCTCACGTCGGCCGCGCCGGCGATCTCTCGAATCAGTTGCGTTTGCGTCATGCGTTTGGCATCAGCCATAGCTTGTTACCCATCCTCCCAAATTGAACGTGAACCACCCTCGAGCAGGGCCTCCTCTGCCCGGACGCCCGCGCTTCAAAAAACGCCCGGTCTTCCGGACTGCACCACTCGAACCGTCCATATTATGCGGAATCGCGGGCCGGATGTAAAGAGAAATGTGGGCGGAAGGCCCATTTTTCGGCCCTCCCGTGGCACAGGACTTCAGCCGGTGGTCCTTCAGGCCCGCGCTGCGGCCGCCTTCTCGACCGGCACGGGCACGGCCGTCACCTCCCGGGCCCCTTCGGGCAGTCCCAAACGGCTGCGCAACTCGGCCTCCAGCCGCCGCGCCAGATCCGGGTGCTCGCGGAGAAAGCGCCAGGCGTTCTCCCGCCCCTGGCCCAGGCGCTCCCCGCCGTAGGCGAACCAGGTCCCGCTCTTTTCTACCAGGCCTTGCCCCGCCCCCACGTCCAGCAGGTCGCTTTCACGGCAAACCCCCTCCCCGTGGATCAGGTCGAATTCCGCCTCTCGGAACGGCGCGGCCACCTTGTTCTTCACCACGCGCGCCTTGGTCCGGCTGCCTATCACCCGGTCGCCCTCCTTGATCGCCGCCAGCCGCCGCACATCCACGCGTACCGAGGCGTAAAACTTCAGGGCCCGGCCGCCGCTGGTGGTTTCCGGGTTGCCGAACATCACCCCGATCTTCTCCCGGATCTGGTTGATGAACACCAGGCAGGTGTTGGTCCGCGACACCACCCCGGCCAGTTTCCGCAGGGCTTGGGACATCAGCCGGGCCTGAAGCCCCACGAAGATGTCGCCCATCTCTCCGTCCAGCTCAGCTTTGGGCACCAGGGCCGCCACTGAATCGATGACGACTACATCCACCGCCCCGGAAGCCACCAGGGCGGCCGTGATCTCCAGGGCCTGTTCCCCGTAATCGGGCTGGGAGATGAGCAGATTGTCGGTGTCCACCCCCAGCCGGCGGGCATAGCCGGGGTCGAGCGCGTGTTCGGCGTCGATAAAGGCCGCCGTGCCCCCGCCTTTCTGGGCTTCGGCAATCACGTGCAGGGCGAGGGTGGTCTTCCCGGAGGACTCCGGGCCGAAGATCTCCGCCACCCGCCCGCGCGGGTAGCCGCCTACTCCCAGGGCGGCGTCGAGCGAGAGCGACCCGCTGCGGATGGCGGCCACCGGTACAATGTTTCTGGATCCGAGACGTAGAATCGACCCCCGGCCGAACTGCTTCTCCAACTGGCTGAGGGTGGCATCAATGGCTTGCTGGCGCTGGCGATCCTCCATGGCACACTCCTTGGGTATTCTATTTGGTGCCCAGGAGCCGGTGGGTCTCTCAGGAAAAAGTGCTTAGCGCGTTCGCGCCGGGGCCGGCGCCGGTTTGGGCGAAGGCTCCGGGGTGGCGCTGGCCGGCCGCGTCAGCCCCAGGATGCGCCGCAGCTCCGCTTCCAGCTTGTCGGCCACTTCCGGGTTGTCCTTGAGGAACTGGCGGGCGTTCTCGCGGCCCTGCCCAATCCGCTCGCCCTTGCAACTGAACCAGGAGCCGCTCTTCTCGATGGCGTTGTGCTGCACGCCCAGGTCGATCAAATCGCCCTCGCGCGAGATGCCCTGTCCGTAGAGAATGTCGAACTCGGCCTCCCGGAACGGCGCGGCCACCTTGTTCTTGACGATCTTCACTCTGGTGCGGTTGCCGGTGACCACCTCGCCTTCCTTGATGGCCGCGATGCGCCGGATATCGGCGCGGATGGTAGCGTAGAACTTCAGGGCCCGGCCCCCGCTGGTGGTCTCGGGATTGCCGAACATCACGCCGATCTTCTCTCGGATCTGGTTGATGAAGATCAGGCAGGTATTCGACTTCGAGACGATGCCGGCCAGCTTGCGCAGCGCCTGGGACATCAGGCGGGCCTGAATGCCTATGAAAGCCTCGCCCATCTCGCCGTCCAGTTCAGCCTTGGGGACCAGGGCCGCCACCGAGTCGATCACCAGCACGTCGATCGAACCCGAGGAGATCAGCACGCTGGTAATCTCCAGGGCCTGCTCGGCATAGTCCGGCTGAGAGACCAGCAGGTTGTCCACGTCCACGCCGAGTTGGCGGGCATAGCTGGGGTCCAGGGCGTGCTCGACGTCGATGAAGGCCGCCATGCCGCCCGCTTTTTGGGCGCTGGCCACCAGGTGCAGGGCCACCGTGGTCTTCCCTGAAGCTTCCGGGCCGAAAATCTCGTTGACCCGGCCCCGGGGGAAGCCGCCTACCCCCAAGGCCGCATCCAGCGCCAGCGACCCGGTCGGGATCACCGACACCGGCACGATGGCCTCCTTCGATCCCAACCGCAGAATCGAGCCTTTCCCGAACTGCTTTTCGATCTGGCCGAGCGCCAAACCCAGAACTCGGGCGCGTTCCTTCTCCTCCATGGGGCGAACCTCCGGTGAAAGTTGATTATAGCCGAGAAAGGCAGCACGGCGGCGCGGTTGCACGTATAATAACGGCGGGAGTGGTTTTGGGGCTCCACCGCTCGAAAGTGGGAGATACGCACGTGAAGATATCGACGATCACGCTGATCTGGACCGGCGACTTCGGCCGCTCGCATCTACACCTGTTGCCGATGCTCAAGGAACGCGGCTTCGACGGGGTCGAGATCGTGTCCTTCGAACTAGCCGACTTTCCCGCCGCCGAGGTGCGGCGGGTGGCGGAAGAGAACGCGCTGGAGGTCAGCTTCTGTACGGCCTTCACCGGCCAGCTCGGCTTTGTGAGCGACGACCCGGCTATCCGTCGCCAGGCGGCCGCGCATATCCAGGACTGCATCCGGGTCACCGCGGAGATGGGCGCGAAGCTGTTCTGCGGCCCCTTCTATGCTCCGCTGGGCTACCTGCCGGGGCGGCGGCGCACGCTGGAGGAATGGAAGCGCGTGGTGGAAGGGCTCCAGGCGGCCGGCGAATTTGCGGCACGGCACGGCGTCGCCCTGGGGGTGGAGCCCCTGAACCGCTACGAGAGCTACTTCCTCAACACCGTCGCCGACGCGCTGGCGCTGTGCCGGGAAGTCAACCACCCCAACGTGGGCGTGCTGTTCGACGCCTACCACGCCAATATCGAGGAGAAGAACCTGCCCGACGCCGTCCGGATGCTGGGCCCGTACCTGAAGAACGTCCACGCCTCGGAGAACGACCGGGGCATTCCGGGCAGCGGTCACATCGACTGGCCGGGCATCATCCAGGCGCTGCGGGAGATCGGCTACGAAGGCTTCCTGGTGATCGAGAGCTTCGGATTCACTATCGAGGCGATCGCGGCGGCCACCTGCATCTGGCGCGACCTGGCGCCCACGCCCGAGGCGATACCGCTGGAGGGGCTCAAGTACTTCCGCCGCCTGCTGGCGTAGGAGGGTGCTGAAAAAGGCCCTGGACAAGCTGAAGCATGTCCTACGTGGGCGCGCAAATGCCTGATCTGACGTTGTGGGACATGCTTTAGAGGGTGCTGAAAAACGCCCACTCCAGACCGCTTGCTAACGCGCGCGGCTCCGAAAGTGCTTCACTGTCAACAGGCTTGGTTCCGAGCCGCGACCGTCAGGGAGCGGTTCCGGGCGTTTTTCAGCACCCTCTTTAGCTTGTCGTCCTCGGGCCTTGAAGTAGGCCTTTTTCAGCGCCCTCGTAAGCTTGCCGGGCAGTTTTTTCAACGAGGCTGTCCGTGGCGTGGATCCGGTTAAAGTAAGTCACGCCGCAGTCCGATGAGTGGGGAGAGGGGGAGTGTGCCTCGATCCTACTCCGTCGCAGGTTTGCTCTGGGCCCTAGCGCTGTGTTTGCCCGCGCCGCTGGCTGCTCAGCGCTATAGCTTCAAGCACTACTGGCAGGAGGAAGGTCTCACCAATACTGTGTCCCAGTGCATGCTCCAGGACCGCACCGGTTTCCTGTGGGTGGGCACCCAGAACGGCCTGTTCCGTTACGACGGCGCGCGCTTCCGCGGGTTCTTCCGAAGTGACGGCCTGGCCAGCTCCCGCATCGAGTCTCTCCACGAGAGCAGCGACGGCACGCTGTGGGTGGGCTCACGCTCCGGCCTGGCGCGGCGCGAGGGCGAGCGCTTCCAGGCGGTCAGGGTTCCGGCCGCTTACGAGATTCTGGGGCGGACGGCGATCGTCTCCGACCAGCAGGGTAGGGTCTACGTAGGCACCAGTCAGGGCTTGCTTGTCGGTAGGCCGGCGCCGCCCAGACCCGACCTGGAGTGGCGCTTCGAGCAGGCGGGTCTGCCCGCCGGAGCGGTCTACTCGCTCCACCTCGATCCGGAGGGCGCATTGTGGGCCGGCTGTGGAAACAGCCTGTATCGAATCCACGCAGGCCAGGCCACGCACGTCGGCAGTGACTACGGAGTGCCCGAAGACCGCTGGGACGCCATCCTCACCGACCCGCAGGGCAACCTCTGGCTGCGCAGCGCACAGCGGCTGCTGGTCCGGCGCCAGGGCGCCCGGGATTTCCAGTCGCTGGATGCCGGGCTTCCCGAGAGCACGCAGACCGGCGCCCTGAATCTGGACTCGGGGGGGAAGCTTTTTGTCCCGACTGACCTAGGCCTGGCTTTCCGGAGCGGTGAGCGCTGGGAGCGCATCGATTCCAGCAAGGGGCTGGCCGCGGACTCAGTGTGCTGCCTGCTCGAGGACCGGGAAGGCTCGCTGTGGATCGGGATGAACGGAACGGGGGTAGCCCGCTGGCTGGGCTACCGGCAGTGGGAAAGCTGGACAACGACCGAGGGACTCAGCAATCGCAACACCTGGGACATCTACCGCGACCGCGCGGGCACCTTGTGGGTGGGGACCGATTATGGCCTGAACTCGCTGGCTCCGGGAGAGACCACCTGGCAACAGTGGACGCGGGAACAGGGGCTGGGCGGCAACAAGGTCCGCGTGCTGGAGGGCGCCCGGGACGGAACCATCTGGGTAGGGAGCGACCCCGGCGGGGTATCACAGGTGGACCCGCGGACGCGCACTGTCCGGAGCCATGGGAGCGAGGCGGGCCTCACCAACGACCGCGTCCTGAGCATCGTCTTGGACTCTGAGAACCGGCTGTGGGTAGGCACGCGGCTGGGGCTGTACCGAAGCACGGGCGCCGGGCCCCAAGGGCGCCCCGCGCTGCGCTTCGAGCGGCAATGGCCGCCGGGCACGGATGATAACGAGCGGTTCTATGACCTCGCCCTGGACCGCCAGGGACACGTTTGGGTGGCCGGGAACCTGGGCCTGGCCCGCTTCGAGGACGGGCGCTGGACCCGCTTCACCACGCGCGACGGGCTGCGCAGCAACTACGTCGGCTACCTGGCCGAGGCTCGCGATGGCGCGCTGTGGGTGGGTTATCGGGAGGCGGTGGGCATCTCGCGCGTGGAGGTCAACCAGGACCGGTTGGGCGTTCGGCACTACTCCCGGGAAAACGGCCTGCGCTCCGACCAGGCGATTTTCCTGGGTGTGGACGCTCGCGACTGGATCTGGTTCGGCAGCGACGACGGCGTGGACGTTTTCAACGGGAGCGCGTGGCGCCACTACGGCCGCGCCGACGGGCTGATCTGGGACGACTGCAACGGCGACGCGTTCTTCTCTGACCGGGACGGCAGCGTCTGGATCGGGACCAGCGGCGGCCTGGCGCATTTTCGGCCCCCGGAGCGCGAACCGCCGAAGCTGGCTCCGCCGGTCCTTCTCACCGAGGTGCGGTTCGGGGAGCGGATGGTGGAACCGACAGGGCCGTTAAGTGTCCCCTACCGCGACCGGTCCTTTCAGGTCGCCTTCACCGCGCTGACGTTCGTGAACGAAAGAGACGTACGGTTTCGCTACCGTCTGGGAAAGCTGCAACCAGAGTGGCTGGAAACCAGCCAGCGCGAAATGCACTACCCCGGCCTGCCTCCAGGCGATTACACCTTCGAGGTGCGGGCGCGCAGCGCCGGCGGGGTCTGGAGCCAAGCGCCGGCCCAACTCCGCTTCAGCATCCTGCCGCCCTGGTGGCAGACTTGGTGGTTCCGCGGCCTCGCGCTGGCGCTCATTGGGCTGGCAGTCTGGCAGTTGTGGCGCTGGCGCCTGCGGCGCCTGCTGGCCGAGCAGCAGCGCCTGGAGGCATCCGTCGAGGAGCGGACCCGCGAGCTGAAGGCCGAGAAGGCGCTGGTGCAAAGGCAGAAGGGCGATATCGAAGTCCTGCTGGAGGAAGCGCAGCAGGCCAGCCGCCTCAAGAGCGAGTTCCTGGCCAACATGAGCCACGAGATCCGCACCCCCATGAACGGCATCCTGGGGATGCAGGCCCTGGCGCTAACCACCGAGCTCAGCGCCGAGCAACGCGAGTACCTGGAGGCGGCGTACTATTCGGCCGAAGCGTTGCTGGGACTGCTTAACGACATCCTGGACTTGTCCAAGATCGAGGCCGGCAGGATGGAGCTGGAGCCCCTGGATTTCGTTTTGCGCGACGTGATGCATTCGGCGTCCAGAACCC
>Ga0315289_10004323_pt1 | contig 21198 bp, 18 predicted proteins | sample YL17G11_40_MG_FD_203452 | JGI IMG/M metagenome (GOLD analysis project Ga0315289, IMG submission 203452) | Sediment microbial communities from Yellowstone Lake, YNP, Wyoming, USA - YL17G11_40 | ecosystem: Environmental > Aquatic > Freshwater > Lake > Sediment | place: USA: Wyoming | collected... | reverse complement strand
GTGCTTCCGCATCCGGCGCACCGGATTTCGGCCTCGAGCTTCTCGCATTTGATCCCGCGTTCCGTTCGAAAGGCCGTTCTCCATCGGCCGCCGCATGTCTCGCAGGAACGGGGGACGGCGAGCTGGATATCCACGGGTCGCCGAGGGCCGGACTCGGGATAGACGCGGATCCGCTGGATCGTAAAATCCGCGATCTGCGTTTCTTTCAGCTCTCGAAGGAGCGAGCGAAAGAATTTTAAAGTGTCCCGGGATTTTCGCTCGGCCCAGTGTCTCCCCGCCCGGGTGCGCATGTTGAACGGCAGGCAGGCTGCGTAGGTGAATTCTTTGCTCAGAGAACTCATGAGAGCGCCCTGCAGGGTCTTGCCGCGGAGCGTCGATTTAATGAAAAAGTTGGCGACACCGAGCGCCCCGAATTTTGACAGAAAATCGGCGTCGTGGACGATATCGGCGATGGGATTCTTTCGAGCGGCCTTGCTGTAGAGGGCCCGGAGTCCGGACGTCAGGCGCCGGATATCCTTGGCCTTCATCCCGGCTTCGCGACCCGTCCGGTCTGCGATCGAAGCGGCCTCTTCTTCCTCCGCTCTTTCGTCGGCATGAAATTTGCCGCCGGCGAATTTTCCCGCGTCATGAAAGAGCGCGGCGACGGCCGGGATCACGGGGTCCATGTTCGCGGCCCGGGCCAGCTCATCGCTGAGCGAAGCGACATGGGTCGTATGCTCCCAGAGATAGCTGCCCATGTGCTCGGGATCGCGACTAAACTTTTTTTCGGATTCTTCGATGATGCCCTTAATCTTCTCGACCAGGCCGGGACAGCGGGCCTCGATGGCTCCGACGAAGTTCGATTTTTTTTGCTTTTTCATGCTTCCCGGGCAGCGCCCTCATTATCCTTTGGGCCTCAAATCGAAGTCAAGCAGGGGTTCGACCTGTGTAATCCCGCCTAATTCTCTAGGGGGGAGGGGCGACATGTTTGACATCCCCCCTTAATTGCCTAAGGGGGGAGGGGGATTAATAAGTACAAATCTTAAATCTTAAATCCTGCCTCTTTCCCCTTAAATTCCCCAGGGGGGTAGGGAGGTTGATAAAGTTTAAATCTCTATTCTTCACTCCTGCGTTTCTTCCCCCCTTGATGGCTGAAGGGAGAAGCTCAATTGAAGATCTTCTAATACAATTTCAATCGCGGGGATGGAAAGACTTTCACGGCCCGATCCCGTTTTGCCGTTTCCGGATATTTCGATTATGATACGGATGTGAGAGCGCCATCCAAAGGCAAGGCCCGCCCCGTCACCCTGATCGTGCTCGCCGGCGGGACAAGCCGGAGAATGAAACAGGACAAAGCCCGCCTTGTTGTGGGTACCGAACCGTTGATCCAGAAAATCCTGAAGCAGGTCGAAGGATATTTTGACGAGGTCCTCCTCAGCGTTTCAAAAGGCCGGCCTTTCGATTTCGTATCCTGCCCACAAGTCGAAGACGAGGTCGAAGGCCAAGGCCCGCTGGCTGGAATCCTGAGCGGGCTGAGAGCGGCAGCCCATGACGTCTGTGTCGTGGCGGCCTGCGATATCCCGGATATCGACATGGCTTTTATCGCCCGGATGCTCGAAGCATCTGAGGGCTGCGAGATCGTCGTCCCTTCTTCAGCGGAAGGGAAGTTTGAACCCCTCTTGGCGGTTTACAAGAAATCGGTCATTCCCAAGATCGAAAGACTCCTGGCCTCGTCCAACCGCCAGGTCCTGGCGCTTTTTGACCTCTGCAAGACGAGGGTCCTGAAGATGGGCGATTCCTCGTGGTTGAGAAACCTGAACACGCCCGAAGATTACAGGGAATATCTCCTGGCGCTGGGACGAAAGAAATAAATTCGGGGACAGGTAATTTATTTATCAAGGTCAAACGGGGTCAAACCTACTCGTTACGCAGATTTCATAAACAAATTGGGGTCAAAGCTACTTTTTACGCATCAATCAGGTATGGAATCTGCGTAAAAAGTAGCTTTGACCCCGGGACGGTTGACCCCGGGACGGATTTCAGACACCGAGACGGCTGTAAACCGCGTAAAAAAGCAGACGCCCGGCCGCCTCGGCCGCCAAGGCGCTCAAAAACGCAAGCGTCAAAAGCGGGGAGGTCGGATTCCGATAATAGAGAAAAGAGCAGAGGACGGTCCCCGACAAAAAAAGCAGCCTGAACAATAGATAGGGATACATCCTTGCAGCGGGGAGCTCGAGAAGGGTGGCTTTCTTCGAGCCGAGGAAGCCCAGGCCCGGCGTGAACAGGAAGATCGTTAAAAGAATCAGGACGACGGCCGCCAGGGCGACGATGGCCGCTGCATCCAAAAACGGCCGGGCTTTTCTTCCCAGGTCGAGAAGCGTATCGTGTGAGAACGCTGCGCCCAACGGCCCGAGCAGCAGGGTCGTTCCGAGAAACGACAGCGGCGTATGGAGGCCGTGCCAGGCCGGGACGGAACGCATCATGTAAAGCTTGGCCATGCTGATGATGAAAAGGACGCTGGCCGCGAAGGCCAGTGCCACGAGAATCCTGACAAGGGTCGGACGATAGACCTTCTTCAAGACGAGAAGCGCCAGAGAAGCGGCCAGGGCCATAAAAACGAGCTCGAAGAGAATCTCGCGGCTCAGCCAAGAGCATTTGAGATTGTTCAGGACGAAGACGGCCCGCCACGGCCGTCCGAGGTGAAACAAGGAGACGGCGGCGGCCAGGCCGAGCACGACGACGACGGCGGCGAGAAAAGGAAAAGTCAGGTACCGGCTGTTCCATCCGCTGGCGCTCTCCAGATAAAAGGAAGCGCCGGCAACCATCCAGAAAGCGCCTACGGCGGCCTGCGATAGCAGGGTAAATCCGACGAGAGGCCACTCTTTCCAGGCGAGCCCGGTCACCTCAGATCTCTTCCCAGTTCGCGACTTCGGCCGTGTCCCGTGTCGCGCGCGGCGCGTCCCTGTGCGGCTTGATCACGAGGGCCGGCTCCGTAAGCGCCGCTTCCGGCAGCGGGAAAACCTGGTTCGTCCCTCCATATTTCTTCCTCAGGTCCGCCAGCTCTCCGAAATCCAGCGCCCGCATCGGGCAGGCGGCCACACAGGCCGGCGGCTTGCCCATATCGATATAATCGAAGCAGAAATGGCATTTCGTCATCAACCGGGAGGCCTCATCGAACTGCAGCGCGCCATAGGGGCAGGCCCACTCGCACAACCGGCAGCCGATGCAGGCCTCCGTATCGAGAAGGACGATGCCGTCCTGGCGCTTGTAGATGGCCTTGGTCGGGCAGCCGTCTCCGCAGATCGGCTTTGCGCATTGATGGCAGGCCATGGAGACATAATAAGAGAAGACGCCGGGAATCCAGACGTTTCCGGATTTGGTCCAGTTGCCGCCGGCGATTTCATAGACTCGGCGCCAGAGAATGTTGACCGGAAGGTCGTGCTTGTCCTTGCAGGCCGCCTGGCAGGCCTTGCAGCCCGAGCAGGCGCTCGAGTCGAAGTAAAAGGCGTACTGCCGGACCCAAGACGATTGGCTCCCTCCCGCTTGCTGCATCAGGCTTTCTCCACTTGGGCCATGATCGTGTGCTGGGCGTTGCCGAAGGCCAGCGGCGTCCATCGCTCAGAGGTCAGGACATTGACCGAGCCGCGGCGGTCGACGCCTTTTTCGTCGGGGCTCCACCAGGCGCCCTGGGGGATGGCGATGACGCCCGGCATAATCCGCTTCGTCACCCGGCAGCGAACCAGCGTCGCCCCGCGGTCGTTAAAGACCTTGACTTCGTCGCCGTTGCTGATGCCGCGCGGCTCGGCGTCGAGGGGATTGATGAAGACGCGCTGCGGCCAGGCTTCCCGGAGCCAATCGACATTGTCGAGGGTCGAATGGACAGTGGCGAGGTAGTGGTGGCCGATGACCTGAAGCGGATATTTTTTGGCTTCTGGACCGAACGGACTCTCCCATTCCCTGATGTATTTCGGCACGGCCGGGATGACGTCGGGCTTGTTCATGTCGTGAAGGCGCTTGGAAAAGATCTCGATCTTGCCGGAGGGCGTGGGCAGAGGATTCTTTTCGGGGTCCTTGCGGAATTCTGTGAAGGCCACGGCGGGCTTGGTGACGGGGACCGAATAGACGCCGATGTTCGATCTTTCGAACTCGTCCAGCCTCGGGATGTTCGGGAACCGCGTCTTGCGGTATGTTTCGATGCCCCAGGCGACCCAGTCGCGCTCGCTCCGGCCCTCGGTGTAGGCGTCATAAAGCCCGAGCCGCTTGGCGATCTCGGCGCAGATCTGGTAATCGCTCTTCGTCTCGAACGGCGGCTCCACGATCTTGGGCATGAGGATGACCTCATCGCCGTACTTCCAGCCGTCGGCGAGGCCCCAGGTCTCGAATTGGGTGCAGGCGGGAAGTAGGATATCGGCGAAGCGGCCGGTCGCCGTCAGGAAGTTGTCCTGGACGACGAGGAATTCCACGAGCTTCTCGTCCTGGAGGATCTTGGCCGTCCGGTTGATGTTGCTATGCTGGTTGATGAGCGCATTGCAGGCCACGGCATAGATCATCTTGATGTTCGTCCCGAGCTTGTCCGCGCCGACCACACCGTCGGCAGGTCCCATGTCCTCTCCGCGGAGGACCGCCTCCGACCACAAAAACGAGGGGATTTGGGCCTTGACCGGATTTGGCCCGGTCGGGAAGACGATCCAGGCCGGCCCGCCGTCGGGAGCCTGCAAGGCGATCCCTCCGGCCCATCCTCCGGGGATTCCGACATTTCCGCTGATCGCCGCCAGGACGCAGCCTCCCCTAACGGCCTGCTCGCCGTAGGCCCTCCGCTGCATCCCGTAACCCTGGTACAGGACGGCCGGTTTGGTTGTGGCGTATTCGCGGGCGAGGCGGATGATCGTAGCCCTGGGCACGCCGCAGATAGCTTCGGCCCATTCGGGCGTCTTGGCGATGCCGTCGCGCGCTCCCAGGATATAGTCTTTATAGCTTTCCGCGCCCTCGGCCCCCGGCGGCATCTGGGTCTCATCGAAGCCGAGGCAATGGGTCTTCACAAAGCCGGCGTCATAGAGCTTCTCAGTGATCATGACATAGGCCATGGCCGACATCATGGCCGTGTCGGTCCCCGGCCGGATGGGGACCCATTCGTCGGCGAGGGCGACGGCGCTGAGCGTCATGCGAGGGTCGATGCAGACGAGTTTGGCGCCCTTCTCCTTGGCCTTCTTGAGGATATATTCGGAGTTCGTCCCGTCGCGCATCTCGGAGGGATTCCAGCTCCACATCAGGATGTACTTGGAGTTCAGCCAGTCCTGGCGTTGGTTCCCGGTCACATTCGTGCCGTAGACATAGGGCGTGGCGCAGGAGATGGCCGCCCATGAATAGCTGTTATAAAAGCCCAGCGAGCCTCCGAAGAGGTTCATCAGGCGCTGGGCGGTCTGGCGGCCGTTGATCTGGTTGTAGCTCCCGGTGCCGTAGGGGACGTACATGGCGGTGTTGCCGTAAGCCTGCTTGATGCGCTGCATTTCGGCGGCGATTTTGTCCAGGGCCTCGTCCCAGGAGATGCGGACGAATTTCCCCTCGCCGCGCTTGCCGGCCCGCTTCATCGGGAATTGGAGGCGGCCGGGATGATATTGTCTGCGGCGATAGGACAGGCCGCGGATGCAGGGCCGGAGCTGGGGGTCTTCGACGGAGTCGTTGGGCCGGTCGTCTCCTTCGATCCGGACGATGCGGCGTTCCCAAACATAGACCTTGAGAAGGCACCGCCCTCCGCAGTTGTGAGACGGGCACCCCGTGCGAACCATTTTGACTTCGGACGCGGATTCCTGGAAGACAGGGCCGGGCGGGGTTACAGAGGCCGGCTTGAACTTTTTCCCCAGCTTAGTCGAGGCCAGGGCCGAACCTCCGAAGAACGTGCTCCAGCCGAGAAAGCTGCGCCGCTTCATCTTGGCCGCGTCGAGTTTTTTCTTGATGGGGCCGGTGTCGCTGATCATGCTATCCGCGCGGTGTCCGTTTCCTTCCGTTGAAAATGAGGACGCTGGCGCCGAAGCGTTGGAGAAAGTAATAAAAGCCGGTGACAACCAGGGATTCCAGCAGGATGGCCTGGGCGGGGTTGATGACGGCTTGGATGTTCTGCCCGGGGATGAAGATGTCGAACAGCTTGAGTCCGGCCGCCACGCAGGCGGTTAAGAATATAGATTGATATCGTCCGCTCCGGACGAACGCCCTGCTCATAAAATAGAATGCCGCGGGAAACATAATGAATCCGGGAAGGCCGGGGACATGCGTCAGATGAACGACATGCCCTGCCGTGGCTTCCCAGATTCCCCAGAGCGAACCCCAGAGAAACACAGGGCCCAGCCCGCCGGCGCGGCTTGATGATCGCTCGAACATGATCTTCATTGTATCAAGAACTGCGGTTGCGTCAAGACCGGGGTCAAACCTACTCGTTACGCAAGCTCCCCTGAAGAATTGTGCGTAACGAGTAGTTTTGACCCCGGATTAGCCGAACATTATAATTCCCAATAGAAAAGCGAGAACATTGAGACAATACAAACTAAAACTGCTCGACATCGGCGGGATCGAGATAAATTTTCCGGTGGTGCTCGGAGCACTGGCCGGATACAGCGACATGCCCTACCGCCTGGTCTGTCGCTCGTGTTCGGCGCCTTATTGCGCGACCGAGGCTATGCTCGACCACCAGATCCTCGAAGAGAGCAAGCGCCGTCGCAGGCTGGTCGAGCTTGACGATGCCGACCACCCTGTGGCGGGACAGATTTTGGGCAGCGACCCGGCCATCATGGCTCAGGCGGCGGTCGTGCTCCGCGAGAAGGGGTTTGACGTGATCGACCTGAATTTCGCCTGCCCGGTCCGCCGGGTCGTGGCCAAGAAGCGCGGCGGGTACCTGATGGACCAGCCCGACCTCGCTCTCGAGATCGTCCGAGCCGTCCTCGAAGCGGTGCCCGACCGGCCCGTGACGCTCAAACTCCGACGAGCCTTCCTCGAAACCGACACGACCCACGAAGCTTTCTGGGAAATCGCCCGCGGGGCTTTCCAGGCCGGGGCGGCGGCCATCTGCGTTCATGCCCGCAGCGTCGACCAAAAGTACACGGGCAAGGCCGACTGGGATTTTTTATGGCGCGTGAAGCGCGAGTTTCCGGACAAGACAATCCTGGGGTCCGGCGACATTCACACCGCTGCCGATGCCTTGAAGATGATTGAGCAGACGGGTGTCGACGGCGTCATCGCCGCCCGGGGAGCCATCGGCAACCCCTGGCTGTTCCGGCAGGCCCGCGATCTTGCCGCCGGCCGGGAACCCTTCGAACCGAGCCTGGACGATCAGCGCCGGCTGATCAGGCGCCACTTCCAAATGGCCTGTCAAATGTACGGCCCGAAGCGGGGGCCGAAAATCATGCGCAATTTCGGCATCCGGTATGCCCGGATGCATCCCCAGCCGGGCCAAGTCCGGATGGCCTGTGCCGGCGTCAAAACTCTCCAAGAATGGCAGGCATTCATGGAAAAATACTACGGCGGCCGGGATCCCGTTTCCGTTTAGGGCCGCCGGCCCATGATTTTCTTGTGCTTATAGAGATCGGATTTGACGTTTTCTTGGGCGCCAGCCATGAGAAGAGATTTGAGGAAAATCTCGAACCGGATTTATCTTTCGGCTACTTCTTGGGTTTGGGCTCTTTCTTCTCCCCGCCCATATGGACCGGCTCCGGCTCTTTAAAGTCGATCGTCAGGGATACGGGCCATTCGCCGAGCAGGACATGCCGTGACCCTTTCCATTGGACAAAGAGCTTGACGATGTAGGGCTTCCCCCAATCAGGACTGGTCTTTATACCCTGCAGGGTTGAGGCATAAACTCCCCAATTGCTTCTCATCATGATGGTGGGGCTCAGACTGCCAGGCTGAACCGGCTCACGGCCGATGGCGACCAGGAAACAATCGCCCCGGTTCTCCACGGCATACTTTTCCTTGAAAATGGCGTTGAAGTTGACATACTGCAGGGGATTCGGGGAATTGTTCTTGACATTGAAGGAAACGAGGGGGACGATCTTCAGGATCGGGTTGGGCCACTGCCGGTATTCCTTCATGACCCATTTCGTTTCAATATTCATGACTTCGATCGCGCTTTTGATTTCCTCATCGGAGGGCGCCTTGCAGCCCGTTATGAAAAGCATCAGGGGGGACAAGACCATGAAGACAGCGATTCCGGTGGGCCATTTATACCTATTTTTCATCGAGATTCTCCTTTGAAAATATGATACCGGATGAGCCGGAATTATGCAATCCTGGAATCAAATATGTGATTTCAAAGAGAAGTCGGAATCGCCCCCGGCCCCCTGGGGAACCAGTCCCGTCGGATACTCTTGGAGGGAAACCCTTATTCCGGGTTTCCCTCCAACGATCGCTTCGCTCTCTGCCTCCTTTCCAAGGAGCATCTGGCGATGAATTCATGGGAGGATGCTCCTTGGAGGGGTGGCAGGGCCGGCGGGTATTCCCGCCGCCCGTTGGAGGGGGAACCTGCAATAGGGTCCTCCTCCAAGAGTGTCCGGGGCCCCCCTCCGCTAGGAGGGCCTCAGGGGCAATTCCAACTCCTCTTTGAAATCACACAAAAGGAGATGCTTACGGCAATCCTGGATTTGAGTCCGATGCGGCAATCCAATACAATAGAAGGCGTTTTCAAGGCCGGACCGGAGCGTATGAAGAATAAAGTCCTCTATTTAAATTTGTATGTCGGGCTGGCCGGACTGGCGGCGGCAGGGGCGCTGCTGGCCGTCGGCCTTCCTTTCATGAAGGCCTGGTTCTACTGCTTCGCCTGGTGGTCGTTCCTTCTCATCATGGACAGCGTGAATGTCCGAAGATGGGGCACGTCGCCTCTCTGTCAGTCCGGTTCCCGGTTTCTTTTTGCGGCCTTTCTCTCGGTTCCGGTCTGGCTGGTCTTCGAGCTTTTTAACCTCAGGCTCAAAAATTGGTCCTACCACGGGCTGCCGCAGAGCCTCCCCGAAAGGTGGCTTGGCTTTTTCATCGCTTTTGCGACGGTGATTCCCGCCGTTTGGGAATTGGCCGTTTTTTTTCAAGGCTTTTTGAAGGACACGAAAGTGGTTCGCTTCCGACTTGTGGTCGGTCCTTTTCTGCTCCGGTTCAGCTTTATGACCGGAGTTGTCTCTTTGGCCTTGAGCTTGGCTTGGCCGCGCCTTTTTTTCCCCTTCGTCTGGCTCGGGTTCATTTTTCTCCTCGAGCCGATCAACTACCGCCGCCATTGGCTGTCCTTTCTGGCGGACCTGGAGAACCACCGGGGAAGCCGGCTCGTCAGTTGGGCGCTGGCGGGGCTCGCGGCGGGCCTCGTCTGGGAGTTGTTGAATTTTTGGGCGGGGTCGCACTGGGAGTATGCTATCCCCCACTTCAACTTCTGGAAGCTCTTTCAAATGCCGGTCTTGGGTTATGGCGGCTTCATCCCATTCGGCCTCGAAGTCTTTGCCGCTTATGCGCTCCTCGATTCTTTCTATCAAGGCTTCCGGCGAAAATTCCTTTGGAAGGCTCTTTTTTGGGCGGGACTTCTCGCCTTTGACCTTTTCTGTTTTTACCTGATCGACAAAGGAACCATGGAAGCATTTCTAAATATGTGATTTCAAAGAGGAGCCGGAATTGCCCTCGGCCCTCTGGGGAACCAGTCCCGTCGGTTCCCTCCGTCGAAAAGCCGACGGGCTCCCCCTCCGCTATGAGGGCCTAAGGGGCAATTCCGGCTCCTCTTTGAAATCACACACGCGGAGATACATGCAAGAATGATTCTCTAGTAGAGAACTGTTACCTCTTTGATTATAATAAGAGGTTCAAGCCGGGCTTGAAAAAAAGAAAGGACTGAAGACCATGGGGTTAGTCAAGAAAGGCCATCAACTCTGGTTCTTCGAAGAGCTTTATCCGGACGTGACCTACGGGTTCAAGGTCTCCAAGGTCATCGTCCCGGAAACCCAGACGGGATTTCAACGGCTGATGATATTGGAGACGGACCGACTGGGCCGCGTCCTCGTCCTCGACGGCATCGTCCAGCTGACCGAAGAAGACGAGGGGATCTATCATGAATGGATCGCCCATTGGCCGCTGTTCGCGCTCCTCAAGCCGGCCAAGCATGTGCTCATTGTCGGCGGCGGCGACGGCGGCGTCGCCCGGGAAGCGCTCCGGCATCCCTACCTCAAGACAGTCACCATGGTCGAGATTGACAAGATGGTCGTGGACCTCTGCCGGGAGCATATGCCGGCGATTTCGGGGGACATCTTCAACGACCCGAGGTTCAAGCTGATCATCGGCGACGGCGCCGAGGTCATCCGGGCCGACAAGGGAAAGTACGACGTCATCATCATCGATTCGACCGACCCGATCGGGCCCGCCAAGAGCCTCTTCAACACGAGCTTCTATCAGAGCGTTTGCGATGCCTTGGCCGAGGGCGGCATCGCCATTCATCAGACGGGGGCCTTGATCCTCCAGCCGTATGAGTGCCCTGGGAGCTGGCGCCAGATGGAGAGGATCTTTGACGATGTCCGGGTCGTCCAGTTCACCAACGTCAGCTATATGGGAGGCCCGTTCAGCCTGACGGCAGGCTCGAAGGGAAAGAAGGTCTTCAAGCAGGCGGAAAGGAATGCCAAGAAAGCCTACAAGGCGGCAGGAATCAAGACCGATTGGTACTCACCGCAGATCGCGGCTCTGCCCTATCCCGAATTCCAGAAACGCTTGGAGCTGGATAGATATGGTGAAGAAATCGTCATGGACATTGAACTGGCCGGACCGCGCCTGCCGGGCTTGAAACAGGTCAAAAAGTGGAGCCGTGAAACCTGCGAAGCCATCAAGATGAAAGCCTTCGGCGCGCCCATGGTTTCCGCCCCCAGGTTCGGCGAAGGAGATACGCTGGTCCAGTACATCGAAACAAGCGCCATCAACTACAGGCGCTACGGCAAAACGGCCTGCGTCAACTGTTTCACCTGCGCCGCCCTGCCCGTCGACGATGCGGTCGGGTTTTCCCTTGCTGATTTCAGCGCCCGAGGCGCCGTCTGCTGGCACCTACCCAGAGGTTCATTCGCGGATGTCAAGCACATTCGTCGCAACACGAAGATCTTCAAGGCGGGGCTGTCCCCGTCGAAAGGCATGGCCATCAAGTCCAAGATCTACAGGCCGCGCCTCATGGGAAGCGCCGACGTCTTTTCCCCGGATTTCAAGCTGCCCATGGAGCAGGGCTTCTCCTCGGCCTTCGAATTGATCATGGACATCTATGATTGTGACTATTCCATGATTTCCTCCTGCGAAGCGGTCTCCCGATGGGCGGCCGAGGGATTTTCGAAGGCGGCGGGGCTGGAGCCCATAGGCCGCGCCGAGGCCCCCGACTTCGGCCACGCCAAGAAAAAAACAGCCGGCCCTTCGGTCACCCAGCTCCTGGCCAAGGGATCCAATATCAGCCATTATTCTGTGAACTGGCTGATGATCGTCGCGAACATCGTCTCCGGGAGGGGGTTTCCCCTCCGGAAGGCCATCGAATACACGATGGACTATTTCCAGGGGAAATACGCGGTCTGCTGGATTCTGCCGCGGGGGATTTCGAGCCAGAACATCAAGGACATCGCCGACCGTACGGCGATCTTTGCCGTGGAAAAGAAATAGCCGGATGTTGATCGAATTTTTCGGCCATTCCGATATTGGGAGAAAAAGAGAGTTCAACGAAGACAACTTTCTCTGCCTTGATTTTTCCGGCGGCAACCCGGGACCGCCGCGGCCCTTCTACCTCTTTGCCGTAGCCGACGGCATCGGCGGGCATGCCGGGGGAGAGGTGGCCAGCGGCCTGGCCGTTCAGACGCTCAAGGAGAGGTTCGAGCAGCTGCCGGACGCGGGCGAGACGGGCCTCGACCTCGAAGGCATTCTTGAAGGCGCTTTCCATCAAGCCAATCGTCTCATTTATCGGCAGGGCGCAGAAGCCGAGCGCCTGACGGGAATGGGAACGACACTGGTCTCAGCGGTGGTCACGGCGAACATGGCTATTGTCGCCAACGTCGGCGACAGTCGGCTGTATCTTATCCGAAGAGACTCCCTCTCTCAGATCAGCCAGGATCATAACTGGGCCGCCGAGCAGCTGCGGCATAAACTCCTCTCGGAGAAAGAAATCATCCGGTCGCCTTTTCGAAACCTGGTGACTCGGTCCCTGGGATACGGCCCCGAGATCGAAGTGGACTCCTACCAGGTCCCCCTTCTGGACGGGGATTGGCTGCTGTTGTGCACGGACGGCCTCTGCGGATATCTTCCCGGCCGGGCCATCCTCAGGAATTTTAAAAAGGGAGAAAGCCCGGAAAATGTCTGCCGGACGCTGATCAGAGCTGCCGATAAAAAAGGAAGCCTGGACAATATCACGGCGGTTGTGGTCCGGATCCGGGAAGCATGAAATAAAGTCAAAGAGAATCGTCAAGGACGACCGGCAGGACGCGAGACAAAAGTCCGTCGTTGAAAAAGGAGGCTCGATGAATATTCGGAACATTCGGACCGGGGCGGTGTTGGGACTGTTTGTTATTCTCGGATCGCTTTTGGCCGGGCAAGCGACGGAGGTCAAGATCAAGGTCATTGTCGAAAACGCCTCCATTCGAGTCAAGCCCGGCATCGACGGCGCGGTCCTCGAAGATAAAATCCCGCTGGGGGCCGTCTATCTTTCCGCCAAAAAAGAGGGCGAGTGGTATGAGGTGAGGTTCCGATCCAGAGTCGGCGTCCAGCTGACCGGCTATATTCATGAGATGTACGTGGAAGTCATCGATGAAGACGGCGCGAAGGCCGGCCAACAGCCTCCGATTTTCAAGGGCATGGGCCCGGCCCGGGTCCAAGAGGTGAAGCCGTTCGAAATGGGGCTCATCTTCGGGTTGAGCTCCGGTTCGTTCATGAGCCCTTCTTCGACCTATTCCGATAGTTGGGCATGGAGCGAATTGGAATCCGTCAGCGAAGCCGGCACGATCCTTCACAAGCTGGGAAATCCTTTCGCCCTGGGATTTTCGTTCACCTATTATTTTCGGGAGAACGTTGGATTCCGGCTGAGCGTCGATTACAACTTGAAGCAGAACCTTCCGGCGAATGGGCGGAGCGTATATACAATGGACTGGACTTGGACGTTGGGAAGAGGCTCGCACCACGATGAAGCAGACTGGCCGGTGAAGGGAGACTTCTGGCTCGTCCCCATCAGCGCCAACCTGATTTATAAGATCCCCACGGGCGGCATTTTTGCTCCTTATTTCACGGCGGGAATGACGGCCTATCTGGGAAGGGCGAATATCGAGACCTCGCTCGGTTACGGAAATTCATGGTTTTCGGACGATGGGAAAACACAGCTTATCGATTTTTTCATCATTCCGGTAAAGATGGAAAAGGACCTGACCACGGCGGGCGTCAATGTCGGAGCGGGACTGGATGTCCTTCTCTCGCCGAACATCGCCCTGAATATCGACGGGGTCTATTATTTCGGGTCGTCTTATAATGATGACTGGCCCGTCAAAGAAGGAACTTATCCAGCCAGCTATTATACGGGGACCACTTTGACGATCGACTGGATGCAAGCGTCCGATTTCAAGGCAAAAATTACGAAGCTGAGTATTAAGCTTTCCTCCCTCAGGATTGCCGCCGGCCTCAAGATCCTCTTTTAGTGCCGACGACTTCAGAGGCAAAGACGAGCTCGACGCCGTAGCCCTCTGCCAGGCCGACGTATTTTTGGAGGGCCCGGAGCGTTTCCGGCCTGGCGTGGCAGATGCCCACGGCCTGGCCTTTTTCCCGGGCCAGCCCGAAGAGTTCCACAAGCTTGGCTTGAATGGCTCCTTCATTATCCACGGCATCGATGAAGACCTTGCGCGAGGCGGAAGGGACGCCCAGCATGAGGGCTTGATCGAACGCGACGGAGTATCTTGTCGTCCGGCTGTCGATGAAATAGAGGCCCTTGTCTTTAAGGACCTCGAGGATGACGCGCATCATCCCCGGATCTTCGGTGATCCTCGACCCGGTGTGATTGTTCACGCCCTTCGACCAGGGGATTTGTTGCAGGCAGGCCTCGACATCGCGCTTGATTTCATCCCTGTTCATACCCTTGAAAATCATCACTTCCGAAGGCGATTTCTTGGCGGAGCGGCTCAAGGACTCCAGCGGCAGGTGAAGCATCATCTCCAGGCCGGCGTCTCGGGCAAGCTCGGCCGTCTTCTGAGTCAAGGAGGCGAAGGGCAGGATGGAAAGCGTGATCGGCTTTTTCAAGGAACAAAGAATTTGAACGGCCTCCAGGCTGTAGCCCAGGTCGTCCACGATGATCGCGGCTTTCTTTCGGGGGGGCGGACCCGCCGGCTTGGTCTCGGGCGGGCAGGAAAAGACGACCGTCAGCCGGTCCTGGTTCTTGCCGGCCACCTGCCATAAGAAATAAGCGACATCCTTTTCCTGGCTTTTTTCTTTTTTCAGGATCACGGCCGCAGCGTCCGCCAGCCGCTTTTCGAGGAGCGGCTCGATGGCCGCGTACGCGTCGAGCCCCAGCTCGACTTTGACGTGCAGTCCGTTGGCGGGGTCCCGGAATTGATGGATGGCCTGCGGATCAAGACCTTGGTCCGTCAGGATTTTCGTCAACATCTCGGCCGGGCCGGGCTCCGCTGGGGAATTTTGCTGCTCTGTTCTCCGACATCCCGGGCTGAGAAAACAGGCGGCCAACAGCAAAAGCAGGAGACTCAGGAAGGAGTAAGAGATCCTCCGCATGAATTATGAGCCGGAGATCAGGCCGATCGTTTTGGCGATGTAGGTTTTTTCTTCCTGCTCGTCCGCTCCAAGCTTGATGTCCGTCCTCACGCCCTTGCCCCAAATTTTCTCGCCCGAGTTCAGACAGAAAACGCCGGTCGTCAGAAGAAGGGCATCCCCGCCTTCCAGGGAGAACAGATCCTGGCGGGCGGCCAGCCCGGGCGTCGGGCTTCCGATGATCTTGGCCCTTTTGAAATCCTTGAGAACGGCCGCGACCATTTCCGAGGGGCCCATTGTCGCCGGATTGACCCAGACGACCAGGGGCAGGTTTTCGAGCCCGGCTTCTTCCCGGCAGGCCAGGACGTCCTTCGACCCTTCCCTTTTCTCCAGATAGCCGATTTTCGCCGACTTCAGGAAGACATTCAGGAATTTGCGGGCCTCTTCGAGATCGCCCTCGCAGCAGTTGCGAAGGTCAAGAACGAGCGGGCCTTTTTGGGACTTCAGGCGAGGCAGAACGTTGGCCTTAAACTCTTTGATGAGGGGAGGATAGAGGTGGTGGATTTTGACCATCCCGGCCGTGTCCTTGAGAGGGGCGAAGGAGACGCTTTGAGGATAGATGTCCGCCCTTTCCAAGGGGATTTCCTTGGTCGCATTGTCATGGACAACCCTCAGCTTGACGACTTTTTTCTCATTGTCCTTGAGATAGAGATTGATTTCGGAAAGGCTCCAGACCAGGGTGGACTTGTCGTCGAGCGCCGTGATGGAATCTCCGGCTTTTATTCCCGCTTTTTCGGCGGGGGAGTCCTTGATCAGGCCGACGACGACCGGAAAAATACCGTAATGCTTGAGGAGGACGAGGCCGATGTCCTTGAGGGCCGGCTTTTGCGGCTGCAGGTATTTGGCCGTGCTGGGCTTGTCCAGGTAGCTCGATAGAATGTCCAGGGAGCCGACCAGCCCCTGGAAGGCGCCCTCCATGGTTCCCCGCGGCTCGGGATCCTCGATATATTCGCTCCTGACCAGGCTGATGACCCTGGCCAAGAGCTTGAAGCTTTCGTGCGGCGGAAATTTTTGAGACACGCCTCTCAACAGGCTATCTTCCAGCCAAAAGAACAACACGACGGCGGCCAGAACCGCCGCCATCCAAATCCGTGTTTTCCTGGTTTTCATGGTCTCGTCTCGCCGGTTTGAGCGATGCCCGATTGTATCATCTTCGCCCGAGCCATTGCAAGGGATCGAGGGGCTTTGTCTTGTACCGGATCTCGAAATAGAGCGAGACGCCGACCAGGGATCCGGTATCCCCGGCCTCCGCGATCGGCTGGTCGGTCTTGACGATATCGCCTTTTTGCACCAGGAATTTGGCGCAGTGGCCGTAGAGAGAATAGTAGGTCATGCCGTGGTCGATGATGATCAGGTTGCCGTAGCCTTTAAAATAGTCGGCGAAGACGACCTTGCCCGCATGCACGGAACGGACGGCCAGGTTCTCTTTCGGCGGAGCGATCTCGACCCCGTTGTTCATCGTCACGGTGTTGAACTGAGGATGCCTCTGGAGCCCGAACGACGATACGACCTTCCCCCCGGCCGGCCAGGGAAGCTTGCCCTTTTTTTCGTAGAACGGAACGAAGGGAAAGGGGATCGCCCATTCCTCTTTCTCGAATTTTTGGATCAGGAGCTGGAGCTCCCGGGCCTGGATGCTCAGCTCATCGATCGTCTGCTCGTAGGTTTTTTTGCTGGTCCGGATTTGGTCCATGAACGCCCGGTCTTTTTTCTCTTCGGCCTCCAGCTCGGCTTTTTTGGCCCCAGCTCTCTGGATCAAGCTGTCGATCTCTTTTTCCTTGGCCTTGAGGTCAGCCTCGGCCTGTCCGAGGGCGTTAAGGTTTTTCTTGTAGGCCTCGATCATCCGCTCTTCGGAGGAGGCAAGGACGGCCAGGTGCTTGCTTTCCCCCAGGAGGATTTTCAGGTCTTCGGCCTGGAAGATGAAGCGGACAAAGCTCAGCGGGCCGAATTTATAGAGGGTCACCAGGACCCTGGCCAGCGCCTGTTTTTCCTGTTCAAGAGTGGCGTTGAGCTCGGGGATAGACTTTTTGATGGCGGCCAGCTCCAGCCTGTTTTTTTCGAGCTGGACGTTCAGGAGGGCTTGCTCATTTCTGATCAGACTCTTGGTGAAGCCGATCCTGGCCAGGCTGGACAGGATCGTTTTTTCTTTTTTTTCTTCTTCGCCGATCTTCCCCTTGAGGGCGTCGATCTCCTGTTTGATTTTGGCCAGGCGCTTTTCGTATTCCGCGGTCTCCTGCTGCCCCTCGGCGCGGAGCCATCCGGATGAGGCGAACAGGAGGGCCAGCATCCCAAGGGCGAATATCTTTGAACGCTTCATTTTCTCGAGACGTAGATGATGCCGCCGACCAGGCCCACGGCAAGACCGAAGGCGATTTCGATAATGGAGAAGGACAGGGCCGTTTCCGGAGCGATGCCGTAGAACTTGAAGATCTCGATGTAGGCCCCTTCGCGGAGCCCCAGCCCGTTGATCGTCACGGGAATGATCTGGATGAGCAGGACGATCGGAATGAAGATGAAGTAGTCCAAAATGGCAATGTCAAGGCGAAGGGCTTTGCCGATCAAGAAGTAATAGAGGATGACGTTGAGCTGGAGGAGGAAGGCCCAAAACGTGGCCCGGGCGAACTCGGCCCGCTTGTCCTTGTAGCCGAGAACCGTCGTCCGGAAGGCGATGAATTTTTGAGCGAGCGTGCCCAGTAAACCCTTGGCCGGTACTTTTTCCAGTCCCCGGCCGAAAAACGGGAAAAAGAAGAGCGCCAGAACCGCCAGGCCGGCCAGGCCGAGGAGGAGTGCGCCCCAGATGACGGGGATTGTCCGGGCCATGTCCAGGCGCAAGAGCGAGCCCACCAGGGCGAAAACAAAGAGGACGATGATCCCGGTCATGCGCTCGACAACGACAATGGCCGAAGATTTCACCAGGGACTTGGAATAGCGAGAACCGTCCCAGATGCGGACGATATCTCCGCCGAAACGGGTCGGCAGAAAAATGTTGAAGAAAGTCCCGACGAGATAGGACTTGGCCAGGAACATCAAGGGAACCCGGTCTCCCTGGGCCCGGGCCAGGATCTGCCAGCGGTAGGCGCTGATGAGGAGCCCCAGGGCGTGGAGAGAGAAAGATAGGGCCAGCCAGCCCCAGATGACGTCCTTGAGCTTCAGGCCGATCTCCCTGAAGGAGATCTTCGAGACGACCAGGAAGAAAACCAGGACGGCGAGGCTGAAGATGAGCTTGCCGGCGAGGATCATGTTTTTTCGTTTTGCCATCAGGGGCCGCACAGATTTTTTATCATAATCAGGGAGGATTGTCTATTTTCAGCGGGCATGAGGATCATTTCCAATTCCGCGATGGCAACGATTGGGGCAAGGGTCCTGTCGCAGCTCATCCCCGTCCATCCTCGCTGAAAAATTTGGAGACTAATATCAACGCAATAATTAAAATGACATCCCCGTTCGGGCGGCGCTTAGGCCGCCCCTAGCCCCCGGTCCCCGGGGAACCAGTCCCGTCGGTTCCCCCCGTCGGAAAAGCCGACGGGGCCCCCCTCCGCTACGGGGGCTTGAGGACGGCCTAAGCGCCGCCCAACCATTGTCACTTTATTTATTACGTTTGTATTAGCTTGCTTTATTTAAATGTGACGCGTTCTTCCAAATTTTTCCCGCTGCGAGTGGGCGGGGAGCCCCTGCGCTGCGCCACCCTTCGCTTGCAACGGAGCGTATCACGGAATTGGAAATGTTTTGAGGATGTGACATGTTGGGCGATTCATAATTGTTTTCAAATTGTTCAAATTTAGTTATATTTGATCCCGAGGAAAATTGTTCTGTGTTTACAATGGATAGCCCTGGGGAAACGGGGCGGCTCTTTGAGAAAGCCGATAAAATCCTGCAGGCGGCGCTGGAGGAAGTCGCCCCGAAGAGCCTGATCAAAAGAACCATCGGTCGGGACGGCAGCCGGCTGATCATCCAGGAAAAAGCCCTGGATTTATCCTGGTACGAGAATGTCTTTCTGGTGGCCTTCGGCAAAGCGGCGCTTCCCATGAGCCAGAGCCTCATGAAAATCGCGGGGGATTTCATCCGCAGGGGAATCGTCGTCTGCGTCCCCGGCCAGGAAATGTTCCTGCCGGGCCTTCTCCTGCTGCCGGCCCCTCATCCTCTTCCCGACCGACGGAGCCGTAAAGCCGGAGATCTAATCCTGAACCTGGCCCAGAACGCGGGCGACAAGGATCTCCTGCTCCTCCTCCTTTCGGGCGGCGGATCGGCGCAGGTCTGCTGCCCTGCTCCCGGAGTGACATTGGAGGAAAAGAGGCGCGTGACGGAAGAGCTCATCCGGAGGGGCGCCGATATCACCGAGCTGAACACCGTCCGCAAGCACCTTTCGGCCATCAAAGGCGGTCGGTTGGCCCTGGCTGCGAATCCGGCCGCCATCGTGAGCTTGGTCATATCGGATGTCATCGGTGATGATTTAGAAAGCATCGCTTCGGGTCCCGTCCACTGGGATTCGTCGACGTATGCCGACGCCCAGCACGTGTTGGAAATATACGATTATTGGGACGAGGTGCCCACTCCTGTCAGGCAAGTAATCGCGGGCGGAATCGAGGGGAAATTCCCCGAGACCTTGAAAAGAGGGGATGACATCTTCAAAAAGGTCTCCTCTTTTGTCATCGGCAATAACGCCCTGGCCCTGAGGGCGGCCCAGAGGCAGGCCGAGCAGCTCGGCTTCAAGACCATTATCCTCACCTCCGGGGACCGGGGGGAAGTCCGGCAGGCCGCCGAACGCTACGTCGCGCTCCTGGACAGCTTGTCTCAATCCAAAAACAGACTCCTCCGGCCGCTTTGCCTTCTCAGCGGCGGAGAGCTCACGGTCCGGGTCAAGGGGAAGGGCAAGGGAGGCAGGAACCAGGAATTTGTCTTGGCCGCGCTTTTGGAAATGAAGAAGCAATTTTTGAACGGATCCGGGGAGAGACTGATAAATTGGCTGGTGGCGAGTTTCGGGACGGACGGCATTGACGGCGGGACCGATGCGGCGGGGGCCTGGGCGGCGCATGAAGTCCTCCAGAGAGCTGCGGAGCTCGGGCTCGACGCCCGGGAATACCTCGAGACCAATGATTCCTACCGTTTTTTTCAAAAAGCCGGCGGCCTGATCAAGACCGGCCCGACCGGGACCAACGTCATGGATATCCGGATTTTCCTGCTCTATTGACGGGGTCAAAGCTACTCTTTACGCACGTATCAGGTCAGGAAGTTGCGTAAAAAGTAGCTTTGACCCCGGAGTTTTATTGGGCGCGGCCTTGACAGGGAGTACGTGAGTCAATATCCTGGGGATAAAAGGGCTCTCATAAACAGGAGGTCTTATGAGATATAAAATGTTGCCTGGCTTGTGTTTGGCAATGATCTTCCTTTCATCTGTTCTGTTTGCCGGTCCCGCGGAATTCCGCAAGGGAGTGACCTATCTGACGCCGCAAGTAGGCGTGAATACCTGGACCGTTCCGTTCGGTGTGAATGTGGAGTATGCGATCACGCCGAATATCGGAGTCGGCGGAACAGGATTGCTGTGGCTTTTTGCCCGCGCGGACTATGACTATTCGATTGTCACCCTCTACGGGGACGTCGCCTATCATTTTACCAAGCTGAATGCCAGGAACTTGGACCTTTATGCCGGAGGCGGGCTCGGCTTCCATGTCGTTTCAAAGACGAGGAAAAATGAAATCTTTGAGCCGGGCGAGCATCGCGGCGGCGCATCCGGGCTGTTTTTGCTTCCCTTTGTCGGGCTGCGTTATTATTTGTCACCCAAAGTCGCGCTCAGTTTTCGATTGAACGTTGGCATTTTTGGCGATTGGTCGGGAGTCGACGGCCTGATCGGCGTGACCTTCCGCCTTAAATGACCGTAACCGGGATCAAACCTACTCGTTACGCACGTATCAGGTCAGGAAGTTGCGTAAAAAGTAGCTTTGACCCCGGAGTTCCCCGGAATTTCATTGCCAACCGTTGATTTTTTCTCTATAATAGCGCTTTCGATCGTTGATTGCCTCCCCGGAGGCAGACAAAGGAGGATTTTTATGAAGAAATTTTTTGCGCTTACGGCCCTGGTCCTGATGGCGGCGCTCTCCCTCAGTGCAGATATTTATGTCAAGCAGAAGACGCATGTGGACGGTATGATGGGCCAGCCGGCTACGGATGTTATCCAGGAACAGTGGATCACCGAGAACGCGTTTGCCTCCGTATCGGCCGATCAATCCATTATCATGGACATGAAAAAGAACTTGATGTACATGATCTATCACAAGTCCAAGACCTATGTCGAATCCACCCTGCCCATGGACCTGACCAAGCTCCTCCCGGCCGAGTATGCGGCCATGGCCGGCATGATAATGATGACGGCGACCGTCAGTCCGACGACCCAGACAAAAAAAGTCGGGCAGTGGAACTGCACGGGCTATGATGTCACGATCACCATGATGGGCATGCCGATGA
>Ga0315289_10004322_pt1 | contig 21199 bp, 18 predicted proteins | sample YL17G11_40_MG_FD_203452 | JGI IMG/M metagenome (GOLD analysis project Ga0315289, IMG submission 203452) | Sediment microbial communities from Yellowstone Lake, YNP, Wyoming, USA - YL17G11_40 | ecosystem: Environmental > Aquatic > Freshwater > Lake > Sediment | place: USA: Wyoming | collected... | reverse complement strand
TGGATATGCTGCGAGTGCACGTTAGCAAAGGGATGAGCGTGCTCCTGATAACGCATGACGTTCGCCTTGCGATGGAGTACGCGAGCCGCGCCATGATCATGGGGGAAGGTACAATCGTGGCCGACGGACCTGTCGGTCAGGTCTTGCCTCACCAGACCGAATTCGAGGTCATGCCGTTGATCGCAGATAGTTCTAAGGCATGATGAATTGGATGGTGAATGAATTGAACAAGAGTAGTGTTGAGATAACTGAAAACCAGACAAGACGACTTCAACGCTTCTCCACCAGGGACTTGGTCTACATCGCAGTTCTGTCTGCTCTATGGGGTGCGTCGGAGAACTTGCTTGGCGGACAACTTCACGCGATGAACATACCGCTTTCTGGAGCCGTTCTAGCCGCAATAGGGGTATTCCTGATGGTTATCTGCCGGTCTTTCGTTCCGAAAGTGGGTTCGATCCTGCTGATGGGCGCAGTGGTCGCTTTGCTGAAAGTTCTATCGATTGGCGGTGTAGTGCTCTCACCGATGATAGCGATCTTCATGGAGGCGGTGCTGGTCGAATTGGCGATGACCATGGGAGGCACCACTCTCCCAGCCAGTTCAATTGGAGGCATGCTCGCAGACATGTACAGTATCGTGCATCCTTTCATATTCCAACCCCTACTGTTCGGCACATCAATGCTCGTCATATACCAGAAGACCATATCTGCAGCGTCAAAGATCTTCGGAATAGATCCTGCCAGCGTCATCCTGATCTTCTTGGCACTTGCTGTCAGTCAGGGGGTCCTAGGCATGATTGGTGGTGTAGCCGGGTGGAAGTTTTCGGCAAGAGCCAAACGGGCACTCAGACGCTAGGCGTCTACGGGGCCATTGCCTTCCTAATGGGAGGGGTGCTGCTAGCCGTCACCATGAATGGCGTTTTCTTACTGATTCCGCTAGCCTACGCGGCGACGGCGGGCCTTCTGTTCTCTCGTGAGGCTTTCCGTGATCTGAAGCAACTGGTGAAGCTCATACCGATTATCGTCGTGTCCAGTACCCTCCTGTGGCAGGAGGAATACCCTCTGCCTTCTGGGATGCCGTCTGTGACATCGTCTCCCTTCTTTTCGGGTTTTCTTATCGGGGTTGAGATGTCGGCAAGAGCCGTCGTCATGGTTCTAGCAGTGTCGGTTTTCATGAGAACAGTCAGGGTTTCAGAACTTACGCGCGTGCTCGAAAGAGCGAGCAGATCCGAGAGCTTCCCATTTGTCTTCGGACTTGCCCTAAACATCGCGCCGAACTTGGAAAGGATTGGCAGGGACACGTTGAACGCAATCAAGTTGAGGGGAGGATTCCGACTGAGGAACCTAGCATCATCTGTCAGCCACCTCTTGTCTTCGACGACCTTGAACGCCCTCGCAAAATGTCAGGACATATCCTATGCTGCGGAGGCCAGAGCATTTGGATCAGGCAGGAACGCCACCAGCTCCGCTCACAGGGACCGCCCGACTCCCTCCCGCGTTGATTTCTTTGTCCTGATCGCGACAGCCGTTGTGGCCGTGCTGTCTTTCGTGCTGAAAGCATAATGGCGACTCGCAGTGAAGAGCTCGAACCACGACATCATGATAGGCACAGAACCTCTGGCTGGGAGAAGGACTGTTTTGGCCGATTCACTGGAAGAGATCCGGAGCACGGTGCCTGACATCGAGCAAATCAAAGTCGCTAACGTGATAATCGGGGCGGGATACACGGGAGTGAGCCTCTCCTCAGGCCAGGTTGGGTTGGCACACTCGTCGCTAGATGAGTACTCGCCACACTGCTGTGAAATCATAGACAGGGCAGGCCATCTGGCGGGATCATCAGCCCTTGATATGGCTCGGTTGGCGTTATCGTGGGACATAAGAGCCCGCGTCCTAGGCGTTGCCACGATCAATGCTGCATCACAACTGTTGCCAGATCAATCCGAAACAGGAATCTCCACTTTGGAAGGAGACATCGCGGACCACATCACCGTTAGGGGTGACGTCGTCACCGTTGTGGGAAACATACGGCCTACCGTTGAGAAGTTGAGAGCTAGGGCGAAGAAGATCTACGTGCTTGAGAGAAACCCCTACTCGAGGGATGAAGAGACCCTGCCCGATACAGCGGCCGAGGAAATCATACCTCAGAGCCAAGTCGTCATAATCACCGGCGCTTCGATAACAAATGGCACCGTAGACAGACTGCTGGAACTCTCTCGCAATGCCAGAGAAGTAGCACTGGTCGGAGCCACAGCCGGTCTTCCGCCAATCGTGCTGTTCAGACACGGAGCAACAGCCGTAGGCACCATCAAAGTCACGCATCCTACCAAGGTGATGCAAGTCATTGCTGAGGGCGGAGGAACACCAACGCTCATGGATTCCGTGAAATTTGTTGTGTACAAACGCATTACCGAGGAAATGTGAAGTGTTATGAATCCTGAACTAGTGGACTTTAAGTCTCTGCTGGATAAGGCCGCGAGCAGTCATGGTCACTTGTGTGGGGGAATGCCCCTGGGAGTGAGGATGGGCATCGCGGGTCTTCGAGAGCTCGACATGATAGATCCTTCGAAGAGGCATGACCTGATCGTTTTTGCTGAGATAGATCGCTGCATCACCGACGCAATATCTGTGGCTACTAGTTGTACTCTTGGTAGGCGCAACCTCAAACTCGTTAACTACGGCAAGTTCGCTGCGACCTTCGTGAACATCTCCAATGGCAGAGCGGTACGGGTTTCATCCCGAACAGATGCGCGGGACGCGGCCATGAGATTCGCTGAAAAAAATGGATGGATACTGCCAGGCGAGCAAATTCAGGAGTTCTCGGATCGTGAGAAGGAGCTTATCATCAAAGGCTACACGGAAATGCCCGAAGAAGACCTCATACAGATCAGGAAAGTCAGAGTCAACGTGCCTAGTGATGAGCTTCCCGGTCGACCTACACATATTGTAGCTTGCGTCTCGTGTGGCGAATTGATTTTCGATCATAAGGAGATAGTCAAAGGAGAACGCGTATTGTGCCGATCATGCGCGTCTGGCGCATACTATGAAAGCTAGCCAAGACGTGGTCTAGCTTTCGCACTGCGAAGAGAAGGCGCCGATTGTGCTCCACACGCGCTCTAATCTTAGTACCCATGCAATGGCCGGGATTGCGCGCTTGCTATGTTAGGTGCTGAAGAAGGTCGGCCAACTTCTCGGGGTTTACAGTCACGTCGACTATCGGAAGCCTATGTGTGAAAGGCTTGCCTGCGACGACACCCGAGATCGCGAAGGTCTTTTCGTTCAGGTATTGCTCAATGTCTGCCGGTTCCCGCACCGCAACTACTCGGTGAGCACCTGGGTCAACCACGCCTTCGCATATCAAGAAGTCAAAGTTCGCGGGTATGTAGGTGAGCAGCTGCGTTAGGTCTTCTCTCTCGTCGACTTTCTTGAGGATCGCCGTCTCTGATACTCCGGAAGCGATTGTTATGTTCGCTCCGGCCTTTCGATGAAGATCGGTCTCCTTGTCGCTGACATCTATGCCGCTTGCTCTTTCAAAGAATTTCACTGTAGCGACTTTGTATCCCGCGACTTTCAGCTGCTCGACCAGCCTACATACGACGGTCGTCTTTCCACCTTTCTTTGATCCAACAACTGTCACGATCTTCACGATCTTTGCGCCTCCTGGTATCGCTTCGGATCCGATTGTTCGAGAGAATGGGCTTGTCCGGCAAGTATCTTTTCAGCAGTTGCCAAGTCTTCTCTCGTGTTTATGTTAAAGAATGTATTGAGGTCACGGTCGATGTTCGCTATTTCATCTTCAACTGAGACGTACACTACCCGGCCCAGCTTCATGATCATGTCCTCTATTGAAAGATCTGGGGGAATGAGCGTTTCCAAAGCCGCCCGAAGCGTTGGGGCTCTACAATATACAGCCTGGAGCGGTTCGATCCTCTGCCGATTCCATCTTGGAATCGCGGCGTCAGCTTTCAATGCCCGGCGAAACAGAAGCTCGATTGCTTCGCTGTTAACGAATGGGACGTCGCACGCTAGAATAGCCGTGTAGTCTGATTCAATCGCTCCTAGGCCGGCCACCATGCCCACCAAGGGGTTCTTGCCTTCTCGGTCATCATTTACCACCTTGACGTGAAGAGGCAAAACCGCATCATACGTGGTCCTAGCCTCACCTCTACCCAGAACCACGACTACATCGCCCGCTACTCTAGAAACACGTTCAATCATATGACAAATCAATGGTTTGCCAGCGAGGGTCTGAAGTGCTTTGTTTGAACCGAACCTTGAACTCAGGCCTCCGGCTAGAATGATCGCCCCTCGTTCCCGGTTCTCGGGATTCATGTCAGGAGTCACGCGCCTACTATCAAGGTCGAGACTTGATGAGAGAGCGAATAAGGGAGACGGTTCTATCCTACGTGTAGAAGATCTCCCACAAAGACTGCCACGCAGTCTCAGTCATGGGCGAGACAATACACTGCTGGGCTCGCGATCAGAAGCGCGATGCCTCCGATCCAAAGTGTTGCTCCACCAAGCAGTCTTGGGTCCGTCGCGTGCGGGATTGGTTGTGCGCCCCAGACTCCTATGATCATCAAGATGATTCCAAGTAGTGCGACAAGCGCTGTGATAAGTTTCCTCATCGTCTGTCACCTGCCGAGGCCTCGTGCGGAAGCTCCACAATAGGGAAGATCTTGACAACCGCGGTGTAAAGAAGGTATCCAAGCGCGAACAACCCCGCCATTACGGACCACTCTACCCAATTCGGCGAGTATGTTCCCACAGTGTACCATGGTAGCATCATGCCATTGGTTTGTGAAGGCACGACTATGATGTAACGCACGGCGATTGATGCCAGGTTCACGAGGACAGCAGCCACTACTATCCAAGTCAAGCTGTACTTCTTGCGCAGGAACATGGCAAAGATCATCAGGAAAGCAGCTATGAACGATGCCACTGCAAACCACGCGATGGGGGCATAGGCGCCGAAATAGATCGCTTGGTAGACAGCTTCTTCATTCGCTAGACCTGCATAGAGACCTGTGTATGCTTCGCTTGCCATGAAGTAGAGGTAGGCGGCAACAGACACGCCCACAAAGTTGCTCAGTCCTCGAAACACATCCAAGCTGATTTGTTCCTTGAACCCAAACACCTTCCTCACAATGGCGGCTATGATTATCAGGGCGGATATGCCGGACGCACCGGCTATCACCACAAATGCTGGAGCCTGAATCGCGCTGTACCATCCAGGCCTTCCTCCTTCTAGGCCGAAGACGTAGCCGAGAAATGAGTGAGCCATCACTAGCACGGGTAGGATGGCCAGCGATAACACCCACAGCGCTTTCTCATGCCTCTGTATGACTTCAGAGGTGAAGTCGTATCTCCAGGACCACAGCCTGTAGAACCACTTGAAGCGCGGGGCTCGCTCTCTTACTGTTGCTGCATCCCTTCTGCCAGAGAGAAAGATGTAGACCAGACTCGCCCATAGATAACCTGCCATCACGACACTGAACGTGTAGAAGAAAGGCGATGTGAGCCTACCGTAGAGTGTGAAGAATATCGGGGCTTCCAAAGGATTCCCTAGGTCGACTAGGATACTTGTTGCTCCTAGGATGAGTGCTACTACTGTGAGTAGTTCAGCCATGCGGGTTATGGGTTTGTACTTTTCCAGTCCCAGGAGGCGAACCGCTGCCGACGTAGATATTCCTGCGAAGCTTATGCCTATGAAGTAGATGGCAAAAGCGATGTATATTCCGTAGGTAACTCCGCCCGCACTAATGATTCCCAAACCTGTCACTACGTGCCCAAGAGTCAACTGAAGATAGAACGCGTATAGTCCCAGCGCCAGCACAAGCGCTGCGAGGACAACCGATACGTAGAAGGCCTTCGACGTTCTCAAAAGTGGTTTCAGATAGGGTTCTTGTGTTGCCGTGCTCATGGCGCCCACCTTGTTAGCATGGTCTTGGTTCTTGGTTGTCATGAGTAGCCCTTCCTCCGAGGCGGCAGGAAGTAGACCTTGGGAATTCTTCCCGCTTCAGGCAAGAGCTGGTATCCATTCCTTTCGGCGATTAGACGAGACACCTGACTCTCAGGGTCATTGAGGTCGCCGAAGAATCTGGCCCTCGCAGGGCAGACCTCGACACAGGCAGGGTTGAGGATCCCTTTGTCGACCCGGTGGACGCAGAATGTGCACTTCTCAACCACTCCTGCTTTCCGAGGTTGAACATCCGGGTTGCCGATTGGAAAGTCAGGGATCTGTTGAGGTTCTCTGTAATTGAATGTGCGTGTGCTGTATGGACACGAGGCCAGGCAGTACCTACAGCCTATGCACCGATCATAGTCTATCAGACAAAGACCGTCCTCTCGCTGATACGTGGCGCCAGTTGGGCAGACTTGCACGCATACGGGTCTTTCGCAATGCTGGCATGCTAGAGTGATATGGTACATGGAGAGGTCAGGGTACTGCCCCTTGGGAGTGTCTATGGTTGGACCACCTATTGTGAAGACGCGGTTCCAAGAGAGCCCGAGCGAGACGTTGTTCTCAAGCTTGCACGCTATAGCACATGTCTGGCATCCGATACAACGTGCCAGATCTATCACCATTGCAAGACGTTTCGCCATCTTCATCGACCTCCTAGACTTTCCTAACCTCAACCCTTGTGTCGAAGAATGAACAGTTAAGCGTCAGCGGATTGCGGTAGTCCGCGATGAGCGTCTGAGAAGCACCAGCCAGGAACTGTTGCTTCGTCCAGCCTCTGGCGATGCTGACCATGCCCGGCCTGATCCCGTTGCTGACCTTTGCTGTGAGCTGTACACTGCCTCTGTCGTTGAAAACTTCCACAGCATCTCCATCCCTTATGCCCCTTGCCTCGGCATCTGAAGGACTGATGTCCACAGTTGGATAGGGATCTATTTCTCCAAGCCAAGGTATATTGAAGTACTGTGTGTGAACCCGGAATTTTGACCCTGGCTGACAGAATACGAGCGGATACTTGCTTGAAAGAGGATTGTCAGGCGATGCCTCTATCGGTGGTAGGAACACCGGAAGCTTGTGTTCAAGCTCAGTCCCTGCCGTGGACCTAGACATGATCGTTTCGTTGTAGAACTCTATCCTTCCAGACGGCGTGTCGAACTTCCCATCCCTGAAAGGAATGTGAGGCTCAGGCGGAACTCTGAACGCTCCGTCCTTCTTCAATGATTCGTAGGTTATTCCTCGATCGCGTAGCTCTTGCGTGTCAAGTAGCAGACGAATGTAGTCCTCTGCTGGCTTGTTGAAGTGCTCGCCGAATCCCAGTTTCTCGGCGAGCATGGAGAAGATGGCCAAGTCTGACCTGCACTCATAGAGCGGGTCTATGGCTTTCTGTTGCAACATTATGTGAACATGCATCGACGGCACTAGGTCGTCGTTCTCGAACCAAGTTGTCACTGGAAGGACAATGTCCGCCTGCTTCGCCGTGTCCGACATTGAGAAATCTGCGACTGCGATGAAGTCCAATTTGGGAAAGAGATCTTCCAAAATCTTCCTCTGGTTCGGGAAAGTGACGACGTAGTTGCTGTTGGAGATGTAGGCCGCCTTGATCGGGTAAGGCTCGCCTTTTTCGATTGCATCGAACAAGAGCAGGTTGTTGAGGTTGCTCATCCTGCCTTCAGTCGGTGTCACCCACGCGCCGAAGTTCACGGGGGACGAGATGAGTGTTGCCCCTCCGAATCCGCCGCAAGGTGTCGCTCCTAGCTTCCCGATGTTGCCTGTTAGACCCGCCAGTGTTGCGATTGCTCGACCAATCATGTCACCGTAGTAGTAACGGTCGATACCGAAACCCCAGTAGATCGTTGCCGGCTTACGTGTGGCGTATTCTCTGGCAAGCATTCTGATGGTTTCAGGCTGCACATCAGTGATCTTCGAAACATTGTCGGGACTGTACTCTCCCGTGTGATCCCACAACATCTGAAATGCAGGCTTGCAGCTGAGACCTCCAATAGTGTAGCTTCCGGTCAATACGGGCCTTGAGCCAGTCCCATCGTAGGGGACCGCCCCACCTGCCGCTGAATCCCAAACCATGTATTTGTCCGAACCGTTCGACTTCACATCTTTCTCTCGCAGGAAGAGCCCTGTATCTTGATTGACTAGGAACGGCCCCACGGTGTAGCTAGCAACAAAGTCCCCGTCGTACAACGACTCTTCAATGATCACATTTATCATCGAAAGTGCAAGGGCAGCGTCAGAGCCAGGTCTGACTGGAACCCACAAGTCCGCTCTTGACGCGGTGATCGTGAAATTCGGATCAACAACGATCAATTTCGCCCCGTTGTCAAGTGCGTCAGCGACGAAGTGCCAGTTCTGGAGGTTGCTCTCGGTTAGGTTAGAGCCCCATACTATTATGAGCCTCGCGTTGGCAAGATCCGCGGCCTCATTGCCCTGACCATCGTATGGCCCGCCGAGAACCTGCTGCACTCCAAGCGGCGTGGCAGAGTCGAGCGCGCCTTCTCCATAGGTGCCTCCAAAGATGTTAGCGAATCTGATAACGGCACCGTAAGACCCGTTCAGATATCCGTAGTATCCGGAAGCAGGCAGGAACGCAACTGCCTTGCTGTCGTATTTGTCTCTGATCTCTGAGAGCTTGGTTGCGATTGTGTTGATCGCTTCGTCCCAAGAGATCCTCTCCCATTTTCCTTCACCTCGCTCGCCCGCCCTCTTCATCGGATACCTGAGGCGATCCGGATGATAGACACGCTCAACATGCGTCAGGCCACGCAGACAGATGCGATCATATCGCGAGTCCGGCAAAGGTCCTCTTGCGGTCCTAACGAGCTTTCCATCTAGAACGTGGACGAGAAGCTTGCAGCCACTCCAGTCGTTCGGAGCGCAGACACCGTGAAATATCTGCTCCACGACTTGCGGTGAAGCTGCCTGAGATGTGTCCAGAACTGCAGGAACAAAAGGCGCAGCTTTCGCGCTCTCCAAAACAGACGCCGCTACGCCAACTGCTGTAGCCGCTCCGGCGAGCTCTAGGAAATGTCTTCGTGAGATCTCCATGATGATCTGAGCCCTCTGCTGTCCCATCGAAGGATTTTGGTGATACGCATTTATAGAATGTATAACTCTTTGCGTCGATAGCAGTGCTCGCCGTAATCAGGCGCGTCACCGCAGGTTCCTTACGACGGCGAACCCTGTCACGTACCGACGGATATCCGACAGGCTTCGGATTCCGAGAACTTGACGCAGGACAAAGCCTAGCCGCAGATAGAATTCGCGATACGCCTCAGTCTGATAGCGCTCGATGATCTCGTGCGTCAATCCTTTCGGGACGTACGGGCTGGCTTCGGATGAGAATATCGAATAGTCATCCCAACTGGCTTTCATGTCGAGTTCTCCGCTTTGAAGTACCGTGTTGTAGAGTTCCGTTCCCGGGAAAGGCGTCGTGATATGAAATACGGCGGCCGACAGGTCGAGCTTCTTCGCGAACTCGATGGTCCGCCTCATCGTTTCCCCTGTCTCGCCTGGCAAGCCCAGCATAAAGAAGCCGCGCATCCTGATGCCAGCCTTATGCGTCATCTTCGTTACGGTTCTTGTCATGTCTAGGGTTAGTCCCTTCCTGATTCCATCGAGTAGTTGTTGGCTGCCCGACTCGATTCCATAGTCCACCTGCCAACAGCCAGACTCTGCCATTGCCCGGAGGACATCGGTGTTCATGCGATTGATACGTCCGAGGCAGGTCCACGGCACATCGATTCCGCGCGCTCGGATTTCCTCACAAATCTGGATTACTCTACGCGCGTCGATGTTGAATGTGTCGTCCCAGAAGCGAATCTCCTTGGCCCCATGCTTCTCGATGAGAATCTCCATCTCGTCGACGACGTTTCTCGCACCTCTAGCTCTATACTTACTGCCGAAGACGGAGCGATCGCAGAACGTGCAGTTGTAGGGGCAACCTCTACTCGTGATCATAGTCGCTTGTGGCAAGCATCTGTAAGCCGACGGGGTTGGGCGGTACACGTCAAGCGGCGAAAGCAGATGCCTCGCTGGAAATGGCACAGAATCTAAGTCCTCAATGTATGGGCGTTCCGGATTCCGACGCACCCCGTCCCCCTCCCTGTAGACAATTCCCCTGACATCCTCAAGACCCTCACCGGACTCCAACTTGTCAGCGAGCTCGACCATTGTCATCTCTCCTTCACCGATTACACCGATGTCGAAACAATGGTTCTCCAGTGTCTCCTCTGGAAGGGCTGTGGGGTGCGGACCTCCTGTAATGATTGGCAAGTCAGACTGTGCCTTCAAGTCGTTAGCTATGGCCAAGGCCTTCGTGAAGGAAGCGGTTGTCGTCGAGATTCCAATCAGATCCGGGCTGAACGTTCTGACTTGATTTACGAGATCTTCCTTGTCATAACGCATTGCTGGTGCATCTATCAGTTTGACATCGTGACCCTGCAGCTCCAAGACGGCGGCGAGGTACGCGATTCCGAGCGGCTGCTGGACGCTTCTTGCTTCGTCAAACTTGCCGAAGTACTCTTTGTGCGTCCACTGAGGATTCATGAGGAGAATTCTCATTGCCAGCCAATCACATTCGAACGCTAATCCTGACAATGGAAGCTAAACGTCTTTCCTCAGCGCCTTCAACTATTTGCCTGAACAGAGCGCTCGGAAGACGAATCTATTGCATTTCACAAGCGCGTCCTGACTCATCACACAGACCCCAAATGGGAGAAGTACGGCAGTCCGAGAATCCTTGAGCCAGATCGGCGTACCGCTTATTAACTTGCCTAGGTCTGCTGAAGACTCCTGTCGTGCCGTTGAAACTATCCTTTGATCGAAGACCTCCGACCGCTCTCGGACCCATGAAGCGCGAGGATCGTCAGGTCGAGTCTCTCTACGATCGGCACGCCAAGCACATACATGTATTGTTCGGTGGAGTGACCGAGAATCTGCCGTATCGCAGAAAGGCAATCGCTCGCTTGAACGTTGGCCCGAATTCCTCGGTTCTTGATGTTGCCTGCGGAATAGGCTCCAATTTCAAGATCATCGAGAAGTACTTGCGCAACAGCGGCACTCTTGTTGGAATCGATATTTCCTCAGAATCTTTGAAGATAGCGAAGAAGCTGGTTGCCAAGCACAATTGGACAAACGTACAGCTTGTAAACACCAGCATCACCGAGTACCGGCCGAAAAAGCGATTCGATGCGATACTTTGCACATTTGCCTTGGAGATAATTGCTGATTATGAGGCGGCAATTGATAACATGTTCGAACTGCTGACACCTAACGGCCGCTTTGCAATGCTAGGAATGAAATCGAGTTCTGTAGTGCCATACAAAGGCTTGAATGCCCTTGTCCAGTGGGTTTGGAGAAGGGCCGGTATAGATTCAGACAGAGACTTGGTTCGATACATCGAATCAAGAAGCAAAGTCCACAGTCACGAAGAGTGCTTTCTTGGCTTCTACTATGTTTTGAGCGCGTCGCGGCAGAACAGTCATTCCACCGATCCGCAGGGGTCGTGACTTAAGAGCGCTGATGAGATTCCGCGCCAAGCCATCTCCCCCTTCCGAAGGAAGCTCCCGCATGCAAGCCGAGCCGTATGAAGTCCCCGAAGTCCATCTCACCCGTCATGAAATTCCTATATGCGTAATATAGCCTGAAAACTAGATCAAATATCGGGTTCGATGGCAATTTCGTCAAGCACTTAACCACGGGCAAAAGAAAGGGAAAAGTCACGCATATCGAGAAGAATTTTTGCAGGTTTTCGACGGCAGTTTTGTCTTGGATTTCAATGGGAGTGGAAAAGAAATACGAGTGGTCGAGGTCATCAAAGCTGAAATCATGTTTTAGGCATCCGTGCGTGATTGCGTAGTGCGCAAGCTCCGTCCTGGGGTAGGGCTGCATGAGTGCGCACCAAGCAAAGTCCGGACGGATGCTGAGGTTTATGTGAAGTGTTTGGAGGGCGGTATCGAGCGTTTCGCCGGGTATGCCCAAGATGCTGTTTGTAGCTAGCTTTATGGCGTATTTCTTGATCAGGCGAGCTGCGTTCTCTATCTGTTGAGTAGTTATTTCCTTTTGCAGCACTTGGTTCCGGAGCTCCTCATTCCCGCTTTCGATGCCCATTCGTACAAAGAAGCATCCGGCTTGTTTTAGAGCGGCGACCATTTGCTCGTTGATCAGATCCGCTCTGACTAGGCAGCTGAAGGGAAGAGCTACGTCTCGTCTATAGGCTTCCAAGAACCCGACTACCCATTCGTGGTCAAGAATGAACGTGTCATCCATGAAGAGGATTCTTTTTACGTCGTACGTCTGTTTGATCTGCATAATCTCGTCGATTACGTTTCTAATGCTTCTTCTCCTGACGTACTGTCCGCCTGTTTCCGAGTACATGTCTCTGAGAGGCTTGTTGAAACAGAAAGAACAACTGTATGGACACCCCCGGCCTGTGATGATAAGCGGGTTGCGCTCGTATACTCTCAGCGGACCATACTTGTGGTAGAGCTCCCTGTCCATGAAGGGCAGCGCATCAAGATCTTGAATCAGGGGTCTCAACTGGTTCTTGTAAACTTGGCCTCGACCATCTTTCACCCACAGATTTCTGATATTGGTGACAACGTCCCCTCTGTCAATATTCTCGGCCAGTTCCAGCATGGGATACTCCCCTTCTCCGATGCAGATGATATCTATGCTACTATCGCGTATTGTGTCACCATAGAATGTGGCGTGCGGACCGCCGACAATTATCGGTACGTCGATCCTCTTCTTGATTCTTCTGGCTGTTTCTGTGGCCCAGAGATGAAGGCCAGTGGTACAGGAAATACCAACGGCGTCTGGTTTGCATCTGACTATCGCCTTGATGAAGTCTCTTTCAAGATTCTGAATTAGAATATCGCATTCGTGGCCAGCCCGTTTTAGCATCGCCGATATGCTCATCACTCCGGGCTGAATCATGAGAGGATCCCTCTGCACAAAAAGAAGTTTCATTCCCCTGTTCAGATCCCCGACCTCTCAGTTCGCCATTGTAACTGGGATCTAGGCGTTCATGTGATTGATAAGTGCTAGGCATGTCTACAGCCATAGATTTCACGTGCTCGAATCTCGCCGCAAAGGTGCAGTGTGTTAGCAAATCTGCATGATCGTATGCGGTGCGAGATCGTTTCAGTTCTCGATCAGCACCGGTACTGTGTGTTAGTATGCAGCCGGTTCATTTCTTCGGGGGTCTTCAACAAGCGGTGACAATTTTCAGTTGGTCTCATGCGCAAGCGCAGACAAGAAATGGAGTTGACGAGTCAAGTTCGAGTCGGCCCAGAATCTCATTCAAACTGTAGAACTGGAACCGCATAGTGGCAAAGCGCTTCGTTCGAGCCTGTCTCTTACAGGATGGCAATCTAGTGAAGCAGAATTCTCTGTCCGGAACTTCGTCAGTGGCTTCACTGTCAGTGTTCGAATTACTGAAGAACCGTTGACGCATGCCTTGGAAACAGATATTATCGTCTCATGCCAAGGGCTATTTCGGTCGGTAGCTTGGAACGCGCGATACGGATCATTGTGGCTGGCAAAGGAGGCAGTGGCAAGTCTACAACAGTTGCACTTCTAGCGAAGCTCGCTGTCAAGCGCGGCCTCCATGTAATTGTGGTGGATGCGGATGAGTCCAACCCGGGGATCAGGAGAATGCTCGGCGTGAGCGAATCCGGCCCAAGTCTAATAGAGATGATAGGGGGGAGGACTCATGCGTTTGGAACACTCAAAGATGCTTCGTCTGAAGAACTTCAAGCTGCAGTCAAATCCGTGATGGAGAAGACTAGAAGCAGGAATCTCTCTATTGTTGAGGTTGGGAAAATTCGAGAGGCCGGATCAGGGTGTGCCTGTCCTCACGGAGTGATATCAAGGGAGATTCTTTCGTACCCATTGGAAAGCGGAACCCTTGTGATCCTAGACACGGAAGCGGGGGTAGAACACTTCGGAAGAGGCGTAGATGCGTTGGCTGAGATGATTTTGTTCGTCGTCGATCCGTCATACGAAGCTCTGGAACTCTGCCAAGAAGCGAAGACACTCGCCGACCAGATCGGTCTCGAGTTTCGAGCGATCCTGAACAAGGTCGAAGATGAGAGCACTGTGGCATTTATGAGAGAGCAATTGGCGAGAAGAGGCATCAGGGTGGAGGCTTCGATACCTTACGATACCGATCTGTTTCAGTCAGCATTGCTAGGAAAAGCCTTGGAAGCCCGGACAGCAGCCGACAGTATCGAGAAGCTGCTCGACGGAGTATTGGCATCGAACAGACATTCCGCTTGACTAGCGATTAGTCACGAGTCTGTACGAGGCACAATGGATGAAGGTTCTACTCGTGACCTCGCCACTGCATGATGGACTGAGGTAGCCAGAGAAGACGGATGCGAGATCCCCGAACATGTATCTGGTAGATCTGCCATATTCCCGCATGAAGATACTTTCTGACCAGACACTGCCACTGATACGCTGTCTTGAAATACGGTCGGCCACATGGAAGGTGTGCTCCTGATGGGGTCAAGTGGTCGCCCGTGACGGATCCGACGACGAGTCCTCGATGTGCAGAATGTCCTGGAACGTATTGCCGTTCAGCGCCCATCGAGAAGCTCAAGACGGAGGCGCTGCCCGCATACTGTCCTATGCGAATTAATACAGATACTATCAAACTGTCAGCCAATCGGTATTCTGACAATGATGTTAAGGAAACTTACGTCAACGCCGCAGCAACCGAGAAGGGAGCATTTCGTACTACTTTGGGAGTGCCCAGAGTAGTCAAGTCTCGAATAGAGCAACTAGCAGATTTCGGGAAGTTGCAAGGCATCGAAAAAATGGGCGTTGCCTTCTGCGTTGCACTGCGTGACGAAGCCTCAAGACTAGTGGAGATGCTGAAAGAGCAGGGTTTTGATGTGGCATCTGTCTGCTGCAAGTGCGGTGCTGCCGATAAGGCAAGCCTCGGCGTTCCTGAAGAATACAAGACTAGGGGAAAACAAGTGTTTGAAGCGGCATGTAACCCGATCCTTCAAGCTGAAATGCTTAACAGGGCTGGGGCACAGGTCAACATTATTGTCGGTTTGTGCATAGGTCACGACATGCTCTTCACAAAGAACTCAAAGGCGCCCGTCACAACTCTCATCGTAAAGGACAGACTGTTAGGGCACAACCCTATCAAAGGACTGAAGCGTTGAAAGTTAGCCCGCAGGATCACACTGAGATCTCCGAGACCCCGGCACGCGAGAGCACTCAAGGTTCTGCAAGTGCCTTCGCCTTCTTTCGCCATGTTTGTCGCCAGCTATCCCGACTCCTTTGGATGGGCAAGACTTCTCAACTCTTTCCTCGAAAAGCGTAGAGGACACGTTCGATCTGTGATTCCTCATCAAGGTCGAGGATCTCGATGGAGCCGTCTCTGAGCACGTGGTAGGAACCCTCACCAGCTTACGAAGATCCTGGGGATAAATCCCTCGATGACGTCCGGTCAATACGTGACGCAATCCACCAGCGTGTAGGGAAACTGATTCAGGAGCTGCAGCACTAGACTCACGCCTGCAATAGGCTAACTTCAACGTAGGTACGCCGGGTTGACAACTCTTGTTGCAGACAACTGGCAGAGTCGAGCATACAGAGTCCATTTGCACCCTCGTATCAACCTAGGTTCGGTCGAAAGAGTTGATTTGAATATGTATTCAATAATATCTGGTCGCGAAGGATCGATCTGGAGTTCTGCGGAATGATGTCAACGGCCATCAAACGCATGTGTGAAATGGTTAGGGAGCTGAGGGCGCAGGGGAGACCTTGGCTTGAGATCCAAGACGAATTGGAAAAGGCGGGGATCAAGCAAGGTGACTATGGACCGCTGTACTCACATGATAGCAGATGAGGTCCAAGACAGAGTCAAGAAGAAGTTCAAGGAAGTAGATTCAATGGCAATACACATCGGCATGATCCACGAAAAGGAACATAGTTGACTCGGATATTTGTAGCAGGAACCTCGAAATGAGACAGACCCGCACAATCACGTCTACAGCAGATGTCGGACTCACGGTGAGGGAGAAGATGCGTACTTCAGAGTTCTTATCTAGCAGTGATATCGGTGTTTCACATGGTGAGACGGTTCAAACCCTCCAGCGGACGGGACAACTCATGGCAGTTGTCCCGCACGAATTGAGAAGGGAAGTTGGGAGAATTGCCTGAAGAGAAGAAGGCTGAATCAACAGCTGAGATTTCTCGTCGTTCAGTTCTAAAGTGGACTGCAGGTTTGGTTGTCGCTGGGGCGATGGGCGCAGGTTTAGGCTTTGGTGCAGATGAGCTTCTACGTTCAACGGCACCACCCGCAGGCACGGCCACTCAGACGGCGACTGGAAGAGTCACAGCCACTACTGGTCCTCCGTCGGAGGAGAAGGTCTTTCTCAACTTGTGGAAGGAAAGTGGGGCTCTCCAAGTATACGTGAGGGACAATAGGATAACGAGAATGGAGCCCTTCAAGGGCTATCCCACATATGTTAACCGCTTGGCTGAGCGCTATCGGGTCTATAGTCCGCAGAGAATTCAGTACCCGATGAAGAGGGTTGGCTGGGAGCCTGGCGGAAAGTCACCGATAGCGAACCGTGGCAAAGGCGATTTCGTCAGGATCACTTGGGACGAAGCCTTTGTTTCGATCACCAAGGAACTCAAGAGACTACTCGACACGTATGGCCCGTCGGCATTCCTGTACGCCCCTGGGGAACACTCTGACAGCTGGTACTACCACAACCGCTACTTGTACGTGCACGACTTCCTCAGCTTCCTCGGTGGTTACACATCTCTAGGATGTGACGGCCTCAGTTGGGCCGGCAACAGAAGCTCTGGTGCATCAATAATCGGAGACACCGCTCCGAATTTCTTTGCCACCGAGGAAATTAGTTTCTTCCTGAAGTACAGCGGAATGATGGTCATCTGGTCCAGGGACCCGATTGTCAATGACCAACAATACGAGATCATCGATGACGTCAAACTGATGAAGGAAGCAGGAATCACACTCGTCTTCATTGGAGGCGGAATGGACGAGACCGCGAAGAACTTCGCCGATGCTTGGGTGCCTTGTCATCCGTATGGTGATGAGGCGTTAGCGGCAGCGATTACTTACACGTGGATTACTGAGGGCACGTACGATCAGAAGTACCTTGACACGCACGCGGTCGGGTTTGATGAGGAGCATCTCCCGAAGGATGCTCCGAAGGGAAGCTCCTTCAAGAACTACATCTTAGGCAAGAGCGACGGAGTACCGAAGACGCCTGAATGGGCTGAACCGATCTGTGGAGTGAAACCGCGAATCATCAGAGCACTCGCGCGAGAATGGGCATCCAAACCCACAGGACTGGTCTACTGGAGAGGAGGACGCGTTAACGGAGGCCAGTATGTTCGATTCATGTTCACCCTACTGGCTATGCAGGGCATGGGCAAGCCAGGGATAGGTCTCTATGGTACTAGGAACGGGGAAGCTGGGGCGAGGGTGTGGAGAGACGGAGTGAAGGCATACCCGGCTCCTTTTGAGTGGGGAGAGGCACGCTTCACATACCATGACACGCCGGCCATACCATTCGTTCCTGACGTGTATCCATTCTACCATGTAATCCCGCCCGAGCTAGCCGACCGGAAAGCAGCTAGCATGGGTCTGGCGTTCGCAGGCAAATGGCCCGGCTTCGCAATTGCACGTGTTGAGAACCCGGTGAAGCAGGTCATACGTGACGTGCTCTGGGAGACCTCAATGAAGGCTGACCATGAGCATCCGGTCTATCACCGCTACAACATCGGCATGGACTCGGTCCTGTACGAGTATCCGATGGAGGGCCACTCTGAAGCTCACGCCTACTTCATCGCCGGAGGAAACTACCTTGCCAGGAGTCCTAATTGTAATAGTGTGATGAGGGCGCTGTTGAGTCCCAAGTTCGAGTTTATGCTCGCACTGGACCCGTGGTTGGAGCCAGACTGCATGTTCGCTGACATAGTGCTACCGACAGTCACAAACTTCGAACGCAACGACATCTCCGCATGGGGACTGTATGAGATCTACTGCTCGAAGTGTATACCGAACCTGTTTGAGTCGAGGAGTGACAGGGATGTCTGGGCTGAGCTTTCCAAGAGGATGGGAATCTACGACAAGTGGTCCGCAGGCATGGACACTGAGGATGCATGGCTCAAATTCATCTACGAGAAATCCACATCGCTGCCAAAGCATATGACTTGGGAGGAGTTCAAGAAGAAGGGATACCACGAGTGGAAAGTGCCGGATGATTGGCATCCTCGGACACCTAACGATTGGACATGGAAGAAATTCTGGAAAGACCCGAAGAGTAGCCCACTGTTGACAGAATCAGGGCTGATCGAAATATACTCCCCGTCGGCGGTCAGGATAGCCAGCCTCGGACAGTCGGGATACTACGTACATGAAGACCCCAACGCGGTGAGACCTGAAACTCAAAAATTCGAAGAGCCTAGCCCGGGGCCGGATCCGCTTTGTCCAGGTATCCCGGCGTACATCCCCAATCCAGAAGGAAAGGGAACCGCGGCAGGTGAAAAGTATCCGATCGCGGTGATGACATGCCACCCCAAGTACGCCTACCACACCTCGTACCAGAACGTGATCTGGCTTCAAGACGAGGAAAGGAAAGAGATCAATGGCTACAGGTATGCGCCAATATGGATGAGCGCAAAGGATGCTGAAGCCCGGGGGATAAGGCACGGGGATATCGTCAGGGTCTTCAACGATAGAGGTCAGATCCTATGCTGGGCTGACGTGAGCGAGAGGATCCTACCTGGCGTTGCGCGCGTCAACTATGGCAGATGGAACGATTACGTGGAACCAGCCGTGCCCGGTTCGCTTGACAAGTCTGGCAACATTGAGAACCTATGCAGAGGGGGATTCATCTCACCGTTCGACACGCAGCAGGACGTGCAGGCAGTAGCACAGGTGGAGAAATGGAAGGGATAAAGATGTCCGACTATGTCGCTGTCATCGATGTCACGAAATGCGTTGACTGTAGGTCCTGTGTAATACAATGCAAGGACGAATACGCTCTGAACGACTATCCACCATACTCAACTGGCATGCCGTTTAGGGGTCAGAAGTGGATACGTGTAGAGCCCCTTGAGAGAGGAAGATTCCCAAAGACCAAGTTCGATAGCATCCCAATACTCTGCATGCAGTGCGACAACCCACCCTGTAGGGCTGCGGCTACAGGCGGTGCGATCTACAAGCGGCCTGACGGCATAGTCATCATTGACCCAGTCAAGAGCAAAGGCCAGAAACAGATCGTAGACTCATGTCCATATGGAGTCATATTTTGGAACGATGAGAGGGAGATTCCGCAGAAGTGCACATTCTGCGTCCACAGACTTGAGAAAGGTCAGATTCCAAGATGCATGCAGGCATGTCCTGCCGACGCAATAAGGATCGGCGAACTTCCGCAGATTATGAAAGACGCTGAGAGAGGCGACCCTGTGCCTCTGCACCCCGAGTACGGGACGCAAAACCGAGTCTATTACATAGGTCTGCCCAAGACGTTCATTGCCGGAGCATTGGTGGACAGCAAAGGCGAATGCCTTGAAGGAGCAGATGTCACAGCAAAAGACACGGCCACAGGGGCGATCGTGGCCAACACGAGGTCTAACCTATTTGGAGATTTCTGGCTGGACGGGCTCGACGTGAAGAAGACCTACGAGGTCGCAATCACTTCGGCGGGCAAAACAAAGACGGTCTCCGTATCACTCGATACAGACACGGACCTCGGAGACATACAATTCTAGAACAAGGAAAGATGCGGCACACAAACGCTTCTTTCGCCCTACCTTACCTAGTATTCCTCTATCTAGCCCTTGCGATGCGGAATGTCTGTTGTGCTATTCCACAACATGTGGCACATCTGTGAAGTAGACTTCTGCTGGCGTCATAGTTTAGGGCCATGTGTGGACGTTCCCAGTTGTAGTATTCAATGAATTTCCAGTGGAGCGGGAACTTGGCATGCTCAAGGTCGTATGTTCGGAACCAGCGTTCAATCTTTCCAAGCGTGGTGGGTTTGCCGATTCCGCCGAGGATATGTTTGATCTTGCTGCCTTCGCAGTAGGCGCCGAAGACTGATTCTCCTTTGCGTACGCTCCAGAATTGCGATCCGTGATCGGTGAGGATCTCTCGTGGTTTCGCGTATTCATGGACGGCTTTGTCGAGTAGCCAGATGACGTTCTCGGTGGTGCCTTCGTTGAATATGTGGCTGCCTGTGACGTATCGGCTATGGTCGTCTAGGATTGTGATGAGCCATCTCGCTCAGGAGCTGGAGGGAATCTCTGAAGAATGAAATGGCAAGCTAGGCTCTCGCCAGTTCATGTCCACGAGCCCGACTGGGGCTGTCACCGTTGAAGGTTGAGCTTATCAAGTGCGTAATGCGGACATATCTTCGAGTCTAGGTAGTTCTTTTCGCATTCTCTACAGTTCATGCATTGTAGAACCGAGATCCTAGGCCCGGCTATAGCACCCTGCGGGCACATGTGCTCGCAGACCTTGCACGTGCCGCACTCAGGCCACCTCTTTATCTCTCTAACTCTAAGCCTGCCTGCAAGCGACATAACCGCGCCAGCTGGACAGATGTAGTCACAGTAGAACCGATTGAACGGCACTGAGAGAACCACGGCCGATATCATGATTGCCCACATCCACCAATCTCCCTTGAGGCGGAAGAAGGTCTGGAAGGGCTCTACTCCCGTGATCCAACTGTCTCCTAACAGCACGCCTGCTGCGACGCCTGCCAGGATAGGGTACTTCAGGTAGACCAGCTTTGAGTGGATCTTGATCGGGATCTTTTTCCTGAGTGGCGATATCTTGTTGATGATCTCTGTAAATGCTCCAAAGGGACAGATGTACCCGCAGTACAACCTGCCCCAGATGAGCGATGTTACCAGCATCGATCCGAACAGGGCGTACCAGTACAGGTTTGAGAACAGCGGAGGTAATGTAGCCCACATGAGCTGCGTCAAGTCGATTATTGAAATCATCCTCCCCGCATAGATGCCAATGAATAGTATGGCCCCTCCAAGAACAGCATACTTGAGCGGCTGACGGTTCTGCCTGTAGACGATGATGGCCGCACCGAACATGCCAATCATCGCGGTGGCCTCAATCAAGTCACCCTGCTGAATCATAGCGGCGGCTGAAGCAAGATACTGCTCTAGTGGCCCGAGTTCCCTGCCGTGGGTCGCCCTGTAATCGTCGAT
>Ga0315289_10004321_pt1 | contig 21200 bp, 12 predicted proteins | sample YL17G11_40_MG_FD_203452 | JGI IMG/M metagenome (GOLD analysis project Ga0315289, IMG submission 203452) | Sediment microbial communities from Yellowstone Lake, YNP, Wyoming, USA - YL17G11_40 | ecosystem: Environmental > Aquatic > Freshwater > Lake > Sediment | place: USA: Wyoming | collected... | reverse complement strand
GGCGCAGTCGAAGATCTCGTAATCGAGCGGGCGGACCTGCTCGCGCCAGTGCGCGTCGCGCCGTTTCTCGATGAACTCGAACATCTCGGTGAACAGCGTCGGCTGCTCGGCGCCGAGCACGTTGGTAACTGCCAGGTAGGCAGCGTACAGAGGGTGGAACCTCGCCGTGAGCAGTTCGGGATTGAGTTCCACCTTCTTCTCCGCCGCCAGCTTCTCGGCGATCTGCTGGATAAGCCGGTTGATGTCCTCCTGGCCGGGTCCGGCGGTGAGGATCGCCACGAACTCCTTTTCCAGCCCTGCCGCAACGCGCTGCGTATCGTCTTCGCCGACCGCGGCGAGCAAGTGGCCAGCCTTGTTCCAGCGTCCGACCAACTCGGCCGTAAACTCTCGCAGCAGCTTTTTTCCCAACTTGCTCTGGAATTCCGTGAAGCGCTGGAGCACGAATTCACGCATCGCCTCGTCGAACCGCTGGGCGGCGTTCATGGTCGCCGGACCCAGCAACTCGCGGCGTTTCGACTCGTCGGCGATGGGCTCGATCAGTCCGCGCTGCTGGAGCGCGGCCAGCACCACCTCGGTTTGCTTTTCGGCGTCGGCGTAGCGGAGCTTGCGCCGCGGCCAATACTCCTTGGGCCGCAGCGTGATGACGCTTTCGACCATGTCCAGCGGCGAGGGGTCGGTGGGCGTATCGGCGCGGCCCGCCTTGCCGACGATCATTTCCAGCTCGGGAAACCGCCGCAACAGCGCATCGCGGGCCTTCAGGTCGTCGGTCACCTGGGTCACCGACGCCCGCGGCACCGTCACCGGCATGTCGAGAATGCTCCCTTCATCCAGCGGGGGCATGTAATCAACGCCGATCTTGGGAAAGTTGTACGCCGTCAGGGACAGGGCCGCGAGCGTGACAAACGACACGACCTGCCAGTGCGCACCCCTGGTAAAGATCACGCTGATGGCGATCGTGACGCCCGCCACGACCAGGAAACACCAGTGCCAAGGGATGGGCACGATGGCGTTGATCGGGAACAGGCCGGCGCCGAGCACCAACAGCGCCGAAAACGACCACATCGCCAGGTTCCACCGCGGCATCAGCCACGTCAGCCAGGGCTTGTAGATGCCGATGAGGTTCCGCACCAGCCAACTTTCCTCTTCGCTCCGCAGCCGGCCGCGGATGAAGCTGGGAATCAGTGCCGGCACCAGCGTGATCGAAAATATGGCCACACCGATCATGGCGAAGCTCTTGGTGAAGGCCAGCGGATGGAAGGTCTTCCCCTCCCGCCCGCTCAAGGCGAACACGGGAATGAACGACAAGAGGACGATCATCACCGAAAAGAAAATCGGCCGGCCCACGGTGCGGCAGGCGGGAATGATGATCTCCCGCGTATCGCCCGTGATTTTCTTGTTGTGGCCGAAATGAGCCGTCAAGTGATGGGTGGCGTTTTCCACCATCACGATCGCCTGGTCCACCAGGATGCCGATGGAGATGGCGATGCCCGAGAGCGACATGATGTTCGAGGGCACGTTGAAGTGCCGCATCAGAATAAACGATACCAGCACGGCCAAGGGCAGGGTCATGCAGATCAACAGCGCGCTGCGGAAGTGCATCAGGATCAACAAGATCGCCACCGAGGCGATGATCATTTCCTCCCTGAGCGTCCCGGTAATCATCTCGATGGCCCCGTGAATCAGCCGCGTGCGGTCGTAGAAGGGCACGATGCGGACTGCCTCGGGCAGTCCCGGCTGAAGCTCCTGGATCTTGGCCTTGATGCGCTTGGTGACCTCGAGCGGATTCTCGCCGTGCCGCATCATCACCACCGCCCCCACCGCCTCGTTCCCGTTTTTCTCCAGCACGCTGCGGCGAAACTCGGCCCCAAGGCTCACCGTGCCGAGATTGGACACGTAGATCGGCGTGCCTCGCTCCGGATCGGCCTTGACGACGATCTTCTCGATGTCTTGCGTATTCTCGATCCAGCCGACGCCGCGGACGATGTACTCGGCATTCCCCTTCTGAATCACCTTGCCGCCGACTGCCGAGTTGGATCGAGCGACAGCCGAGAACAACTCGCCCAGGGTCACGTTGTAGGCGCGAAGGTGGTTGGGGTCTACGTCGATCTGGTACTCGATGGGGAAGCCGCCGGCCGAGGCCACCTGGGCGACGCCGGGGACGGAGTTGAGTTGGTATCGCACGTACCAGTCTTGGATGGCGCGCAGCCGGCCTAAATCCTGGCCTTCGCCCTCGACAGTGTACCAGAAGATCTGGCCCAAGGCCGTCGCATCGGGGGCGAGATAGGGCGCAACCCCGGGCGGCAGGAAGGTGCTGGCCAAGGTCAACCGCTCCAGCACCCGCTGTCGGGCGAAGTAGAAGTCGATATTGTCCTCGAAGATGACGTTAATCATCGAGAAGTTGAACTCGCTGCTGGATCGCACGGCCTTTACTCCGGCAAGCCCTTGCAAGTTGACCGAGAGCGGGTAGGTGATCTGGTCCTCGATCTCCTTGGGGCTGCGGCCCATCCAGTCGGTGAAGACGATCACCTGGTTCTCGGATAGGTCGGGAATCGCATCGACCGGTGTGTTGATCACGGCGTGGATGCCCCAGATCACGACACCTAGGGCCAGCAGGATGACTACGAATCGGTTCCGAATCGAGAACTCAATGGCTTTTTCGATCATGGGTTTCACCGCTCATCCGTAGCGTATTTCCGAAAAGGACAGTCCCATTTCGGGCACCATCGGGCACCACGCGCAGCGTGGTCGGCATGGTCGGGGCGAAAACTGGGACAGTCTCCACGTTACTTCTGGTTCAAAGGATCGTCAGCGTCCGTTTGCGAGCATGGCCTCTGCCAGTTTCTTCAGCATTTCGTCGGGACTTCGCTTGGCCTTTCCAACACAACCTTGGCAGCACAGGAAAACCGGCTGGCCGCGCAGGGTGATCTTGACGGGAACACCCATCGAGCCCAACGCAGCGCCCGTCACTGGGCAAATGCGTTGCTTGAGCGCCAGTTGCCGGTCGGCCTCGGGCAGTTGCTCGATATTCTTGAGGTCGTCGCCCTCGGGTGCGGCGACCGCCACCCTGGGCTCCGGCGACCAACCTTCGGTCGGTGCCCGCCGGCCGGGGTCCGGTTTGCCTTGATCCGCGGGCGTTTGATCGCTCTGACGCGGGCTGGGGGCCGACGGGGTACTTGAGCGACCGCTGGACTGGGAACTTGACTGCGGGCCGCCGCTCGCACCAAAGTAGGTCGAGGCAGCGGCCGGGTTGAGGCGTGTCTCTGCGTCGATCAAGAACCCGCCCGCGGCTGCCACCTTGTCTCCCGCGTTGAGTCCCGCGATCACCGGATAGTATTCGCCCTGCCGAGGCCCAAGCTCGACTTCCACCCCTTCAAACATCCCAGGTTCCCGCTCGACGTACACCACCTTCTTCGCGCCGGTATCGACTACGGCCCGCTCCGGTACAACGAGGAACTCGTATTCAGAGGGCGTGTGCCAATTGGTCTCCTCGCCCTTTGGGAGAGGGTCAGGGTGAGGGTGAGTGCGTTGGAAATCGAGCGAATTAATCTCCTTTTCTTGCGACGCCGCCCTCACCCTAGCCCTCTCCCGGAGGGAGAGGGGACGATCATAAGCCACGCTCTTGTACGGCTCGATGCTCTCCAGCGGCGTGTTGATTCGCACCGTGGCGAACATGCCGGGACGGAGTTCGTGCTCTTGGTTATCCAGCTCAAAGCGAACGCGGTTGGTGCGGGTCGTGGTTTCCAGTCGGGGATAAATCAGCGCGAGCTTCCCGGTGAAGGTGCGATGAGGAGACGCCTCCACCGTGGCTTCGACTTCTTGACCGGGCCGGAGAAAGGGGATGTCTTTCTCATAAACGTCGGCCTCGACCCAAACGGTCGAAAGGTCGGCCACCTCAAACAGCGTCATCTTTGCTTCCACGCTGGAGCCGACCACGATCTTCTTGTCCGTTACGTACCCGGTCTGCGGTGATCGGATGAGCAGCCGCGGCGAGGGCTGGCCCGAGGCCACGATGCCGTCAATCTCTTGCTGACTGACTCCCAAGAGCAGGAGTTTGTTCCGGGCGGCAGCGGCTAGGTCCGCCACTCCTCCGTTGCGGGTTGCCAAGGCAAGCTCCCTCGCCGTGCTGTATAGCTCGGGGCTGTAGATTTCGGCCAAGGGGTCTCCCTTGTGGACTACGGTGAAGGTCTTGTCCACGTAGAGTTTCTCTACGTAACCCTCTACCCGACTGACAATCCTGGACAGCCGGCTTTCATCAAAGGCGACGTAGCCGACGGTCTTGGTCTGCTTGGTTACCTGCCGGTACTCCACGGCTACGGTCTTGATGCCCGCCAGTTGGACCCGCTCGGGCGAGAGTTGCACCCGGCCCGTGATACCCGCCGGCAGCTTGGCTGCTTCCCCTTTTTTGCGCAGCGACAGCGGCATTCCGCAAATGGGGCATTTCGGCACGTCGCCGTTGGGCTCGTAGGTCGAGCGGATGACCTGCGGGTCCATGGGGCAGTAGAATTCCTGCCCCGGCTCAAGCGCATGGACGCTCGCGCTTCGCGGCTGGGTCCACTTGTCCCAGTAGTTCTTCAGGGTGTCCCAGTAGCCGATGAACATCCCGACGCCCGCTAGGATGGCAATGAACCGCACCCGCTTGAGGATCACCAGGCCCACGAGCCGGAACTTTTGCCGGCGGCTCAACGGCTGGTCGCCAAGTGGTGCTGCGTCGGTATCAACCGCAGGGTCGCCATCTGGCACACGGGTATTCTCTTCCGTCATCGGACACCTCCAGACTGTGTAACCACGAAACCTTTTTTCCCCACCTGGGATCAAGCTCTCGCGACTTGCGGACGTAACTCAATGAGGAGCCTTTGGGGCCTAATGGCACGATCCGTGCGACGGTGCGCGATCCACGCCAGAAGCAGAAGCAGAATCGCGCGTTGACCTGCTGGACTCGCTGCTCGCGCAACCGACCACGCCCACCAACACAACGATCACGGCAAGAATCAGCATCCGTGCAGAATTCCTTAACATGACCCAACTCCCTTTGTCTTGATCCACTTGGAAATGGAATCGCACAGTACCCGCTTAATCTGCCCAGGGGCATGTCAGTACGGGTTCCTCTTCTCTATTCTGAGAGATGTTACAACCCACTGCGATAAGCAGTTGCGCGAACAGAGAAGAGGAACCCGTATTTCCTCCCGACTCTCTACAGTCCTCGCACCTGCTTTCCAATTCACGGTGAACCAGGACACCTTTCACAAAAGGTATCCAAGAAAACGTCATTGACCCTGACTCGCTAAGCCCGCTTTGTGCAGATATGCTGCCGGGTTGGCCTGCACCTTGCCAAAGCACCCTTTGCAGCAAAGGAACAACGGCTGTCCGCCGATGAGCACTTTGATCGGATCGCCCATGCTGCCCAGCCTGGCCCCTGTCACGGGACACACCTGTTGGCGCGCGATGCCGGCCTGGTCACCTGGACCAAGCGGTGCCAGCGTGACCTGCGGCCGGGCTTTCGACAGGACGACCGCCTGAGCAAACGTCGCCTCGGGCCGATGAGGCAACGGCAGGTTTGCCAGCCTGATGGTGGCCGTCACGTCGCCATCCTTGACGCGGCTGAGGTTGACTGCGGCGGCCAGATAGTCCTGCTGCTGCGAACCGGGCGGCGGGACGACATAATGCAAGGGAACACGCGACACGCGGTCGTTGCCACGCGCAAGCATGGCGATTTCGCCGTTCACGTCTTTCGCCGTCTCCGGTTGCTCGGCCGGACCATAGAGGTAGACGCGAATTTCCTGCGGCAGGTACACGATCTCAAAGGCGAGCGGGTTCATCACGGTCAACTGCCCGCCGTGCTGTGGCTGCGGTGCAGACTGAGTGTGGCCGGTGTGTTCGACTTGGGTGGCACCATGTTGGTGCCCGGCCGATCCTGCATCATGCCCGGCGTGGCCGGCGTGCCCGTCCATGCAACATTGGGCATAGGCCGACGTGTTCCCCCAACCGAGCACCCAAAAAGTAGCGGCAATCGCCATCACGGCGTTACGAGCAGTCTTCAGCAGTTTCACGAACATTGCACTTTCTCCTTACATTCACACGGGTTCTTGGAAACAGAAAACCGAGATGCACCACAACTCGAAACCACTCACGCGCCCAAGCGTTCACGCTGCGCCGCCCAAGCAATGTGAGCGACGAGCATGGCCTAAGCCGTGGTGAGCGAATCCACAAACGTGCGGATACGAACTGCAAGAGAAGGGACAACGCGACCGCTAATCAGCGCGCAGTATCCCTGTGCAAAAAATCAGAATTGCAGCTTACACAGCGCGATGCAGTGGTCGGACGCAGAAGCGAATGCGTCCGGAAGATCGACGGCCCAGGGCTGCGAGGAGGTCCGCGGCACTTCCGCTACGACGAGATGGGCGCAAAACGCCGACACCGTCAATTCATCCAGCCCGCTACGTTGGGGCGGGACCGATTGCGGTGCAACGGGGCTGCTCGACCCGCAGGTGCAGACGGCGGCAGGGCCGGAGCCCCTCTTCTCGCCAGCGCCACGGTGGCAGCATGTCCGCCCCCCGCCGCACTTCGGGCAGCGATGGGCCGAACCGCGGCAGCAGCAACAGCCGCAGCACCCCTGTTTCGCCGGCTGATTGCCAGTGTCCTTGCTCTGTGCGTTGCACGGGCAGGGAATCCCTGAAGCCGGCTGGACTGTCAGCGCGGCTACCAGCAGCCAGGAAAGCATTTTCGGGAATCCAGCGGCGTGACGCACAACAATCTCCCTGCCCGGTCCAAGACCGCAGAATCATCCTACCTTATCGACGCGGAAAAATCAACACTTGAAAAAACAACAATCAAGAGTGGTGTGCTAAGGTATGCCGCCAGCGTGCCGGTCCAGGACTCTCTGAGGATCAAGCGGCGTCAGGGGCCAGTGGCGACCGGCGCTCCGACCGCCCGATCCAGTTCGGCGAGCCGTCGATGGTACTCGGCCATCGCCTGGTAATACATTTCGTGCTGCGTATTGAGTTGCCGCTCGGCGTCGAGCAACCGTAAGAAGTCGAGCTTGCCGCTGGTGTAATTGGCCTGGGCCGAGTCGAGGCTCCGCTGGGCCGCCGGCAGAATCTTCTCCTCGAACAAATGGACGACACGTTGGCTCTGAGAGGCCCGTGCCAGCCCCGACTGAACTTCATATCGCACCTGGTCCAGACGGTCCTGGTACTCGGCACGGCGCTGCGCCATCCGGTCCGATGCCTCACGCACGGCCGCCGAGCGGCGGGCGAAGCGGATGGGTACGTTGATGTCCATGCCCACCTGGGGCCGCATGTCTTCGGGCATAAATCCGTCGTACTTGGCAACCAGGTTCACATCCGGGTAGTATTCCTTGCACGCCAATGCCACGTTGGCCTGCTCGGCGCTGATGCGAGCTTGTAGGGCATACAGATCGGGCCGGCACCGAACGGCCGCCTGCTGTAAAGCCTCCGCAGTCGGCAGCGAATCGGGAAGCGGCACCTTGTCGGGCGGCGGCGGCAGAGGATAGTCGGGCGCGCGATGCAGTAGGGTGTTGATCCGCGCAATCGCTACCTGTTCGTCGCGCCCCAGTTCGGTGCGACGGCTCTCCAGGCTCGCTAGTTCCACATCTGCCTGCAGAACGTCTTGCTCGGTGGCTTGGCCCAGTTCGTATTTGTTCCTGGCGATCTCGCGGAACTGCGTCAAGAGGCGGCAGGTCGAGGCGTTCACGTCCATCTCCCGTCGAGCCAGGTAATAGTCGTAGAATGTCGTCCTCGCCGCCTCTGCCAGCCGCAGCCGGGTATCGCCGATGTCGCCCTGCATCACGTCGGCCTCAAACGAGGCCACGCTGCCACGCAGAGCCCGCTTGCCCGCCCACGGGACCTTCTGCGAGGCTTGCACCATCCAGCCGCCGCCGTTGTCCGTGCCCACGCCGCTGGGAGTAATCATGGTGGTGAGCATCGGGTCGTCGAGCGAAACTGCTTGCGGGTAACGCTCGGCCGCAGCCCGCCAGGCGGCCGAGGCTGCCTGGAGTGAAGGATTGCGGGCCTGAACTTCCGCTACCAGTTGGTCCACGTGCAGTTCCATCGGACTGCCAAACGGATCGGTAGGATCGTCCGCGCGGTAGCCCGACTGCGGAGCGGCGACGGATGGCTCGGGGACTGCTAGGTAGGACACCTGCAAAGCCGTTGGAAGGGACGAAGAACCGGGGCGAGACTCGGCAACGCTGGTAGAAAGCGCGTGAGTCGGATTGGTTACTGCTACCACCGGGGTCTGCTCACTGCGTCCGGGCGGCACCGTGCATCCGGTGAGAAAGGCGAGGACGGCGAGTACCATATAATCATTGGATTTCATGGAGTGTGCCATTCGCTTTCACCCCCGAGACGCCTATGATGTGGCGCGAGCACTTTTTGATCGCCTTATCTGACTCTCACTTCCGTTACGGCATGCCGCGCCCTCTGGGTGAATCGGTCCCGTAGAATCGAAATGGCGAGAGTTTTCCCTATCACAGCGAGCACCGGCAAGACCGACAGAGCTTTCCCAGATTACAAGACTTGCCTCTAGCCCCTATTCTTCGCGCTGGGGAGAAGATGGCGGATCGTATTGTTGGGGCAAGCAGCCCCGCCAGATCCCCCACGATAGCCCCGAGACATCCGACGCCGTGTAGGAGCCGACCCCAAATACCAAGACTCCCGAAGTCTTCAAGACTTCGGGAGTCTTCAGGAGTCTACGATCTTACGGCACTGCGGTCGTGATCGTTCCGGTGGTCCGGCTGGTCTTGACGACGTCGGAGAAGATGCTGGAATTGGAAGACCTGCGTGAAGTAACGCACCAGGGCCTGGTCACAGGTCTCCTGGAGGATCACCACGTCGCCCGGCCGCAGCAGCAGGTTCTCGGACGGGTCCCGGAGAGCCAGGTGCAGGTTGACGATGATCGGCACCTGGCCGCCGCCCGGCGTACGGCGCACCACGGTTACGAGCTTGGGCGACGGGGCGCCGATCCCCGGCGCGATCAGGGCGCCGGACAGGTTATTGTTGTTCAGACCGCCGTTGACCATCGGGCCGCCGATCTGGGCGACGGCCTCGACGACGTCCAGGTCGTAGTCGCGCGGCAAGGGATACTCGCCCGGGGGCAGCAGGCCGCCGGCATAAAAGACCTCGGTGTCGCGGGCCTCGATGAAGACCACGTCGCCGGGGTGCAGGATCATGTCCTCGGGCCGGAAGGGGGGCGGCACGCAGGGCGACAGCCGCAGCGGGATGCGGACGATCTCGCCGCCCATGGGGTCGACCGTGACGGCGGGCGACGGGAGGTGCCGGACTCCGCCGTTTTCGGCCAGCCGCGCAATGTCTTCCGCGGTCTTGAGGTGGCCGCGCTCGATGATCACCTCGTTGGCGGCGTCGAGCCCCGGCAGGCCGCCCGTTTGCGCCAGCGCGTTGAGCACGTCGTTCTCGTCGGCCGGCAGGTCAACGATGGTGCCGGTGCCATGGCGCTGCCCGCCGACCATCGCCTCCGCCCCTCCCAGAACCCGACTGGTGTTCAACCCGCGCCGGCCGGTTTGCACGACCAGTCTGCCCGTTGGGCTGTCCTGGCGGATCACCAGCACCCGCGTCTGGCGCGGGCGGGCCAGCGTCACGATGATCCGCGCGCGCCCCGCTTGGACGATGTTGGTTTTCACCGTGTAGGCTTCGATGATGGCGGCTTCCGCTTGGGCGAGGCTCAGGCCTTTGACGAGAATCGGCGGCACCAGGGGGAGCGAGATCGTGCCGTCGTCCCGCACCGGGATCGGGTATCCGACCGAAGGCGGGGCGTTGGCCCCTTCGTAGAAGTTCACCGGCGGCGCCTGGGTGGCGTTTTCGAGCACCCCTTCGATGTAGACCCCCAACACGTCATTCGGGCCCAGCAGGTATACCTCCGCCGGCTTCTGCCGCAGGTAGACCAACGGGATCGTTTCTTTGTATTCCTTCGGTTCGGCGAGCAATTCCGGTGGCACGGCGCGGACGGGGATGCCTTTGGCCACCGGATTGGTCCAGGCGGCACAGCCGCTCCACGCGCCGCACAGCAGGGCGGCCGCGAGCATCAGCCAAGCCTCCGTCGGATGCCGCCGAACGGGCGGAGCCTACATCGAATTCGGATGTATCCTGTTCACTGAAAATCCTCCGCCGTCTGTGGCGGTTCTTCCGCCCAGCGCGCAAATCCGCCCCCTGCGTGGTTTATCGGTGGTACCAATTCCGACTGTTGTTCATTTTTTTCGATGGCTTCACAACTTAACATCTGTTCTTCGTTGACCAGTTTTCTGCCTTTTTACGCCGGTGGGTCCCGGCCCGTCGTGGCCGGAAAATCGGCAAAGTCTCGCCTGCTTCACAATGACGTTCAACTAGGAGGGCAGTCTGTGCGTTATTCTCGCCGTGACCGACAAGATCCGACCCGCAGACCGCCGTTAGCGAGCCGTCCCGCGGGGGATGCCGAAATGCCGCAGCAGCAGCGCCGTTGCGTGTACGGGTGGGTAAAATCTTACGCCGCAACCAATCCCCAGAGCGTGCCGCCGCCTTCGCGGCGTGCCGGACAGCGAGGCTTCAGATCGACTGCCAGATCGCCTCCTGCGCCCTCCGAACCGTATCAGCCAGAGTGCCGTCGGCGTCAATATCGTAGACGTGTCTTGTGCCGGACTTCTGCCAGCGGACGTTTTGGCGATGCCGACACTCCACGTAGGCCTCGTCCTCCCTCTGGGCTTCGGCGCGATTACGATTGCGCTGTTTGGCCGTCTCGACCGACACGGCCAGGCGCAGCACAACGTCGGGCGGCGGAATCTCCTTGTAGAGACGCGCCTCGATCCCCGCGAGCCAGTTGCAGATCGCGGCAATGACCCCGCTCCTGCCGGGATCAATTCGCAACCGCGGGCTATCCATCGCGCCGAACGTATCCGACGGATAGCGGTCGCAAAGAACCAGTTGGCCGTTGGCGACAAGACGCCTCGCCCGAACGAGCAGTTGACGCCGCTCCCACGCCAGCACGACGGCTCGCACCGCGTACGCCAGCGACGCCCGTCCGGACTTCGCGGCGGGCTGCACCGCACCGCCCGCCGCAAGCTGACCTTCGCGGCGACCGCCGCTTGGCCGCCATCGGGTCACTCGACGCATCAGGGCCAGGACCGCCGTGAAGGGCGCGGTCAACCAGGTTGCGGGCGGTTTCCCGGCGTGGATCATCTTGACGTCGAATATTCTCTCCAACCAGCGGCCACAGTGGAAAAGGACGGTGGATTTTCCGGTGGCGTCGGCACCGACCACGGCGATCAGCGCGCCGCCGGCGGCCAATCGCTTTTGTCCTTTGCGGCCGCGCAGGCGCCACCATGCTCGCTGCAGAACCCGTACCGGCCGCCGCAACGTCGCCGTGAATGCCGAGAGCCGACGGTACGGTCCCAGTTGTCGGCGAAGTTCTGCGGACGCATCCGAAACAGGCAGGCCGTCAACCAGACGACAACGGTGCAACCGAAGCTTCTCGAGCGGGAAGCTGTAGCCGTCGAGCAGGCTCTCCCCGGCGATAAGCCGGCAGTACACGTGCAGGTGCAGAAACGCGTCTGCGCCGGCGTCCCAGCCAAAGAAATGGAACAGCGACGGGAGCGATGCTGCGGGAGCGTCCAGGGCCCTCTTGAATCCCAGCAAGGCCAGAACCGATTCGAATCGCTGCGCGTCGTCGCGAGCCACGAGCAGGTGCAGCTCCTTGTCCTCCTCTGCGGTATCGTGATGCAAGCAGTAACTGCCTCTCCAGAGGCAATATGCGATCCCTTGGCTCTCCAGCGCTTCCAACAGGTGTTCGCGCAGGCCCGGCGTCGTTCGGGATTGCTGGTCGTTGAGCACTTGATAATGCAAGGACATGTCAGACTCCTAACCGGCAGGTGAACTCGGCTTAGCAGACTGCGGCAGGCCAGCCGCCGCGGCGCCAAGGATCTCCCAAGCCACGATAACCTTCGGCTGCAGGGAAGCGTGCGGGTCGGCAACCGCATCGCGCCGGCCGTCTATCACTATCAGTCGCTCCGCAATAGGAGACTGCTGTGCCAGTCGACGGAACACCTCCACCGCGCATTGCACAAAAGCCCGTACCGTCGCGCTGGAGCGCTTCGGGATTCGCTTGTGTCCGCGCGCGAGAGTTCTGTCGACCAACACCGCTTCGCTCTGTTCGACAAGAACCACCACGTCCGGCAGGGGCAACAAGCCGACGAAGGCCGACAGATCGGCCGCGTCGGGCTGCCCTTGAGCATGCACGAACAAATTGTGGGCCGCGTGTACCGTGCCTTCGTCTACCAGAATGAGTTGATCGTCCGAGCTCCCACGATGAATGATTTCGTAGACTCCGATCTTCTTTAGCACGTTTCGCAGAAGGTTGACTTTGTGGCGCCATGCCGCAGGCGAGCGGAAGATGGTCCGGACCGCAAAACCGTACAGCGCACGGTTCTTTCGCCACGTTGCCAGACAGGCATACAGAGCGCACAGATCCAGCGCGACGGTCCGGCCAACTCTGCCGGGAACCCAGTGCAGGCGGCCGCGCCGGAGCACGAACTCCTCGCTGCTGACCAGCGAGATCCCGCGCTCCCCGCAGGACTTTAGGACGCTCCAGGCCAAGGTGGACTTGCCTGCACCGGTACAGCCGACCAATTCAATCTGCATGCGTAGCAGCCTGTTCTAACACCCTGCACGGAAATGGTTCTCGGCAACAGACGCCAGTCTTGTCCTTCGGGGCCGGTCACAGATGTTCCCAAATCGCACGCCTGACTTCAAGCAGTGTCTCTTCGAGATCGCGGTCCGTGGAGATCGATATCACCGGGCAGCCGTGGAAAGGCGGCTGGTGCTGCACGGCCTCTCGCTGGCGGACGTACTCCGCCTGCGGATCGGTCTGGTTGTTTCGAACCCGGTTTCGCTCCACCGCCTTGTCTACGCCGACACGCAGCTCCAAGACCACGTCCGGCGGGCAGACGTTCCGGTAAACCCCAGCCTCCCATTGCAAGAGACGTCGCTTGAGAGGGAACGTCTGTGCCTCGATCGTCTCTGTGCAAAGACCTGGCCCGCCGATGGCAGCCGGGTTCTCCGACGGATACCCCTCGGAAACAATGATCTCGCCGTTGCGGCTGTCGCGATAGGCGCGGCGCAAGAGGGTGCGTCGCTCATGGGCAAGCATCAGTTTCCCGATGAGATGCAGATAAGCAACGCGGCCCTCGTCCTGTTGATCCGCGCTGCCGTCGAGGTTGCGCGCGGCCTGCCCCGGGACCAGGCGCCGGACCATGGCCGTGCACTTCCTCGGCAGGTAGCTGAGCCAGGTTGCCGGCGGCTCGCCTGCGTGAATCACGCGAACGGACAGTTGCCGGCCAAGCCACTGGCGAATCTTCTCCACGAGAACCGCTCTCCCCGCGGCCTGCGGGCCCACCACCGCAATGATGGCCCCGCCCGTCCGAAGAGTCATCGTCTTCTGGCTTCTGCACAGCTTCCGGATAGCCGTCCCGCAGAGCGAAGCGGCGGTCCACCATATTTGCCGGGCTCGTCCATACCTCCGGTACCTCGTCAGCGCCCGCTGGAACCGGAACCCCATTCGGATGCGCCGCAGCATCGCCCCCTCAGTCCCAATCAGCTCCAGGGCAGAGCGAAACGCCGCAGGGGAAATCATGGGAAAGTAGGTGGCCAACTTCCCGTAACAGTCCTCGATGCGGCTATCGCAAACAAGCCACCTGTGTTCTTCTAAGACCGCCTTGCGCGATCGTCGTCCCAGATAGATATCGAGCAAGGTGGTGTGTTTGATCATGTCCCGCAAAACGAAGACCACCAGCTCGGCGGCCTTCGACGGAAGGCAAATGCCGTGTGCCCGTCGCGTATCACTAAGCAGCAAGCGTTCCAGCGGAAGCGCCCAGGTCTTCAGCAGGTGATCGCCCGTGAGAATCCGGACGTAGGCATGCACGTTGATAAGGCCTCGCGTAGCATCATCGTTTCCCAGGAAGTGGAAAACCCCCGGTTGCCGACGGCTCGTGGCGCTCTCCGCTTGTTTGAATCCTTGTTGCAGAAGGATCGTGACAAACGCCGCAAAGTCCTCCTGGTCGACCAGCAGATCCAGGTCTCCCTCGCCGGCCAACGCCTGCTGGATGCGATAGTTGCTCTTCCAGTGGCAATAACGGATCCCAGCCCGATCGAGATCCCGGAGCACAATCGCAATTTTCTGGAGAGGAGCGGGCGCGGCATCGCACGGCGCCGGCCCATCCGGCCGAGTAACCTCAGTCGTGTCACTCATGGCTTCCATATCTGTTCGGCCAACCTTACAAGCACGCCTCGACAAACCGGCGATCCGACAGACTCTTCCCAATAAATTCACTAAATTCACTGCGCGCATCGCTCTCCCGTTGGCGATCGAAAGTGCTAAGCAACAGCATCCGACCTTCCTCCGAACGACCTAACTCGGCGAAGAGGCGATCGACCAATCGCACCACCCCGCGGTCCGGGCTTTTGGGGGCATCCGTGTCGGTCTTGTCCGCCAAGAGCTCGAGTTGCACGTCGCTGAGACTCGGTGCGCCCACGGGCGGCGGCAAAACCGCGGCGCCTGGGCGACTAGCGCCTTGCACGCCGACGGACCGCCACAGGGCATCCACGACGACCGAGTCCGTCGGCTCGTTGGCCGCCTGGTTCTGCAGCCCGCCCTCCTGGACGATGATTGTCACCTCGTCGCTGGTGGTCAACTGCCCGTCGTCGGCCGTCAAGCGCAGCACGTAGGTCCCTGCGGCCGGGAGGCTCACGGTCGTGTCCACGGCGTGCTCGTTGCCGAAGGTTACCGTCGCCGGTCCACTCAGCATCACCCACTGCGTGCTCACCGCTCCCGGCGGGATCGGCAGCCCGTCGTCGGTCACCGTCGCGTCCAGCAACGCCACGGCGGGGGTCGACAAGTCGAGTACCGTGACCGTCTGATCGTCCCCCGCGTTGACCGCCGGCAGCGTATTGTGTCCCGGCTGGCCCCCGCTGATCAGCGTCTCGTAGACGCGGCCGTCCGGGTAGTTGTCCTTGCCGCCGTCGGCGATATAGAGCGCCAGCGCACCGGGATCGTCGTTCGGGTCCGAGGTGGGAGCAAACGTCAAACCTTGTTCCGCCCTGGGTTTCGGGAAGAACCCGCTGATATCGTACTGGTCCACAAAGGTGCCGTCGAGCATGTACTCGAATACCTTATGGTCCAGCGACGATACGATCAACAGGTGCCGAAGCGTGGGGTGAAAGGCAATGCCTTCGGTATCCAGCATGCGCGAGGCCACCGAGAAACTGCGTTGGAACTCCAGGTTGGAATTGTACACCAACACCTGGCGGCCGCCGCCGTTTCCGTCGGCAACGTAAAGGTCGCCGGTGGCCGGGTCGGCGGCGACGTCTTCCGGGTCGTTGGCGTTGGCCACGGCGTTACGGGTGTCCACCCACGCCAGCGGGGCGTTCAGGGCATCGTCGTAACGTGCGAGATGCCTGTTGTCGTCGTTGGTCACGTAGAAGAAACCGTCGAAGGCATTGTAGGTGATGCCGGCAGGCTCTGCGTTGTGGCTGGCGATGGTCCGAAACACCTGGTCGCCCCGCAGCGACACCTCGAAGATGTTGTCGCCGTTGAAGATGTCGGGCAGTTCATCGATCTCGGAGTCGGTGAGGATCAGATGCCCGGAAGGCGGATGGTAGGTCATGCCCGCCACGTCCGTGCTCCGGATGATCCCGCCGCCCCAGGTGTCGAAGTACCGCACCAGGCTGATCTCGCCGGCCAACAACCGCCGTGGCTCAAGCGTCTCGAACACGGCCCGCCGCTGCCTTGTACGCTTCCGTGTGGACTCGCTAAAACGCTTCCGTGATCGCGAGGACATTTCGCTGCCTCCTTTAGGTTTGTGGCAGACTAAGAATAACGCTGCTGCCGCGTCGCGTAGCCGTGGTTGCGGCTGCCGCCTCGCGCCGGATTGTTGACCACAATGCCGATCAGCCGGGCCTCCTGATCTGTCAGCGTCTGGACTGCCTGTTCCGCCAGCGGCCGGACGTGTTTTGTGTTCCGCAGGGCGAGCAACACGAAGTCCGCGTGGTGGGCCACCACGCAAGCGTCGCTTGTTCCTAGCACGGGCGGAGTATCGATCAGCACGAAATCGAATCGGCTGCGCAGCTCGTCGAGCAGTCTCTCGAACTTGTCCCGACTGAGCAGCTCAGCGGATTCGGGGGAAACCGGTCCGCAGGGAAGCAGGCTGAGGTTTTCCACGCTTGTGCTTTGGATGGCGTCGGACAGGTCGGCCTGGCCGGCAAGCACCGAGGTGATCCCAGCCTCGGGCGATAACCCGAAGACCCCGTGCAGCGACGGCCGGCGGAAGTCGGCATCCACCAAGACAACACGGCGGCCGGTCTGTGCCAAGGAAACGGCCAGGTTCGCCGAGACGGTGCTGCTTCCGTCGCCCCGGTTGGGACTCGTGACCTGGACAACCGGCTTCGGCCCACCGTTACGGCCGAGGCAGAGCATGGAACGGACACGCCGGTACGCCTCCGACACTGCCGAATCCGGGACGAAGTAGGTACACAAGACCGAATCCAGTTTCCGGCCGTTGTGTTTGGCTTGCCGCTGCTTGCGATTGGGTGTGCGGCAGTATTCGGTGTGTGCGATCACCGGCAGCCGGAGCCGCTCACGGATCTCCGCAGGGGTGCGAAAGCTCTCGTCCGCAACCTCCGCGGCGTAGGCCAGGGTGGCACCGAGGAGGAGTCCGAGCAAGGCCGCTAGGGGAAAGACCAGCCACAATTTAGGGACCACCTGGAGTCCTTCGCCCGCGGGAGATAGGACTTGCGCATGATATACGTCCGAATCACGGGATGCACTGAGGCTTTGAAGGTGCTGGGTGATTTGCTGTTGCAGTCCCTCAGTGCTCGTGATCTGGCCGCGCAGTGCTTCCATATCTTCATTCACATCGTTTATCTTTTGCGCGCGCTCCTGTTCTGCTCGTGTCAACTCGGAGAGGGACTGCTCCAATTCAGTAGCGATCTGCAGGTCTTTTTCGAGGGTTGCCAAGTAGGTCTTCACGAGAACGTCCGGCAGAACGGCGGCACTCCCGCTGCGTGTCGGCGTGCTGGGAGCTTCCGCGCCGTTCTGCCGGAGCAGCATCTGCTCGGCCAGGTGGACTTGTTCGCGAATCGCCTTGGCCCGCGGGTGTGCGGGGCCGTACGACTCGGGCAACGACTGCTCTTGCAGCTTCAGCAAGAGCAGTTGCTCGTGCAGGTTGACGTCGACTTTCTGGCTGATTTCCGTTTCCTTATCCATCGAATTCCGCGATCGTTCGGACCAGAGGCTGATCATTTGAGCGAGCTCTTCGTGGCTGGCGCCTGCCCGCTGGACCTGCGCGAGTGCCGTGAGCCGCCCTTGCAGCTCCGTTTGCCGGACGGACTGCGCCAGTCTTTGGGCTTCCAGTTGGGCAAAACGCGTTTCGGCAAGGTTGACCCCGCCTTTGCCGGTCCACTGCGCCGCGGGTGTCGCCTCACGAAGCGTGCGATAGACCTCCTGCTTTCGGGCGATGCCCTCCTGCACTTCATCCCTCCATTGGGCGAAGATTCTCTCAATCTCCGCCACGGCGCTGGTCTGGGTTTCCGCGAGGTACTCCCGGTAGCTGGCGACGATGGCCTCCACGACAATCTTGCATTCCTGCTGCGAGGGGCCACGGTAGGCGAGTGTCAACAGGGCGGACTCGGGGCGATCTGCAGGATCCCGGGTGACCGTGAGACCCAAGATGATCGCGGCGGTGGGATCGGCCGCAGCCTGCAGCGACTTTAGCTGGTGAAGGTGTCCTTCTTGCACCGCCTTGTGGACGATGAGCGGACTGCTCAAGAGGGCTTTTTGTGCCGACACGTAGTCGTCGAACTCGGGGAGCTGCGGGGCGACGCCGGCGACGCGCGCGTCGGGCGCCTTTTTCTTGACCACCAGGAGTTGCACTCGGGACTCATAGGTCGGAGGCCAGTGGGTCCAGCAGAGTGCGCCCGCCGCGAGGCCCAGCAACAATCCCAGCAGAACGCGGAATTTGCGTCGCCACGCGCCTCGCAGGAGGTCTGCATACAGGAGCCCACTCGGAAGGTCGGGCGTCGAGCCGTCGTTAGGTTGGCTTTGTCGGATCATCTCAATTCTCCTTGTGTTTCTTGCCATTCGATTTCCACACGCCCTGCACAGGGCTGTGGATGGGCAGGGGTAATCAACGGGGAAGTGGTTTTCGACGGGCGGCCGAGCGCGCACGCCGCGCCCTCCGGCTTCTCCTGCCGGACGGAAGTACGGGGTCACGAAACTGGGAACTTGACGTCTGAGACCCAGAATACGAAGGGCCGGGAGCTTCAGCATCCGGGCGAATGTGCAGAGGATTATCCGAACGTCGAGAAGGAATCCAGCCCGTTCCAGGTACTCAAGATCCAGCGCGAGCTTCCTGTGAACGTCATTCAGGTCTGAATCCGGGGGAAGATTGAGCTGCGCCAGGCCCGTGACGCCGGGCGGAACAGCCAGTCGCTCGTGATACCTGGAGATCTTATCGTTCAACATGGACACAAACTCAGGGCGTTCAGGGCGCGGCCCGACCAGGGACATGTCACCCTTTAGCACGTTGAACACTTGAGGAAACTCGTCGAGGTGCCATTTGCGGAGCACGCGGCCTACGAACGTGACGCGGGGGTCGTTCGTTGTGCTCCACACGGCGCCAGTATCCGATTCCGAGTCGACCCTCATGGTTCGGAGCTTGTAGAACGTGAACCATCGGCCGTCCTTGCCGACGCGCGTCTGGTGGTAAATACCGGGACCGCGAGACGTAAGGCGTATCAGCAGCACCAGAAGGCCTATGATCGCGAGGCAGGGAATCAGCAAGGCTGCCGCCAGGCTATAATCCACGAGAAACTTCCATCGAAAGTAATTCGGTAGCCTTGCACTGCCTGTGGTCTCTCGACGCTGCACCGGCAGCGCCAGTGCGTGGCTGTACTCGCGAACGAGTGTCTCTGTCGTTTTCATAGTCGCCATGGCACAGACTCCCTCTAGAAGGATCCTTAAGTCATGTGGTGGAACTGCCGACGCAAACCGGTGGATCGTACGTGGCAGCCAGGCTGTGGGTGCCATCCGTTGGGCCGCCGTCGATCGCCGGGATCCTTTCCGGCAGCCCGATCCGGCGCCTCGACAAACGACGGTAGACTTCGACGAGCACCCACTCGCCGTCCTCTCCCACGAAAAGCCTCGGCCTGAAGCAGACCAGCAGGAGGGAGAGGCCGGTAGCTGCCAATGTCCCCGGAAGAACCAGAGCCGGGGGCAGATGCCAGCTTCGCAGCAGGCTGGCGGTGCCCCAGGCCGCCACACCGAGCAACGTGGTCAATCCCAGGCTGGGCAGGTGGGCAGCCCAGAAGCCCGACCGCGTCCCCCGGTGTGCCCCGCGCCGAAGTATATGAGCTCCCGCGCGGCACGCGGCTCCAACATGGGCATGAGAAGATGCGGCCGTGCGGCGAGAAGGAGAATCGACCTGAGCAGCGTTTGGGCCAGGATTGCGCCGACCAATGCCCAATAGCCATACCCTGCCAGGGCCAAGGCAATCCCTGTCAATCCGTAGCCCAGGGCGTCCGACGTCAGCTCGGTAAGAGCAATCCGCCCGAACTTCAGCTCCCGCTGCAACAGGGAGTCCGCCACGACCGATATCGCCTGGATCGGGAAAATCAGGCACATTGCTGCAAGCACCGCCCGCAGCTCCTCGATCCGGAGGAACGCGGTAATCGGAGACGCCAGGAGCCACACGATCGCGGCCAGAGAAATCCCCAATAGCATCGACAACGCAAGTCCCGTCCGCACGTGGGCCGGGCGCAGCTCCGGCCGCTGAATAAGCGCCGGGCCCACGCCAAGCTGCGAAAGGATGTTGGAGAAGCGCACCACGACCATCGCAGCCGAAACGACGCCATAATCGTGCGGCGTGAGCAACCGCGCCAGCACGACCAACACCAGGACGAACAGCACGGTGCGGCCCGCAGCGCCGGAAAGCGTCCACAGAAGGCTGGTGGCAACGCGACAGCGGAGCATGAACGAACCCCTATTGTGCGGCGATCCCCATACGGTACCTCCAACAAGTCAATCCTCGCGAACCCCCGAAAAGACGCAACGCGTCTGCCTGCAAGCCGATAACGAGCCCCCGCGGCTCCCGGCCTATCCACCCCGCCGACTGGTTCAACCGTTGCCGAGATGATGCCACGATCGTGAAGCAGCATGGACTTAGGTCTCCTGTTCCGGGACCAGAGCGTGCAGATTGCCTGCCTCCCGTGGGATCCGGGAATGTGCCCTGCCGCGCTGGCATCGCGGGCGGTCTGTAGGTGTAGGAGAACCGAGCGATTCAATTCCGGGGTACGTTCAAATAGCTACTAAACACCTGACACACGGGTGCAAAAGCGAATTCACTCAATAAGGCCTGGAGCCGGCCTTCCGTTTTGTCTATATTGACATAGTGGCGAAAGCGGGAGATCAAAGGCACGCCGGGTATGCGAGGCTGATCTGGATCAAACTCCCAGGGGTGTAGGTAGATGACCGCCGCATGTCCTTGCGCGTTAAGATGACGAATAGCCCAGCGGGTGAACGATAAAGGAAAGAGGCGGAAGTAGCCGCCGCCCGCCACGGGCCAATTCTGTTTGCCCAAGCGTACGGTGCTGACGGGAAACTCCCACATACCGCCTCGTGTTCTGTTAGCAAACCGCTGGGCACCGCGGATGCCATATCGATCGTGAGCAACCAGGGGGAAGATGCTTGAGTCATACAGGATGTCATGATCCCGCAGTACATCCAAAGCCCACAGTGATTGCTGAGTAATCGAGAAGGCAGGGGCGCGATAACCTGCCGGTCGCAGGCCGTTACCTGCTCGTGCGATGGCGTCAAGCGATTGCCGCAGGTCGGCAGCGAACTCAGCAGGCGTCTGGTGATAGATCAGTTTGTGCCAGTAACCATGAGTGGCTATTTCATGACCGCTTACGCCGATCTGCCGGACGAGATCAGGATGGCGATCGGCAACCCAGCCCAATAGAAAGAAGGTGGCGCGCACATCATGTTCCGCAAGCAGGCGCAGAATACGCTGCGTGTTGGAGACAACCCGGCTGGGATAACGATCCCAGGTCGCCCGATCAATCACGGTCTCGAAGGCATGCACCTGAAAATGCTCTTCGACATCAATGGTCAAGGCATTGAGTATTGAGCTCATTCGTATATTCGCAGGT
>Ga0315289_10004318_pt1 | contig 21211 bp, 11 predicted proteins | sample YL17G11_40_MG_FD_203452 | JGI IMG/M metagenome (GOLD analysis project Ga0315289, IMG submission 203452) | Sediment microbial communities from Yellowstone Lake, YNP, Wyoming, USA - YL17G11_40 | ecosystem: Environmental > Aquatic > Freshwater > Lake > Sediment | place: USA: Wyoming | collected... | reverse complement strand
CCGTATAAAAACATCCTGCTTGAAAAAAGCGCGCTCAGGCAGGCGGTGGATGCTTTCGCCCAGAAGTTCATCGACCTCGCGGCACAATACCAGAACCTGCGATTCAATCTGGTGCTGCCCGGCTACATGCTTGAGTGTATCGACCCGATGATGCTCCTCAAACTGCGCGAAATCCAGAAGCGTGGCGGACTCGAATGGCTTGCGTGCGGTTATACAGAGCCGTTTATCAGCTTTTCGCCCTGGTGGCTATCCAAGGAGAATATCCGCGCGGGCCTGGACCTTTTCGAGGAGCTGACGGGAGTGCGGCCCGCGGGCTATCTACCGCCGTTCTCCAATTGGGAGCCCTCGTATATCGACGCCCTGCGCGAAGCCGGCCTGCATTACGCCATCCTTTCGAAATCGCTATTCCCGCGCGAATCGCAGCGTCTGCTGGGCTACTGGACCACCGAATATGCCGGCGCGGCCATCGACCTGTTCCCGGCCCACCTGCTTCACCGTTTCTCCGCGCCCGATGACCTGGGGACCTGGCTTGATGAAATCTATGCGCAGGACAACGGCGGCATATCGCGTGTCAAGCTGCTCTGCATCGATTATCTGGTGCCGATTTCAGCCGGCGTCGACACCTTTGCCTGGCTTTCGCGCGCCGCCGTCACGCTTGAAAAACTCATGGTGCGATATCAGCCGATCCTCTTCGGCGAGTGCATCGCCGTGCACCCGCCTATAGGCCTGCAATACATTCCTTCGAGTCTTGCGCTCAATCGTGAAGAGACTGAAACGCACCCCTATTTTCTCAATTATCTTCATACGCATGACCAGATAGGCATCATGCAGCGCAAAATGATGGAGGTTGCGGAGCAGGTCGAAAGCCTGGGAAACGCGCGTCAGTATCAGCCGCTCAAGAAAAAGCTCTTCTTTGCGCAAGACATCAACCGTTTTCTTCCATCGGTGGCGGGCGGCTTTGCCAATGCCGCGGTCCGGCTTTACTGCTATGAAAAGCTCATTGAAATCGAAGATGAAATAGCCCAGAAAAACGCTCCGCGCGGCGGGCAGGTGAAGATCGCCGATTTCTGCAAAAACGGCTCCAAAGTGCTGATCATGTCAAACCGCTCGCATAAGTTGTACATCGACCATACAAACGGCGGCCAGCTGCTTGCATGGGATTATCGTCCGCGCTCCATCAACCTGTGTGCCGGCTATGCAGCACATCCCTATGACGTCCCGCGTGTCATCATGCCCGGCCGGTCAAAAACCGGCTTTGTCGACCATATCATCGCGCCCGGCGTCGGATCCGATGAATTCGCCAATGGCTCCTATATCGAACTGGGCGACTTCCTGACCGGCCGGTTTGATTATAAAATTAAAAAATCGGCGCACGGCGTCAAGGCCGACCTGTCGCGCAACGGTTCCGTGCTCCAGAATGAAAAGGGCCTGCCGCTTTCGCTGGAGAAAGTGTTCGGGCTGGAGGGCGACAACGCGGTCGTATCGTTTGTCTACCAATTCTCCAATCATTCGCTCGTATCGTATAGTTTCAAACTGGCCATAGAAATCACCCTGCTGCTTCCCGGCGCGCCGGCGGGCAAAGCCCAGCTTTCGCGCGGCCGCGTGTCGTTTAAAAACCTGGCGCACGAACGATTTTCCATGCCGCAGGCCACCAAGTGGGCGCTTGAAGATTATATGGCCGGCATCAAGCTGCTCTTCGTCACGCAAAAACCGGTGGACGTCTGGTGCTTTCCCGTGGGCGATGAGAGCGGCGCCGTGTCCGCGTATCAAGGCATCACCTTCGTGATCACCGCGCCGGTCGTGCTTGATGAAAACACCCCATGGTCATTGATCGGTAAAATCGAATGCCATAAGAAAAAGAAAGCCAGGACCGGCGATGCGCTCTGACGCACTTGACATCATCATCGAAAGCCGCGGGCCGGCCGTGTGGCTGCGCCTGGCCGGGCCGTTCCATAATCAGCAGACGCCGGGCATCCGCGAAAAAATCATGGGACTTCTTCAGGACGGCAACCGGCAGATCGTCGTGGACCTGGAAGGCGTGACCCAGGTCGACCCGTCGGTTGTGCCCGCGTTTCTGCAACTGCTCAACGTCATCCGCGAAAAAGGCGGCGAACTCAAGTTGATCTTTACCAACGAAAATGTCTCCAAGGCGTTTTCATCGTACCGCAATCTGTTTCTGATCTATCCGGACGCCACATCGCTTGAGAGCAGCCCCTTGATGAGCGCCATCAGGCAGACCGGCAGGATCCTGTTCCGAAAGACCGGCGTGCGCATCTCCCGGAGCGTGGCCGTTTTCATCGTGGTGGTGCTGTGCGGCTGGTTCGGCAGCCTGGCCATCATCGTCCAGCTCCAGAACTCGCGCATCCAGGCACAGAGCGCCGAAATCCGCGAATTGACACAATGGAAAAATAGCGCGGAAGCCGAAATCCAGGCATTACAGGACCGCCTGCGTCCCATGGTACAGCTCGGGCTTCTTCCCGATTCGCTGCTTCTACCGCCGCCGCCGCGGAAAACGCCCCAAAAAACAGCGCCGACACCCGCGCCGGCAGCCGACAGCGCTCCAATCGCCGACACATCACTCCATCATCCGGATACGGCCCATGCAGAATCCGCAGCGACAGCACCGCCGGTTCCGACCCGGGATAGTAGTTCATCACGCTAAATTCTGGGTCTCGGAACTCTATGTTTTCATCGCGCTTTCGGCGCTGGTGATCGCATTCGGCTCAATCGTCGCCCTCATGGCGCTTAACATCCGGGCCATGCATCGCAACGAGGGTAGAATCGCGGCCCTGAAAGCCGACGGCATCACACTCTCAAACGAACTTGCGGAAATGAAAGAGAAGACGCGGCTTGCCGAAATGCTCGTTGTGCATACCCGGCAGCGCGTGCCCGCGCGCGTTATGGGGCCGATCGTGGAGCTTGTGCATAAAAGCAGCAAGCAGTTCGGCTACGATCCGCTGCTGGTGCTTGCGGTCATAACCGTAGAGAGCCGTTTTAATCCGCAGGCCATGGGGCGATTTCGATCAGGCAATCTCTCCGGCGCTGTGGGACTCATGCAACTCAAGCCCGAAACCGCACGCGAGGTTGCCGGAGACCTGGGAATTCCAATTGCATCTGACGCTGACCTGTTGCTGGCGGAAAACAATATTGTCATCGGCATTGCATATCTGACGCGCCTTATCGCGCAGTTCAGGAGCTTCAAGCTGGGAGTCCTCGCTTATAATCAAGGTCCGGGAGTAGTCTGGCAGACCTTATCCGAAAATAAACCGTTATCGATCGACTACTACAATAAAGTCCTTCGCAACTACTTTGCTCTTAAGAAGTTAAATCGAATCAGCCAGCAGCAGGCGGAAACCAGATAGCCAAAGGCCAGAGCCCCAGAGCCTCAGTAGTCAGAGGTCGGCGAAAAGCGAGTAAACAGTAAGCAGTAAACGGTGCAAGCCAGAGACAAGGGACAATCCCTCGAAAAAACGTGGGAGCCAAGGTCAGAGCCGCAGAGATCAGCAAGCGAAATACAGATTTTAAGATTAAAGTCCTCCCTGAATTCACCCGATAATACATATGGATTAGTCCGCCCTTTATCAACGGGGTAGTGCATGGATGCAGTAAGTGCTGTTTCCGGCTCGGTTCAGGCGATGAACCAGGTCATGCAGTACGCTGCCAAAGCCTCCACCGATATGGCCGAGAAATTGGTCAAATTGAGCGTGGAATTGGCGGTAGGCAAGGAAGCAGGCAAAGGCGAATTGTTCGATGCTGTAGCCTGAGAACGGAATGACATCAGCAGACGCCCGGGAATAGCACGCAAGTGCCGTTTTCGGGTTTTTGTGTTTAAGGGTACTGAAGAGAATCTACAATTAATAATGCTTGACATTCCATTACAACTGCAACAAGCGGCATAGCTCCCGCAGTTCCAATACTGCCGCGATCCACAAAATCAAGCACTCCGCGTGCCGGAAGCAGTCCGCAACGCCTCCCGCACATCCGTGCGCATCATCCCTGCCCTTCGCGCGGCTTCAAGCCCTGGTTCACCGTCCTCGAACACTTCGCAGAATTCCGGCGCAACGCCCATGCGTTCGGCGCATTTCAGGAAGGTTTCGGGATCGGGTTTGGGCCGGGAAACCTCATCCGCATAGACGACAATCGGGATATATCGGTCCGCGCCGATGGCCTGAATGACCCGGTCGGCAACGATGCGGTATTCGCCCGTGCCGATGGCCATGGGGATGCGGCCGTGGCAGCGCTTGACTATATCGAATATCGGGTCAAGCGGCTTCACCACGTCGATCATGGAGAGGAACGCGGCCTCTTTTTCGCGCGAGATGAATTCCGGGTCCAGGCTTTTCCCGAAGGTCCGGTTGACTATGCGGACTATATCGGCGCTGGGGGTGCCGGCGTTTGCATAGAACATCTCTTCGGGATACACAAAGCCGTGTTTGCGCCCGGCGGCGGCCCAGGCCTTGAAATGGATGGGCATGGTGTCGGCGAGTGTGCCGTCCATGTCGAAGATAAGGCCGCGGGCGCGGGGATTGATAGGGAGCATAGGTATCGAAAATACGATTATAGCAAGCCCGCTATTTCTTCCCCAGCTTCCTGTCCCACTTCTCCACATCATCCTTGACAGTCGCCAATACCTTCTTTGCATCGCCTTCGATCTCGATGGTATCGATCCGGTCGTTCTGGCGGATGGCATTCACCACCGTCATGTCTTCTTTGCCCATGACTTCACCGAAAATCGTATGGTGGTCGTCAAGCCAGGGCGTGGGCAGATGGGTGATGAAAAACTGGCTGCCGTTGGTGCCGGGCCCGGCATTGGCCATGGAGAGCACGCCGGGCTTGTCGTGGCGCAACTCTTTGACGAATTCATCGCGAAAAGTATAGCCCGGTCCGCCGGTACCGTTGCCTTTGGGGCAGCCGCCCTGGACCATGAATTCGCTGATCACGCGATGGAACCTGAGGTTATTATAATAGCCGTGTCCGGCCAGATTGACGAAATTTGCAACTGTCAATGGGGCCTTGTCCGGAAACAGGCGGAGACGGATCGTGCCTTTATCGGTTTTAATGGACGCGGTCAGTTGTTGTGCGGGCATGGCTCAATGCCTTTCTATGGGGAAATGATGGTTCGTTGCGTACTCGTTTTCGTTTGGAACGCCGGATATCGATGATTTTCATGCATGGTGCTCCCTGCCTGCTATCGCATCCCCACCAGAACCGCACCGCCGCCTATCAGCACGATCCCGAGCCAGTTCCATCCCGACAGCCGTTCTCCCAGGAACAGCATTCCCAATAGCGCGACGAGGAGCACGCTCAGCTTGTCAATGGGCGCCACCTGCGACGCTTTTCCGATCTTCAGCGCGCGGAAATAGCAGAGCCACGACGCGCCCGTGGCCAGGCCGGAGAGCAGGAGAAAGAGATAGCTTTTCGGCGATACGGAAGAAAACGGCTGGAACTGGCCGCGCGCCCAGAGGATCATCGCGATGCATGCCAGGATCACGATGGTCCGGATGAACGTGGCGAAATCGGAGTTGACATTTTCAATACCGACCTTGGCGAAGATCGCCGTGCACGCGGCGAACATGGCGGAAAGGACCGCCCAGAACTGCCAGGATGAAAAAGCGGATTGCATGGCGCCTCCGGTTGAGGAATTGGCATTATCCCGTTCCTTTATAACATAATTTATACTACACCCGAGGACAGCATGCCGATTCTACTTTCCCCCGCCGAATCCTGGGCCGTGCGGCAGATGGTCTTTGCCGGCGTGCTTGACGAACTGGACCGCGAGTTCGCCCTCCTGCGCCTGCCCTATATGCCCATCAAAGGCGCATGGCTCATATGCGCGGGGATCGCCGGCAGGCTCCCCGATCGCGACATGCTCGATATCGACCTGCTGGTACGGCCCGCGGATTTCGATAAAGTCACCGAGCATTTCCTGCATCATCCCAGAGCCGCGCCCCGCAAAAATTACTGGCCCTTTGAGTCATCATTTTACTTTGGCGAATCGCGCGTCTATGTGGAGATCCATCGCCAGCTCAACTACCCGGAGCGGTTCCTGCTGCCGCCGGAAACGCTCTTCGCCCGCGCGTCCCCTTCGACAGGCATGCGTTGTCTCCTGTTGCCCGATGACGCGCTGCTGGTTCTGGCATGCCATGCGCTGGTGCATATCGGCATCGGGCTTCCGGCAACGATATTCGAGGAGATCCGGTTGATAACGGGGCAACCCGGTTTCTCGTGGGACAGGTTCTGGAAAAACGCCGACACAACGGGGATAGGCGGGTTTATCCGGTTGCTGATGCGATGGGCGGGCCGGGAGGCGGGAGGGGATTTGCAGGTTTCAGGAAGGATGCCGCTCTACGCGGCAGCATGGTCCCGCATATTGACTTTCAAGGGATATCGCGCCATGCCGGTATTCGTGCGCCGCGCGCTTCTGGAACTGCCGATGATGCGGGACCCGGTGCGGTTTGTTTTAAAAATTGCATTTGGTCAACGTGCCTATTCCTGAAATTTTGAGCGTGCCCGGAATTTCCATCTTCCGTCGAATCGTCTTAAAAACGCGTGCCGCGGGAATCGGCCTGGTTTTACCATGCATATAATTCCTAAAACGGCGTTCCGCCTCTTCGATCCACGCTTCATCGATTTCATTCAGCGGTAAATCCTGGATGCTATGCAGCAGCTTGCCGGCAAGGGCTTCGCGCAATCGCGGTGAAAGGGAAAGCGCTTCTCGCTCAATTTTCTCGAGTGCTGCAGGCATATTATCAGCTCGTGTCCTCTATTCTCAGATCCTTAATTCTTAAAATAATTACCGCACCAGATTCATCCTGATCGTCTTCACATACCGGCCGGCATTGAATTTTGCCAGATAGACGCCGGCCGCGGCCTGCCGGTTTTTATCGTCGCTGCCGTTCCAGGTGACGCTGTACCATCCCGCATTTTTCTTTTCATCAACAATCGTTTTCACCAGCGTACCGTTGCCGGAGAAAATGCGCAGCGATACCTCCACGTTTTTAGGCACGGCAAAATGCAGCACCGTGATCCTGCGGAACGGGTTGGGCATGTTCTGGCTGAGAGCGAATGCGCCGGGAAGCATAAGCGTGGGCGCGATGCGGAACGCGACGATCGAATCGGCCTGCGTGCGCACGAACAGCATATTGCCGGCGAGCATGAGCGGGCCGGCAACGCCGTCGGGCATCGGATATTCCCACTCCGTCGTACCAGTAGCGCTGCTAAGGCCGATCAGTTTGTTTGGGCCTAATGCCGCAATGACATTCTGGCCCGCAAACACCGGCGCCGGCACCATCATGCCCGGCGTGCCGCGCACGATTTCCGCGTGGCGCAGCAATTCGCGTCCGGAATCTGCGTCCACCAGCAGCAGCGTGGCCATGGCCTGCGGCGGATACCCTCCCTCTTCAACCACCACTGCCGCGCGGGAACCGCTCAGCGTCCAACCTGATGTTATCGCCGGTCCCGCGGGAATGAAATCCGAGGCCGCATTGAACCGTTTGCCAAGCCCGCTGTCGGGTGAATTGGCCAGCGCTTTCGCCAGCAATTCCCCGCGCGCTTCGGGCCGGGCGCAGGCCGCTTCCGCAAGGGCCATCACGTCGGCATACCAGGGGCGCTCGAATGAAATGCCCCATGCGCGTTTGCCAAGCGCCGCGGCGGCCACGCATTCGACGCGCCGGTGTTCGCCCGTGGGCGAAATCAGCAGCGTCCCCTTGACGGGCACGATAGGTTGACCGACGAACATCCCGCCGGTCTGCAGCGTCTCGGCGACGGTCTTGCTTTTCAAATCAATACGGATGACCTGGCCGCCCGCGGTGGCGATAAAAGCGTTTTCTCCCGCAAAGGCCGGCGGCGACAGCACGGATCTTTGCAGCGCGACCACCATGTCGCCGACGCCGGTAGCCGCGTCGAACCGCCATAGCGCCGGGCCGCCCTCGCCCGTGCCGATATACAGCGCACCATTATGCATGACCGGCGAGGAGAACTGCCGCGCGATATTTTCGCGCCTCCACAAAAGATTTCCGTCGGGAAAGGTGCGGCAGGAAACGGAGCCGTCGGTCGCGGCGATGATCACGCTCCCGGCGTCGACAAGCGGCGTGGCGGCGGGGACCTCATCAGTCTTGATCGTCGACAGCAGACCGCCGTCTTTCTGGGAGAACTGCAGCATGAGCCCGCTTTGTGTAAACGCCCATACGGACCCGGCGCGCGCGACGCAGGCGGCAATGTCGCCCGGCGAAATCGCCCAGGCGCGTTCAATGGCGGGCGAGCCGCCGGTCTGCGCATCCACCATGCCGGCGATTAACAACATGCCGACAGTCACTGACAAAATGGTGGTTGTTCTGGTTTGTTTCATAGAATACCCGCCTATTGTCTCGGATATCGATATATTTTGCCGTCGCCCGCGCCAAAATAAATGGATGCCGGTGATGTCGCGTCTGAGATTACCCGCGAGCGGCTCTTCACATCAAGGACCGCTGTAGGCCAGCCGGGGGAAAGTGCCCCTGTCGATTTACTCACGGCAAAAAGACGCTTATCATCGGATGCGAAATAGACCGTATTGAGCCCGGTCACCGGGTCGGTGGAAATGTTTCCGGTGGTGGTATCGGCCCATAACGTTGTGGCGGAGCTGCCGTCATCCCGGATGTTTCGCAGGCAGAATCCTGCCGGACAGTACAGCAGCGGCGGGCTCGTGCCGCTCATATAGGCAACGCCCCCGAAAATGGAATCGGGAAAACTCAGCGGCGATGACCATCGATCGGCAAGATCGGTTCCAAGGCAATGCAATTGAGTGCCTTTTGCCGCCGCATACATTCTTGCGGGCGATACCGAGGAGACATAGGTGATTTTCTCATTGATGGAATCTCCAAGGTCAATACCGTTGATTGAGGACCCGTCTGTCGGGCTGCGCGAAAGCACTAAGCCGTCGGTGCAGCCGATGTAAATGGCCCCGCTCAAAGCCACGGGCGCTACGCGACGATTCGCGGAGATATCAGCCGTAGGCCAGCCGCCCATAATACTATGGGTTGAAAGCTCGATTTTATAGAGTTTGCCATCATTTGCGGTGACATACGCATATACAGTATCCGCATTTCCGCCATCCGGAGGCTGCGAGCGCGCAGGCTTTCCGCCTGTGCCGCCCAGGACAACAGGATAGCCGCTCACCTGCGTGCAGGAAGTACTGTCATCGCGCAACATGCGGAAATTATTGCCTTCACAGAATAACACCATGTCGCGCATTGTGGGCCGGTCGAAATACGATGACACGGTCGTAGGCTCGGAAGTCGTTGAGTATGACCAGAGCTCCGCCCCGTTCGCGTAATACAGGCAGACAATCTTCTTCGTGTTGCCGCCTACGGAAACATAAAGCCGCTTATACCCCACCGTCATCCCCACCGCATAATTCCCCGAACCCAGATTATACGTCCACGTCGGCTTCGTCAATCCCGAAGCGCTGTCGAATTTCATGACGCTTTTTGGTGTTTTGCTATACACTGTGCGATTGACCTTAAACCACGACAGAAACGTCTGCGTCGGCAGGCCGTCCGGGTTGCGCACGAATTCGCCCACGCCGTCGTGCGGCATGGAGGCCAGGATCTCGCCCGAGCTCTCTTTCTGGACAAACGGGATAATGCGGATGCTGTCGGCGCCGGCGATGTCGCTGAAGGGCAGCGTCAGTTCGGTAACATTTCCGTTCTGGGCCACGGTGCCGGTGAAAGGAAGCGAATCATACGATGCGGCGCCGTCGCGAAGACCGTAATGCGTGTCGATATCGTAGTAAAGGCAATAGTTGGCGGTCCCGAAGCCGGTGGACATTTTATGGGTCCCGTTGGATCCATAATTCCATGTGACCGAGTCCCCGCCGCCCGTCGTGTGGATATAGATGAAAAGATCGCCCGACGTTGACAGATCGCGGCCATTCCAGGCGAAATGCCAGTTGTTGTTGTCCCATGTGCAATAGAAATCGTCGGTGCCGTGGCTCCGGTCAAGTCTTTCGTCGGTCGCGTTCCAGTCGGCAAGAGAGCCGTCGTCGGTCTTGCCGCTGGGAGTATTGGTGCCGCCCTTGAGCACGCCGGTTGCAGACGACAAGGGGAACGATGCGCCCGCGTCTGCGCGCACGCGCACCAGGGTCGCGGCGGCCGAATCCTGGGCGTCGAACTTCAGCGTGTCCGTGATTTGGAAGCGCACAGATCCCGTCGGCGCAGCCACGACATCGAACAGCACATCAAACGTATCGCTTTCGCCGGCGCGGACATAGGCCGGCGCGGAGCTTAAATCCATGGCCATCGGGTTCGAGGTTTCGATCGTCGAACTTTCATACAGGTTCTCTGATGCGTCCTTGCGGCGCAGGATCTTCTTCGCTACTACGTTTGATGGATTCAAAGGCGTCATGGTGAACTCGATGCGGGTGACCGCGCGCGTGGCGCCGCCGGCATCAGGATGACGAATGATAAGCCGCAGCGCAGGGACGTTCTTTTCCAGTTCGCCGATGGTGTCGGTGGGCATCAGGCTGCTTGATTTGACAAGCAACGAATCCGGCACGCCAAAGTCCCAGTTAAAATTGTGGCCGTTGTTCACCGAATTAAGGGCCGTGCCCCGGTTGCCGGCCGATGCATCGGACCAGGTGATGGTAGCGTACTCGGCGGAGAGTATCCCGCCCGCATCGATGGTCCAGGCGCTTGTTCCATCAAGGTTGATGCGGCTGGAGGTGGATGTGCCCGTAAATGAGGCGTTGCCGGCCGTGGTAATGGCCGTGCCGTCAAGGCCCGAAATCGTGGACGGACCGCCGTTGGTAATCGTCAATGCACCGCCGGCCACGGTCGTTATCGCATTGCCGTTGAAGTCAAGGCCGCCGTCCGATGAGGTAAAGGCCCTGGTCGTCAGCGCCCCGGCAATATCGAGCGTTCCCGTGCCCGCATGGGTGACCGCGGGCATGGTGTCGGATGCGCGCGCTGTAAAGGTCTGGGTACCGCTGCCGGTAAAGCGCAGCGCGCCCGTGCCCTGGTCCATGGCAACAAGCGACCCGAAATCCGCGGTGGCGCCGGTGAGAACGAAGGCTGACGCGCCAAAGTTCAGGGCGCCGCCGCTGCTCGCCATGGTTCCGGCGGTGTCGGAAAAACCGGCAAGGTCAAAGACGCCGGCGCTGATCGAAAGGCCGGTGGCCTTGAATCCGCGCGCGGTCACCGCGGTGGTGCCGCTGCCGGTTTGAGAAAGCAGCGGGAAGGTCGCGCCGGCTTTGGGCGAAAAGGCCTGGCCGCCGGTCCCGGAGAATGCCAGAGTGCCGGTGCCGCTCACGTTAATGGACGAAAAATCGGCCGCGCCCGAGACGGAAAGCGTGGCGGTATTGAAATTGATCGTGCCGGTGGATGGCGCAACGGAAGCGATGGTCGTGACCGAATGCGAATAACCCGCGCCCAGATCGAGAGTCCCCTGCGCGATCTGCAGGCTGTCGGCGGAAAGCCCGCCCGCGAGGGTGACACCGGTTGATGCGTTGACTTTGATATCCGGGAAATTCCCTCCCGGCATGGGGGTGAACGTCTGACTGGCGCCCGACAGCACGAGCCGGCCCGTGCCTGCGGTGATACCGGTGAACGATCCGAAATTGACGGTTGCGCCGAAGGCCGTGAGTGTTGACGAACCGAAATCCATGCCGCCGGCCCCGGCGACCGTGGTCACGCTGTGGCTCAAACCGCTGCCAAGAGCAAGCGTGCCCTGCGCAACAGTCAATGCTGCGGCAGTCAGGTTGGCGCCGGCAATGGTCACCCCGCCCGCGCCGTCCACTCGGACGGCCCCGAGCGATAGCGCTGCTTTTGGCAGGAAGATCTGGCCGCTGCCGCCGCTAAAGAGCAGCAGTCCTGAAGCCGCGCTGAGCGATGCAAGTCCGCTGAAATTGGCGGTATCTCCGCTTACCGAAAGCGTACAGGATTGCATCGTAAGTCCTCCGCCCGATGTGCGGAGTTTGGCAATCGTATGATTGCGCGCCGTTGCCCCCAGATTAAACGTGCCGCTGCTGATGGTCAGCACGCCGGCTGTCAGGCCGATCCCGGCAATCGTGGTGCCGCCGCTTGCTTCCTGATACAATGCCGGGAACGTGGCGCCGGTATCGGGACAGAAATACTGCGCGGTAGTTCCGGCAAAGTGGAGCGAACCGGTACTGGCGCTGATGGCGCCGCCGGTGCGGAAGTCGGCCGTGTCCGCGGTAACGCTCATGGCGCCGCTGCCGAAATTGAAGGCGCCGATATACGCTGATGTAAAGGTAATCTTCTTGAGCGAGGGCGATGCGTCCATCAGGCAATTGCCCGTATTAGTGCCGTCGAACCGCACGGTATCACCGGTCTGCGGTACGGAATTATAGGTCCAGTTGGCGGCCGTGCTCCAGTTGCCGTCGCCGCCTTCGCCGTCCCAGACCTTGACGCCGCGGAATATCCAGTTCGTGTTGTTGCCCGCGTTCGAACTGTTGGTTGCGATGCCGCTGGGGTGCGTGGCGCCGCTCCACCCGATGGTCGCATAGCTCGCTGTGAGCGCGCCGTCAACATGGGCTGTCCATGCGCCGGCAGCGTCCAGGTTCAGGAGATTGCCGGTTTGGCCGGCGAAATTCGCTGCGCCCGTGACCATAATGGTCCGCCCCGCCAGGTTGGAGATAGTGGTCGATGTTCCGCCGGTCAAGCTGAACGCGCCGTACACCGACAGGTCCTGGCCGCCGAAATCAAGGCCGCCGGCCGATTGCGTGAAGGCGGCGGTCTTCACCGGGTTCGTCGCGAACAGCAGGCGCGCGGCCGCCGAATGCGTGATGGCGGGCAACGTATCATTGGCGCGCGGAATAAGCGTTTGCGTGCCGGCGGCGGCGGTAAAGCGCAGCGCGCCAGTGCCGGCCGTGACCTGCGCCAAGCCGCTGAAGTCGGCCGTGTCCCCGGATACCGCGCAGGAGCCCGTGCCAAAATCGAGTGTGCCGCTGGCGCCGGTCACAACACTCGCGGTATCGGCGGTGGAGCCCAGGCTGAATGTTCCGCCGGCCGCCGTCAGCCGCACGGCCTTGAACCCCCGCGTGGTGACCGTGACCGTACCCGACCCGCTTTTCTTGATATTCGGGAATGTCGCCCCGGCCCTGGGGATGAAATTCTGGGTCGTGCCGGAAAATTCGAGCGTGCCGGCGTTCGGCGTGGCGCCGACGGTGGTGAAATCGGCATTGCCGCTTGTCACCTTCAGCGTTGACGAACCGAAATCGATGATGCCGGTGTTGGGCGAAAGCGTACCGATGCTCGTCACCGAATGCGTGAGCCCCGCGCCCAGGTTGAGCGTGCCGTTCCCCATGGTGAGTGTGCCGGCCGTCAAATTAGACATGAGCGTGGCGCCGCCCGCGCCGGTCTGCCGGATGTGCGGCATGGTGGCGCCCGCGGGCAGCGTGAGCTGCTGCGCGCTGGCGCCCGCAAGTTCAAGATAGCCCTTGTTGGCGGTCATGGTAACAAAATTGCTCAAATCCACGGTCGGGCCGGTGATGCGCAAAGTTGACGAATCAAAATCAATGCCGCCGTTGCCGGTGATGGTGATGATCTGGTGCAAATAGCCGTAGCCCAGCTTCAAGGTGCCGGCATCGATATTCATTGCATTCGCCGTCAGCCCGCCGCCGTTGATGGTGGTGGTGCCGGCGCCCTCTTTGTTGACGGCAACGAACGTCATGGGCCCGGAGGTATAGAACGTCTGCGCCGATGCGCCGGCAAGCCAGATCGATCCGCTGCTTGACGTGATGGCGCCGCCGGATCGCAGGTCCGCGGTGCCGGTGACATGCAGGCCGCTCGATGAGAAATCGAATGTCCCGGTGTACGCCGACGTCATCACAATGGCCGCCACCGTATCGGCAATATCGAGCTGACAGTTTTCCGTGCTGGTCCCGTTGAAAAGGACCGAATCCAGTACCGTGGGCACTTCGTCGGTGGTCCAGTTGTCGGCCGAACTCCATTTACCGTCGTGCGCGCCTCCGTCCCAGGTCATGACATACGAAAAATTCCACCGGCTGTTGCCCAGTCCGTCTTCGCAATTGACCGCGTTTCCCATGCTGCCCGTGGCGCTGCTGTTGGCGATGCGCGCCAGCGTTGCATCGAGTGTGCCGGTGGCATTGATCGTAAAGCCGGAAGGGGCGGGATCAAGGTTGAGGTGGTTGCCCGCCGTGCCGGTAAATCCGGCGTTGCCGACCACGGTGATCGTCCGGCCGTCCAGGTTGGCGAACGTGGTCGCCGTGCCGTTCGTGACGGTCAAATTGCCTGTTGTCAATATATCCTGCGCGCCCAGGTCCAGAACGCCAGCGGACTGGCTCAGGCTTGCGGCCTTGAGCGGGTTCGTTGCCAGAAGCAGCGCGCCCGCGCCGGTGTGTTCCACGGCCGGCAGCGTATCGTTGGCGCGCGGGACTAGCACCTGAGTGCCGGCGGCGGCGGCAAAGCGCAGAATGCCGGTGCCGGGAGTGATCTGGCCGATCCCGTGGAAATCGGCGGTATCGCCGGTGACCACCAGTTTTCCGCTTGAAAAGTTGAGCGTGCCACCGGCGCCGGTGAACACCGCTGCCGTGTCCCATACCGTCCCGAGACTGAAGGTACCGGCCGACAGGATGAGCCGGCTGCTTTTAAAGCCGCGCGTGGTGACCGTGGTGGTGCCGCCGCCCGACTGCTGGATGTCCGGGAATGTCGCGCCGGCCTTGGGAGAAAACGCCTGCGTGGAGGAGGCGCGCGCAAACACGAGCTTGCCGGTACCCGGGGTCACGGCAATAGAGGTGAAATTGGCGGCGCCCGAGGTCACCGACAATGTCGATGAACCGAAATTGATGCCTCCCGTATTGGGCGTTGCATAACCAATGCTGCCCGCGGCGTGGGAATGGCCGGCGTCAAGGTTGAGCGTTCCGTTGGCAATTGTGAGTGCGCCGGTGGTGGTCAGGTTCGCCAGAAGCGTGGTGCCGCCCGCGCCGTTCTGCGTGACCGCCGGGAAGGTGTCGGTTGACAAGGGGGTGAAATTCTGCGCGGATGCGCCGGTGAAAACGAGAAGCCCCGTGGTGCCGGCGATTCCCGCATAGGATGAAAAATCGGCGTCGCCGGTCACCTGCAGCGTGCAGGTGCCGAAGGCGATGGTCCCTGCGCCGGATACGGTGCCGACAGTATGCTTGAGCGCGCTGCCAAGATTGAACGTGCCGGATTCCACGTCAAGGCTTCCCGTTGCGATCGACGCCCCGCTGATCGTGGTGCCGCCGCTCCCGTCCTGGACCACAGACGGATACGTGGTGCTTGCGCTGGGATAAAAGGTCTGCGCCGATGTTCCGGCGAACCGCAGGGCGCCGGCGCCGGTCACCGCCCCGCCCGAGCGAAAATCCAGCGCGCCGGTCACCGACAGCGTTTTGCCGTTGAAATCAAAGGCGCCCGCATACGATGGTTCCATGATGACGCCCGCCACCGTATCGCTGATGTCAAGAATGCAATTGCCGGAAAAGGTGCTGTTGAATTTGGCGGTATCATCGGCTTCCAGCGGCAGATCGTCGCTCCAATTGTCCGCGGAACTCCACTTATTGTCGCCCGCGCCGCCGTCCCAGGTTTTAGCGGCCGAAAAATTCCAGTTGGCATTGCCCGTTCCGTCGATGCTGTTGGTGGCGGTGCCCGCCGATGAGGAGGCAAGGCTGCTGCCGATAAGCGCCCAATCGGCATTCAAGGCGCCATGGGCTTCGACGATCCAGGCGCCGCCGGGGCTCATTCCCAGCCGGCTGGTTGACGATCCGGCAAACGAGGCGTTGCCCCATGCCTGGATTGTGCGGCCGGTCAGGTTGACGAAGGTTCCGGGCGCGCCGTTGGTCACCGAAAATGCGCCGGCGCTGGTGGTGATGATATTCCGCCCATTAAAATCGAGGACACCGTCGCTCTGCGTATAGCCTGCGCATGTCAAGTGGTTTGTCGACAGTACCAGGGCGCCGGAGCCGGTTTTGACGATCGCCGGCAGTGTGTCGAGCACCGCACGCGCAATAATGACCTGCGTACCCGCGCTCTCCAGGCGGATGGTCCCGGTGCCGGCGGTTACCTGGGAGAGCGATCCGAAATTGGCCGTATCGCCGGAGAGAACAAGGGTCCCGCTTGAAAAATTGAGCGTGCCCGCCGTTCCTTCCACCACGCCAATGGTGTCCCAGAGGTTTGTGCCAAGCGTAAAGGTCCCGGCGCCAAGGCTCAGCCGGCCGGCCTTGAGGCCGCGTGTGGCAATCGTGGTCGTGCCGCCGCCGCTCTGCAGGATGCGCGGGAACGTGGCGCCTGCTTTGGGCACGAACGACTGCGTTGATGTGGGCCGCGCGAATGCGAGCGTACCCGTGCCCGCGATGATGCCGATGGAGGTAAACGTAGCGCTGGCGCCGATGATCTGCAGCGTTGACGATTGGAAATCAATGCTTCCCGTACTCGGCGCGGCATTGGTGATCACCGACACCGTATGCGTCAAACCGGTCTCGAGGCTGAGAACGCCCTTGGCGATCGTCAGATTTCTAGCCAGCAGGTCCGCGAGAAGCGTCACGCCCACGGTGCTGGTATGCAGTATATTGGGCAGCGTGTCCGTGGGATGGGGCGTGAGATCCTGAGCAAGCGTGCCGTTAAGCGTCAGCAGTCCCGTACCGGCGGTGACAGCCGAAAAACCGCTGAAATCGGCATTGCCGCTGACTTGGAGCGTGCAGGAGCCGAATTCAAGCGAGCCGGACCCCATGAGCGTTCCGACCGTATGTTTGAGCGCCGTACCGAGGCTGAAAGCGCCCGATGCGATGTCCAGAGTATCGGCTGTAAAGGACGCGGCGCTGACGGTCGTGCCGCCTGCGCCGTTCTGGATGATCCGCGGAAAGGTGGTCCCGGCCTTGGGATACAAGGTATGCGCCGAAGCTCCGATCAGTCGCAGGCTTCCGCCGCCGCTCACCGATCCGCCGGTGCGGAAGTCGGCGTCTGCGGTTATGGACAGGGCATTGCCGGAAAAAGCAAAGACGCCCGTATATGAAGAGGTAAAGATGATACCCGCGACGGTGTCTGAAACGTCAAGAACGCACATGCCCACGTCCGTGCCGTTGAACTTCACGGTATCGTCCGGCTCCACCGGCAGATCGTCACTCCAGTTGTTCGCCGAACTCCACTGGTTGTCGCCCGCGCCGCCGTCCCAGATCTTGGCGCTCGAAAATGCCCAGTGCGTGTTTCCTGTTCCGTCAATACTATTCGTGGCGATTCCCTCGGTGCCGCCCGAAGCGTTCGAACCGCCGATGATGGCATAATCGGCATTGAGCGCGCCTGTTGCGCTGATGCTCCATGCCCCGCCCGGGTTGAGCCCCAGACGGTTGCCCGTAGTGCCGGCGAACGAGGCGTTGCCGGTCACGGTCAGGGCGGCCCCCGCAAGACTCAGGACCGTATTCGCGGTCCCGTTTGCAATGGAAAAACTTCCGCCGCCGGTCGTCCGGAAATCAAAGCCGCCGAAATCGATGGCCCCCGCGCTGTGCGTGTAGCCCATGCAGGAAAGCGCGCGCTGCGCAACGGCCAGGGTGCAGGTGCCGGTGTGGTAGATCGCGGGCAGCGTATCGTTGTTCCGAGGGGTCAAGGTTACCAGTCCGCCCCCGGGAAACCGCATGGACCCGGTGCCCGGGATGATCTGCAGCATGGACCCGAAATCAACCGTATCGCCCGTTACGACAAGCGTCGCGGTTGAGAAGCTAATGGAGTCCGCACCCGTGACTTTCGTGACCGTATCCGAAAGCCCGGCGCCCAGGTTCACGGTACCGTTGAGGATGCGAAGGGCATTGCCCTTGAATCCGCGCGTGGTCACGGTCATGATGCCGCCGCCCGTCTTTTCGATGTCCGGAAAGGTGGCGCCGGCCTTGGGAACAAAGCTCTGCGCGCCGGTGCGCGAAAACAGGAGTTTGCCGGTCCCGGCGGTCACGTTGATGGAGGTGAAGGTGGCGTTGCCGGTCGTGATACCGAGGGTTGACGAACCGAAATTCAGGCTCCCGGTGCTGGGGGCAAGGTTGGTGACGCTGGCCACCGCGTGCGTCAAGACGCCGCCGAGGTTCAGCTCCCCCTTGGCGATATAGAGGTTCCCTGCGGTCAAGTTCCCCAGCAGCGTGGTGCCAACCGTGCCGTTCTGCATGATGTTCGGAAAGGTCGCGCCGGATAGCGGAATGCACTGCTGCGCCACGGTCCCCGTGAACGAAAGCATGCCGGTGCCGGCGGTGATGCCGGCGCAGGATGAGAAATCGGCGTCCTGGCTGACCTGCAGGGTGCACGAGCCGAACGCCAGCGTTCCAGAACCCATGACCGTCTCAACCGTATGCTTGAGCGCCGCGCCCAGGTTGAAGGTTCCCGAAGCGACGTCGAGCGTATCGGCGGTAAATGCCGCCGAACTCACCGTGGTCCCGCCGCTGCCGATCTGCACAATCCGCGGGAATGCGGCCCCGGCCCTGGGACAAAACGTCTGCGCCGACGCGCCGATAAACCGAAGCTGCCCCGGGCCGCTCACGGTCCCGCCGGAGCGGAAATCGGCATTTCCGGCAACGCTCAGCGCATGGCCCGAAAAGCCGAACGCGCCGGTGTACGACGTCACGAAAATGACGCCCGCCACGGTATCCGATACGTCAACCGAACAGGCGCTCAGGCTCGTTGCGTTGAATTTGACGGTGTCGCTCGATGCAACCGGCAGATCGTCGCTCCAGTTGAGCGCCGAACTCCACTTGCCGTCCCCCGCCTCGCCGTCCCAGATCTTCGCACTTGAAAAGCTCCAGCCGGAATTATCGCCGTCATCGGTACTGTTGGTAGCCATGCCCGGAGATCGCGTGGCGCTGCTGCGGCCCAGCACCACCTGGTCGGCGTTGAGCGCGCCTTTCACGTTGATGGTCCAGGGGTTGATGGGGTTCAGGTTCAGCCGATTGCCCGTCTGGCCGGACAAGGAGGCAGTGCCGCCCAGGACCACGATGGCCACGTTGTCAAGGTTCGACACCGTTGTTCCAGTGCCGTTGGCGATCGTGAGGCTGCCCGTGCCGGTCACGGTGAGGTTGCGGTTGCCAAAGTCAAGCCGGCCCGCGGATTGAGAGAAGAGCGGCGTCTTGACCGCGTTGGTCGAGAAAATAAGCTTGCCCGAACCGGTATGATAGAGCGACGGCAGCGTGTCGTTGGGCCGGGGGACCAGGGCCTGGTCGCCCGCGCCGGTGAAATAGAGCTTGCCTGTTCCCTGCGTCAAGGCTGCCAGGGACCCGAAATCCGCGGTGTCGCCGGTCACCACCAGCGTGGCGCTGGAGAAATTGAGCGTATCCGCGCCGGTCACCTTGGTGACCGTGTCGAAAAGCGCGGTCCCGAGGATGACTGTTCCGTCAAGCACGCGCAAGGCATTGCCCTTGAAACCGCGCGTGGTGATGGTCAGCGTGCCGCCGCCTGATTTCTCGATGTCCGGAAACGTGGCGCCTGCTTTGGGAATAAAGCTCTGAGCACCGGTGCGGGCGAACACAAGCTTGCCGCTCCCGGCGGTCACATTGATGGAGGTGAAGGTTGCGTTGCCCGTGGTGATGCGCAATGTTGACGTATTGAAATTCAGCGTGCCGGTGCTGGGCGCCGCATTGGTGATGCTGGGGACCGAGATTATATGCCCGAAGCCCAGGTTCAGTTCGCCTTTATAGATTGTCACGGCGCCGGCGGTCAGATCGCCCACGCCCATGATGGTCGTGCCACCGTCGCCGTTCTGGCGGATAGCCGGAAAGGTCTGCCCAAAGGCCGGGGTGAATTGCTGCGCGGAGGTTCCGATGAACATTAAAATGCCCGACGCGCCGGTGGTGATGGTGCCGCCGGTGGAAAAATCGGCATTGCCAAGAACGCTCATGGACCGGTTTTTGAATTCGAAGGCGGAGGCGAAATCCGTGGTGAAGGTGATGCTCTGAACGGTCACCGTGCCCGCAAGCGAACAACTCGGCGCCGCCTGGTTGAAGAAGACGTCGTCAAACGGCGCGGTAGTGCGCGGCGCGCCACTGGGCGACCAGTTTCCCGCCGTGGTCCATTTATTGTCGGTCGCGCCGGTCCAGGTCTTGACAACGCCGAACGACGCGGCCGCGGCCATCAACACAATCAGCGCCATTGCGGCGATCGGTCTTTGGAATGCGGCCATGTAAGTTTTCATGCTTTTCAGGTGGCGCGCAATGCGCATACCACCCTCCTTTTCCGGTCCCGCGCGTTTCCATCAATCAATCGACGGCGCCGCGCGGAAGCGCCGGATCCGGAAATCCGGATCAGTAGTTCGATGTATTTCCTTCTTCGCATCCCGGGTCTACACCGACATCAAAGCCCATACGAACACATTGGCCGCACCCGACGGCTTTGGTTTCGTAAATCGTGTCCGATTCAACAGTCGGCGGCACATACGGCCGCTTTGGCGCCGACGATTCTTGAGACATGCGTGCGTATCCTTTCAAAAAGCCGCTTAATAAGCGGCGGATTTTCTATGCCGGTCACTTTGCCTATAATCATATCCGGCACAACGTCGTGGACCAGATACCCCGGCTGGTCGCCTCGAAACCGCAGCGCCGTGCCTTCGCGCGAAACCATCCGGTGCGTAAAGAGCCGGCCGTCGATGCTGTAGACGGCGATGTCGCCGGCCGAAAGCGCCGAAGGATCGATGCGCTCCACGATCACCCATGCGCCATGGCGGATGCTTGGCGTCATGCAGAACCCGCCCACGCGCATGCGACAACGGCCTACTGTCCGGACCGCGTCCCGCAGCAGTTCCTCTTCAACGCGCTGCATCGGCCATCTCCCGCGCAGGGGACTCCCGCATGATACCGCTATCAAATATCCGCTTTTTAACCCCGGCGATGGTGCGGACCATGGGCGCGCATCCCAGCAGATTGCCGGTTTCGTTATGCGCCATGGCCGAGCAGCGGCCGCAGAACCGCTTGAGATCGCAGCCGTCGCATTCCTTCAGATCCTTGTTTGTCAACGAACGCAGGCGCGTGAAGATCGGCGCGTCGCGCCAGATTGATGAAAGCGGCGTTTGCCGCACATTGCCCGCGGCGATGCGCAATGGCACGCATGGATAGACGCTGCCGTCCGGCCCTACGGCCAGCGTGTTCCTGCCCGCGCCGCACAACCGGCCGTCGGCCTGTTCCACCTGCGAATGCGGGTCGGTCCAGTTATAGCGCCGGCCGATGCGCGTGTCACAGTACACGTCCAGCAGCGTATCGGCATCAAGCCTCTCGCGT
>Ga0315289_10004317_pt1 | contig 21215 bp, 19 predicted proteins | sample YL17G11_40_MG_FD_203452 | JGI IMG/M metagenome (GOLD analysis project Ga0315289, IMG submission 203452) | Sediment microbial communities from Yellowstone Lake, YNP, Wyoming, USA - YL17G11_40 | ecosystem: Environmental > Aquatic > Freshwater > Lake > Sediment | place: USA: Wyoming | collected... | reverse complement strand
TTCGCTACCGGCAGGGGCCCCCAGCACGCTTCCGTGTGCGCCACCACGGGCCTCCTCGAGCGGATGAACACGCAGGAACTCGAGGGTGTGATAGGCCATGAGATCTCCCATGTGAAGAACTACGATATCCTGCTCATGACGATCACCATCGTCCTTGTGGGGACCGTCATCCTCTTGAGCGATGTTTTCTTGAGGACGTTCTGGTTCGGCGGAGACAGCGACGAGTCGGATGGCGGCGAAGCCACCCTGATACTGATGATCATCGGTATCGTTCTCGCTATCCTGGCCCCGATCATCGCCCAGTTGATCAAACTCGCGATAAGCCGCAGGCGCGAATACCTGGCGGACGCGAACGGCGCGCTCTTGACAAGGTACCCGCTCGGACTTTCGAGCGCTCTTGAAAAGCTGCAGCAGGACGAATACCAGCTCAGGACCGCAAACAAGGCGACGGCGCACCTCTTCATCGTGCAGCCGCTGAAGACTGAGAAGGGACAGAGGGGGAGCAGGTTCAACCGGATGTTCGACACCCATCCCCCCATCGCGGACAGGATAGAGCGCTTGAAGCAGATGGCGGGGGACTTCGTTCCAGTGGGGGCTCCCGAGACGCAGCGGTAGTCATGAAAGGTCCCACGGGCACGCATCGATACAATCGCATCGCCATTAGCGTACTGGTGATTGTTGGGCTGATTCTTTTTTCCTTCGCTTCCGGATGCTCTTGGTTCAAAAAGGAAAAGAAGGTCTCCAAGCATTCCGGGACCCAGAAACAGAAGGCGGTGACCTGTCCGCTCTGCGGCACCGCGGTGAATGACGCCGCGACGGTGAAGCGGCGGCCCGTTGCCGTCAAGGTAGAGAACTACCCCGCGGCGCGCCCGCAGTCCGGTCTTGACAAGGCATGTGTCGTCTACGAGGAGACCACGGAGGGAGGGATAACCAGGTTCATGTCGATATACCTCTGTCGGGAGGCCGAACAGACCGGCCCTGTCAGGAGCGCGCGTCCCGCGGATGTCGATGTCGTATATCCGTATTATGCCCTGTTTGCGCACTGCGGGGGTGGCTGGCAGACCCTTCAGATGATAAAAGAAGCGGGTATAGCGGACCTGGACGAGTTGACCTGGGCCGGGGCCTACTGGAGGACCCGGGACAGGCGGGCCCCGCATAACCTCTACAGCGGCACCCAGAGACTGAGGGCCGCTGGTGATACCGCCTACCCGTTCCAGGGCGAGGTCGGTTCGCCTTTCAAGTTCCTGAGCGCTTCTGCGACCAGGAAGATGGAGCGGGACCGCCAGGAGGAGCAGCAGAGGGCGCAAGAGGCGATACGGCAATCGGCGGCAAACCAGTACCAGCCGCTCATAAGCGTCGTGAACCAGATAGTGATTCCATACACGAAGGTCTGCGAGGTGCGGTACTCCTACGACGCCGCTACCGGGACTTTCCTGCGGTACGTCGCCGGCGCTCCTAATACGGACCTCACGACAGGGCGCCAGCTCGCGGCAGATACCGTCATAGTCCAGTACATAACCGAGGGATCATCGGGGATGAGGGACGTCCGGGGGGCGGAGACGCCCCAGCTCGGCATAATGGGCTCGGGAAGGGCACAGGTTTTTATGATGGGGCAGATGATCGATGCCAACTGGGAAAAGAGCTCGCGCGAAGAGCACACCCGCTACATCGATAACTCAGGAGAGGAGATCCGCATCAAGCCAGGTTCGACCTGGATTGAACTCGTCCCGACCACCAAGCAGGCCGGCGTATCTTAGACCCCGTTGCAGGCGCTTCATCTATTCGGTATCATGAGAATCGACCTTTGGGGGAACAATAGCGATGGAAAAAGGTACTGACACGGTAAAGAGGGGCCTCGCCGAGATGCTCAAGGGCGGGGTCATAATGGATGTCACGAACGTCGACCACGCAACGATCGCAGAGGAAGCCGGCGCGGTCGCTGTGATGGCGCTAGAGCGAGTGCCGGCGGATATAAGAGCTGAGGGCGGCGTGGCACGGATGGCAGACCCTGCGGTCATCGAGGCTATCATGGAAGCCGTGACCATACCGGTAATGGCCAAGGTCCGCATAGGCCACTTCGTCGAGGCCCAGGCCCTGGAAGTTCTTGGGGTCGATTATTTAGATGAGAGCGAGGTGCTTACCCCGGCGGATGAGAGCCATCACATCGATAAGCGCCAGTTCAAGGTGCCGTTCGTATGCGGTGCCATCAACCTCGGAGAGGCCCTGCGCCGCGTAGGCGAGGGCGCGGCGATGATAAGGACCAAGGGTGAGGCCGGAACGGGCAACGTGGTCGAAGCCGTTCGGCACATGAGAGCGATCAACGGCGAGGTGGCGCGACTCGCGACCCTCCGCACGGAGGAACTGATGGCTGCGGCCAAGGAACTGCGCGCCCCTTACGACCTTGTCGTTGAGGTTGCGCGCGCCGGTAAGCTGCCCGTTGTCAACTTTTCCGCTGGAGGTATAGCAACGCCTGCCGACGCAGCCATGATGATGCAGCTCGGGGCAGACGGCGTCTTCGTCGGTTCGGGCATATTCAAGTCGGAGAACCCGGCAGAGCGCGCGCATGCCATCGTCGAGGCCACTACCCACTTAGACGATCCTGAACTGATCGCGCGGGTATCGAGGGGGCTGGGCGAGGCGATGCGCGGCCTGGAGATAGGTGAGATAGCGAAGGAGAACCTCATTCAGTTCCGTGGCTGGTAACAACACAACAATCGGGGTTCTCGCTCTGCAGGGAGCGGTGCGGGAGCACCTGGAAATGATAGAAAGCTGCGGGGCCCGGGGGATCGGCATCAAGCGCCCCTCCGGGCTTAACGGTGTCAACGGGCTCATTATCCCCGGAGGAGAAAGCACCACGATCGGCAAACTTGTTGATGAGTACGGCTTCCTGGACGCCCTGCGCCGCCTGGGCGCCGGCGGCGTGCCGATCTTCGGCACGTGCGCCGGGTTGATCCTCTTGGCCCGCAGGGTCGAGGGAAAGCACGGCCCGCTTTTGCAGCTGGCGGATATCACGGTTAACCGAAACGCGTTCGGGCGGCAGGTCGATTCTTTCGAGCAGGACATCGAGGTTCGTGGCATAAAGGACGAGGGCCGCCCCTTCAGGGCGGTCTTCATAAGGGCTCCGCTGATAGTCGACACGGGAAACGGGGTTGAGGTTATGGCCAGTGTGAGTCAGGGGGCCGTGCTGGCAAGGGACGGCCACTACCTTTTATCGGCTTTCCACCCTGAGCTCACAGGGGACCGGCGGATCCACGAATTTTTCGTCGATATGGCACGAAAGTATAGAGAAAGCGGCGCGGAGGTTTGAGATGTCCGGTCATTCAAAGTGGCACTCGATCAAGCATAAGAAGGGCAGGGAGGACGCGAAGAGGGGCCAGCTCTTCAGCAAGCTTTCCCAGAAGATAACGGTTGCCGCACGAGAAGGCGGTGGCAACCCGGATTCCAACCCCACCCTCGCGTCCGCGGTAGAGACCGCCCGCAGTTACAGTATGCCGAATGATAACATCAAGAGGGCCATAGCAAAGGGCACGGGAGAGCTGGCTGGTGGCGGCCTTGAGAGCATGAGCTTTGAGGGATACGGAGAGGGAGGCGTCGCAATACTCGTCGAGGTGCTGACCGACAACCGCAACCGTGCGACCTCGGAGGTGCGGAGGGCTTTTACCCGGGCGGGTGGGAACCTCGGCGAGGCGGGCTGCGTGTCATGGATATTCGAGAAGAAAGGCGTGGTTCTCATCAAGCAGGACCCCCGGCACGACGAGGATGAGCTGCTCACCATCGCCCTCGAAGCGGGGGCCGATGACCTAAGGAGCGAGGGTGAGTACTGGGAGATAGTCAGTGATGTCGAGCATTTCCGCAGCGTAAAGGAAAGCCTGGCTGCCGCCGGAATCGAGCCCGAGAGCACCGAACTCACTATGTTCCCCAAGACGACCGTTCCGCTCGACCGCGACAAGGCGAAGAAGGTCCTGCGCCTGGTGGAAGCGCTGGAGGACCTGGACGACGTCCACGATGTTTACGCGAATTTCGATATACCCGATGAAGTGCTGGAAGAAGTGGCATCCATGTCATGATCGCCTGGGGTGAATGTTGAGGGTATTGGGAGTGGACCCCGGTATAACGAACACCGGCTACGGCCTGGTCATAGAGGAGTCCGGGCGCCTGCAGGCGGAAACGTTCGGGTCAGTGAAGACGCCCAGCTCGGCCGACATGTCCCACCGCCTTGATATCCTGTACGGTGAGGTCAAGGGCCTCATCAACGAATTGGCTCCTGACGTAGTCGTTCTCGAGCAGCTTTTCTTCAACACGAACCTGAAGACCGCCTTCGCCGTCGGTCAGGCAAGGGGGGTCATACTGCTGGCCTGCAGGCATGCCGACGTCCCCTGGGCCGAGTACACGCCGCTTGAGGTAAAGCAGACGGTGGTCGGCAGCGGCAACGCCCGCAAGGAACAGGTGAAGTACATGGTGGGCGCCCTGCTAGGTCTCGGCAGACCGCCCGATTCGCTTCACGCATGTGACGCCCTGGCCATAGCGATATGCCACCTCCACATGAGGAGGCTCAAGGAAAAGACGGGGAGCTAGGCAAGTGATCTCTTACCTGACAGGCAAGGTGCTGGATAAGAAACCGGACGGGCTCGTGGTGCTGGTGGGAGGCCTCGGTCTCGAGGTCCGCGCTCCGGTCGGTACGATCGACAAGGCACCCGGGGCGGGAGAGGATATCTCACTTTTCACTTACCTCCACGTGCGGGAGGACGTCCTCCAGCTCTACGGGTTTGATTCGGCCGAGGCGAGAGACCTTTTCATGAAGTTGATGTCGGTTAAAAGCGTGGGACCTCGCCTCGCGCTTGCCGTTCTCTCCGTTTTCTCGCCTGCCCGTTTTGTCAAAGTTGTCAACGAGGGCGACGCTGACGAGCTCACCAGAATCCCCGGCGTCGGAAAGAAGAGCTCGCAGAGGCTCATTATCGAGATGAGGGAGAAGGTGGGGGAGCTCCCGGAAGAGGTGATCAGCCTGTCTCCGGAGAGGCGACTTCCGCTCGAGGAGGCGATGGAGGCCTTGATGCAGCTCGGGTACTCGCGCCAGGAAGCTTACAGTGCGCTGAAGGATTATCCGTTCGAAGAGGGAGTACCTACGGCCGAGGAAATGCTGCAGTTCGCTTTGAGGAGCGCCAACCGCGGTTTTTCGAAGGGAGATTAGCGGGTCATGGAAGAAATGCCAGGCATAATCTCGCAGGAGGTGACCGCCGAGGAGCGCGCGCTCGACCTGACCCTGCGGCCGCGCACGCTTTCGGAGTTTGTGGGCCAGCAGGCCAACAAGGAACAGCTCCAGGTCTTCATAGAGGCGGCCAGAAAGCGGGCGGAGGTCCTTGACCACGTTCTTCTGTCCGGGCCGCCGGGCCTCGGCAAAACAACCCTGGCGAATATCATAGCGAACGAGCTGGGCGTCAGCTTGAGGGGCACAAGCGGACCCGCGGTCGAGAGGCAGGGCGACATTGCCGCTATACTCACGAACCTGGAGCCAGGGGACGTCCTCTTCATCGACGAGATCCACCGGCTTCCGAGGGCGGTAGAGGAGATCCTCTATCCGGCGATGGAGGACTTCAAGATAGATATCGTCATCGGCAAAGGGCCCGGTGCGAGGGCGGTCCGCCTCGAGCTGCCGCGGTTCACCCTTATCGGTGCCACCACCAGGGTCGGTCTGCTGACGGCCCCGCTCCTGACTCGGTTCGGGGTCTCGTGCAGGCTTGGCTACTACCCGCTTGACGAGATGGAGGCGATAGTGGGGCGCGCTGCCGGTATCTTGGATATCCACGCGGACGACTCAGGCACGAAGGAGATAGCGTGCCGCTCGCGCGGCACCCCCCGTGTTGCGAACCGCCTTTTGCGCAGGGTGAGGGACTTTGCCCAGGTGAGGGCCGAGGGCGCGGTCACGGGGCAGGTGGCCGTTGAGGCGATGTCGCTTCTGCGGATAGACGAGGTCGGACTCGACGTGCTCGACCAGGCGATCCTCGAGATCCTGATAGATAAATTCGCCGGCGGTCCCGTAGGCCTCAAGACACTTGGAGCCGCGGTGGGGGAGGACCCCGATACCCTTGAAGAAGTGTACGAGCCGTTCCTGATGCAGCTCGGTTTCATCAAGCGCACTCCTCGCGGAAGGGTCGCAACCCCCGGGGCCTTTAAGCACATGGGCAGGGAGGTCGAGGGCGGTGGCGAGAAGCTGTTCTAGCGTCCGGTGCAGGCCCAGGGGGCGGTAGATACGCCATGAAGGTACTGCTCCACACCTGCTGTGCGCCGTGCATGACCTATCCCATGAATGTCCTCTCCGAGCGCGGCTACCAGGTGGTCCCATTTTTTTACAACCCGAACGTACATCCGTTCAGCGAGTACCGGAAACGCTATTTCGCCGTCCTGGATTATTGCCGCGGGCAGGGTGTCGATGTCGAGGTCGGCCCGTACGAGATGGAGCGGTTCCTGCTCGAGATCTCCCCGCGTGTGGATAACCGTTGCGAGCTGTGCTTTCGCATCAGGCTTTCGCACGCGGCCCGGCACGCGCGCACCCTCGGCATTGGGGAGTTCACATCGACGCTGCTTGTGAGCCCCTATCAGGACCAGATGCTCATCCGCGCCGCGGGCGAGGCCGCCGCGATCGAGCACGGAGTCCTCTTTCTCTTCGAGGACATGAGAAAGGGTTACCAGGAGACCGTGTCAAAGTCGCGCGAGCTCGATATTTACAGGCAGTCCTACTGCGGCTGCTTATACAGCGAGAAGGAAAGATACCAGAAGGGTGACCCACCCACGAGATGAAGACCGAAGTATTCGACTATCACCTGCCCGATGAACTTATAGCGCAGGAGCCCTCGGGCGTGCGCGACATGAGCCGCCTAATGGTTGTGGGACGGGCCGGTGGCACCGTATCGCACTATGTTTTCAAGGACCTCCCCGGGCTTTTGGATCCGGGCGACTGCCTCGTGGTGAACACCTCGAGGGTTTTCCCCGGCCGTCTTAAAGGGCGCAAGGAGGGAAGCGGGGGACGGGTGGAGATAATCCTTTTAGAGGGGCGGCGCTGAGACCCGGCGTCAGGTTGCAGTTCGACGGTTCTTTAACGGGGGAAGTGGTTGAGGGGCCGCTTATCGGTGAAGCGCTGATAAGGTTCGATCCCGCCGCTGAAGGGTGCGATATCGACGGGCTCGTCTTCAAGACCGGGGAGGTCCCGCTTCCTCCTTACATCAAGAAAGGACCCGGCGACCCGGAGAGGTACCAGACTGTTTACGGTGAAAGGGAGATTTCGGCAGCCGCGCCCACGGCAGGGCTGCACTTCACCGAAGGTCTCCTAGAAGAGATAAGGTCGAGGGGGATAATCGTAGAGCGGCTTGAGCTGGCGGTAGGGCTCGACACGTTCCTGCCGGTGAGGGAAGCGCGCATCGAGGACCATCGCATTCACTCAGAATGGTTCAGCATCGAGGCTGAGTGCGCCCGCGGCGTCAACGAGGCGCGCGGCAGGGGCTCCCGGGTGGTGGCGGTCGGCACCACGGCCGTGCGCGCGCTGGAGTCGGCGGCGGATGCCCGGGGCCGGCTCACCCCCAGGTCCGGGTATACCGACCTGTTCGTGGCACCCGGGTTCGAGTTCAAGGCCGTTGACGCCCTTGTCACTAACTTTCACTTTCCGCGTTCTACGCTGTTGATGCTGGCCTGCGCGTTTGGCGGCACCGGGCTGATACTGGAGGCGTACCGGCAGGCGGTTCGAGAGCGATACCTCTTTTATTCTTTCGGTGATGCGATGCTGGTGATCTAATGTCGAGGGGAAAGTTCGATTTCCGCGTTACCGCGCGGGATACTGAAACGAAGGCGCGGTGTGGAGTCATCACCACGCCGCACGGCGGGTCCAGGACCCCGCTTTTCATGCCGGTTGCGACGCAGGCCAGTGTCAAGGCCATGAGGCCTGACGAGGTCCGCGGACTTGGGTTCGAGATGGTACTCGCCAACTCGTACCACCTTATGCTGAGGCCGGGGGTGGAAGTGGTGGAGGGAGCGGGCGGCCTTCACGCGTTCATGAAGTGGGATGGGCCGGCTCTTACCGACTCCGGGGGTTACCAGGTCTTCAGCCTGGGAAAGGACGTGAAGATATCCGGGGAGGGAGCCTCGTTCCGCTCCAACATCGACGGGGGCTCAGTATTCCTGTCACCGGAGCTCTCCATGGAGCTCCAGGGCAGGATCGGCGCCGACATCATCATGACGCTCGATGAGTGCCTCCCTTATCCCGCGGAGCGCGAGAGGGTAGAAAGGTCGCTCCGGCTGGGCCACGACTGGGCTTCGCGCTGCCGGGACTCGCACGGGAACGAGGGCCAGGCGCTGTTCGGGATCATCCAGGGAGGGATGTTCGCCGATCTGAGGGCGCAGGCGGCGCAGGCAATGGTCGAACTCGGTTTCCCCGGATACGGCCTGGGGGGCTTCAGCGTGGGTGAGCCCCGTGACCTCACCCTCGAGCTTGTCAGCGAAACCCTCGCGCACGTGCCAACCGGCGCACCAGTGTATCTGATGGGCGTGGGAGACCCGCTCGGCATAGCGGAATCGGTCGCGCTCGGCGTGGACATGTTCGATTCAGCCCTACCCACACGCATCGCGAGGAACGGCTCGGCTCTGGTGGACGGCGGCAGGATCAACCTGCGAAATGCCCGTTTCGCATCCGACAACGGTCCTCTCGAGCCTTCATGTGGGTGCTACGCCTGCGCCAACTTCAGCCGCGCCTATATCCGGCACCTCGTGATATCGAAGGAGATACTGGGTCTCTACCTCCTGACCTGCCACAACCTCCACAAGCTTTCATGCCTCATGTCGGGAATAAGGGGGGCGATTGATACCGGGGGTTTACCCGGGCTGCTTGAACAACTGCGCGCACAGGGCGGTGCTGAATGACAAAGCCAACGGCTTCCAGTATTATATGTGGGCTGCGAGATGCAGACGTTGATTCTCTAGTGTTCTAAGGAGGAAAGCGCGAAATGACTTTTATCTACGGATTCTTGGCCGCCCATCCATGGATGCTTCTGCTTGCCAAGGAGGCATCCTCCAGCGCAACCAAAAAGGTTAGCGCGTTCAGCACATGGGGGATGTGGGTCCTAATCCTTGTCATGGTTGTAGTATTCTACATGCTCTTGATCCGTCCCCAGAGGAAGCGCTCCCAGGAGCGCGACGAAATGGTATCAGCGCTCCAGAGGGGCGACGAGGTGGTCAGCATCGGCGGTGTCCACGGCGTTATCAAGAGGATGACCGAGGATACGGTCGTGCTTGAGGTGGACAAGGGCGTCAGGATAACGTTCGCCAAGTCCGCGATTTCGAGGCGCCTCACCCAGCCCGAGGAGGAGGAAGAGGAAGAAGAAGTAGAAGAGGAGCCGGCCGAGGAAGTTGAAGAGGAGCCGATCGAGGATACCGAAGAAACGAAGGAATAAGAAGGGGGACCCCGGGGCGTAAGACTCAACCCGGTCGCGTCCTTTTAAGCTGTCATGAGTAAGACAACCAAGAACTTTATCTCAGTAGGATTTGTGCTTCTGGTGCTGGTCGTCCTCTATACCTGCGTGTTCGTGTTCGACCTCAAGCCGCGCCTCGGCCTCGATCTGAAGGGCGGCGTCTCCATTGTGTACGAGGCCAAGGGTGTGAAGATCGACGAGGGTGTACTCAACAAAACGGTCGAGAAGATAAGGGACCGCGTCGACAGGCTCGGTGTCGCGGAGCCGGAGATAACGCGCCAGGGGTCTCGCAACGTCGCTGTTCAGCTTCCGGGGATTCACGACCCTGAACGCGCGAAACAGATCATCGGCAAGACCGCCCAGCTGCAGTTCCGCCTTGTCACGGAAAGCAAGGACGCCAAAGATGTGAAGAAAGACCCGGCTTGGAAGGTTACCGAAGGGGAGGAGAACCTGCAGCCCGACAGGGAGGTCATACTTCCGCTCAAGGAGGGGAAGACCGATGTGCGGTTGAAGCTGGGTCCGACCCTCATGACCGGAGACAAGCTGCAGAAGGCGCAGGTTGTTTACAGTAACGAGACCGGCTCTCCGAGTATCAGCTTCACGCTCGCCGGAGATGGCAAGAAGAAGTTCGGGGATATCACCAGCGCGAATGTGAACAAGCAGCTCGCCATAGTCCTTGACTATGTCGTCGAGTCGGCACCCAACATCCAGACTGCGATAACAGATGGCAAGGGAGAAATAACCGGGAAGTTCACGGACAAGGAGGCCAAGGACCTCGCCATAGTCCTCAACACCGGTGCCCTCCCGGTGGAGCTAAAGCCGATAACCGAGCAGGACGTTACCGCGACCCTGGGGCGGGATTCCCTGCACAAGGGTCTCATAGCCGGAATCATAGGACTGGCCGCGGTCGCCCTGTTCATGCTCCTTTACTACCGCGCGCTCGGGGTGATCACCTGCCTGGGGCTCATCGTCTTCGGCGGCATCATGTACGGGTTCATATGCGTGCTGGGTGATTTCTGGAGCCTCACGCTCGCCGGCATCGCCGGCGTCATCGTGTCCATCGGTATAGCTGCGGACTCGAGCATCGTCTACTTCGAGCGCTTGAAGGAGGACATAAGGGAAGGCAGGACGATGCGTTCTTCAGCCGAGCGGGCCTATAAATCAGCGTTCCGCACGATCATAGCGGCCGATACCGTGTCATTTGCGGCCGCGGCTATTCTGTACATTTTCGCCGTCGGCTCGGTGAAAGGTTTCGCGTTCACACTCGGGATGGCGACGGTCTTCGATGTCTTCATCTCTTACTTCTTCACAAGGCCTGTGACCGCTCTGCTGTCGCAGTGGAGGGCGTTCGGAAGGCCGGCCGCCATCGGTGTGAGGCTTGCAGACGAGAGTGGCGCTGGGGGTGAGACGAGTTGAGGAGGATGCTCCCCCGACGCCCCTACCTCAACATCGTGGGGCATAAGTACATATGGTTGGGCATATCCGCCCTCATCGTTGTTATAGCTGCGGTGGCGCTCTTCACCATGGGCTTGAACTTCGGCATAGAGTTCACCGGTGGCACCGAGATGCACATCAAGTGCAAACCGGGGACCACCATATCCCAGGTGAGAGGCGTCCTCGGCAGGTTCGGCTATGGTGATGCCCAGATCCAGTCGGCGGGTAATGACGAGTTTATCGTCAGGACCCCGAAGCAGGATGACGCGAAGAAAAAAGAGATCACGGCGGCCCTGAAGGAGGGCGCCGGCCTTGAAGAGGTCCTGGGTATAAACGATGTCGGTCCGGGCTGGGGGGCGCAGGTCAGCAGGCAGGCGTTGATCGCCCTCCTTGTGTTCATCGCCGCGGTACTCATCTACATCAGCATCAGGTTCGAGCTCAAGATGGCCATATGCGCGATCATAGAATTGTTCCACGACTTCGTCATAACCGTGGGGGTTTATGCCCTTTTTGGCCTGCAGGTGACACCCGCGACGGTCATCGCCTTCCTCACAATCCTTGGATACTCCCTTTATGACACTATTGTCATCTTCGACCGCATCAAGGAGAACGCCGACCTGCTCACCCGCCAGAGCAAGAAGACCTATTCAGAGGTCGTCAACGACTCGGTAAACCAGGTGTTCGTAAGGTCCATCAACACCTCGTTGACGACGCTCCTGCCCATCGTCACGATCCTGGCATTTGGAGGAGAAACGCTCAAGGCTTTCGCGTTCGTCCTGTTCGTGGGTGTGCTCTCGGGCACGTACTCGAGCATTATCCTTGCCCCCCCGATCCTCGCGACCTGGAAGGAGACCGAGCCAAAGTACCGCGCGTACCGCGAGCGGTCCGAGAGGGCGCAGGCACGTGAGAAAAGGGTGCGGGTCGAGCCCGTGGCCGTAGAGGCCGGTGCGGCGGTGGCTGCGCCCGCAAAAGCAGGGAAACCTTCCGAAAAGGCACCGGCCAGAGCGGTGCAGAAAGCGAAGGCTGCACCGCCTGCTTCTGAGCCCGCCGTGAAACCTCAGCCCAAGCCGAAGCCCGCCGGGAAGGCGGCTGCCGCTTCCACGAAAAGCGCGGCAAAGGCGAGGACAAAGGGGCCGGGAAGCGGCAAGAAGAAAAAGAAGAAAAAGAAGTAAAGATGACCGAGCAGCCCCCGACGGCGGAAAAGCTCTTCTCACAGACGAGGCGTTTCTTAGGCAAAAGCGGACAGCGACAACTCGAGAAGGCGTACCGGTTCGCGCTTGACTCCCACAAAGACCAGTACCGCAAGTCCGGCGAGTACTACATCGAACACCCGGTGGGCGTTGCGACGATCCTTGCCGGGCTTGAGCTTGACGCTGATACCTTGAGCGCCGCGCTCCTGCATGACGTTGTAGAGGACACGCCGTTGACCCTGGCTGATATCCGGGCGGAGTTCGGCGAGGAGATCGCGGATATCATCGACGGGGCCACCAAGCTCGAGCGCTTCAAGTTCTCGTCACGCGAGGAGGAGCAGGCTGAGAACATGCGCAAGATGTTGATAGCGGTGGCAAGGGACGTCAGGGTGATACTGATAAAGCTCGCCGACCGGCTGCACAACATGGAGACGATCTCGGCGCTTCCCCCGGAAAGGCAACGAGAGATCGCAAACGAGACAATCGAGATATACGCCCCTCTTGCCCACCGGTTCGGCATCTCGCAGGTCAAGTGGAGGCTGGAGGACCTCGCTTTCGAGGTACTGCACCCCAAGCGTTACCAGGAGATCCAGAAGATGGTATCGGAGCGCCGCGTGGAGAGGGAAAAGTTCACCCGGCAGGTAGAAAGGTTTATATCTGAACAGCTAAGGAAAAACAAGATAAAAGCGCAGGTGAGCGGCAGGGTGAAGCACTTCTACAGTATTTACGAGAAGATGGTGAACCGTGGAGTCGAGTTCGACGAGATAATGGACCTTTCCGCGGTAAGGGTCACGGTTGATTCGGTGAGGGACTGCTACGCGGCACTGGGGGTGATCCATTCGATGTGGAAGCCCGTCCCGGGGCGCTTCAAAGACTACATCGCGATGCCGAAGCTCAACATGTACAGGTCGCTGCACACCGTCGTTATAGGTATCGGGGGGCGGCCGATAGAGATCCAGATAAGGACGGAGGAGATGCACCGCACGGCGGAGTACGGCATCGCCGCCCACTGGCTTTATAAGGAGACCAAGCGCAGGGACCATGGCGGCCGGGGCTGGCTCAAGCAGGTCATGGAGTGGCAGCAGGAGCTTACCGACCCCACCGAGTTCATGAAGACCCTCAAGGTCGATCTCTTCCAGGAGGAGGTTTTCGTTTTCACCCCCAAAGGAAAGCTCATCTCCCTTCCCCGGGGCTCCACCCCGATAGACTTCGCCTACAACATCCACACCGAGGTGGGCAACAGGTGCGTGGGAGCGAAGGCGAACGGGAAGATGGTGCCCCTTTCGTATCAACTACAGAACGGTGATATCTTGGACATAATGACCACCAAGACCACGAGGGGGCCGAGCCAGGACTGGCTCGGTATGGTCGAGACCCCGCGCGCCCGCAACAAAATACGCCAGTGGTTCAGCAGGGAGAGGCGCGAGGATGAGCAGCAGGAGGGCAAGGAGGCCCTGGAACGCGCAATGCGCAAAAGGAGCCTGCCCATCCACAGCAAGGACGTCGTAAGGGTGCTCGAGCAGATGGCGGAGGACTACCACTGCGCCCGTGTCGAGGACCTCTACCGTCTGGTCGGCGCGGGGAATTTCTCCGCCGGCCAGATCGCGAACAAGGTCGACCATTACCTGGGTACGGGGAAGAAGGACGTCATCGTCCCCGAGAGGGAAGCGGAGAGGCCCCGGCCGGAGATCGAGGTCGAGGAGGCGCGCCTCGGGCAGCGGATCAGGGTCCACGGGATCGATAACGCGCTGGTCCAGGTCGCGCACTGCTGCTACCCGTCTCCCGGTGAGCAGATCGTGGGGTTCGTTACCCGGGGGCGCGGCGTCTCGGTCCACCGCGCGGAATGCAAGAACGTGCAGGGGCTTTCACGCGAGGCGGACCGCATGATCGATGTCTCCTGGGAGGAGGCGCCGCCGGCCCTGCGCGTGGTGGAGATATGCGTTAAGGCGATGGACCGGCCGAAGCTCGTCAGGGATATCACCACGGTTCTGGGGGACCACCACATAAACATAATCTCGGCGTCGTTTTCCATCGACGCTCAGCACATCGCGCGCAGCAACTACATCTTCGAGATAGCGAGCAACGTGCACCTGGAAGAGATCGTCAAGGGCATTAAGAAGACCGATTCGGTATATGATGTCTTCGAGGTAAGATCCGGCGAAGAGACGGGTACCGATTGATTGTCCGGCGTATCGCGTATCTGGTCACCCCGCCGGAGCGGGGACCCCTTTCTTAGCGTCAAACCGGGAGGCTTTCTTGAGGGCGGTCGTACAGAGGGTTAAACGCTGCTCGGTGTCCATCGGAGGAACGGTTCACTCCGAGATCGGCCCCGGTCTCCTGGTGCTTGCAGGCATTGGCAAGACGGATACGGAGGATGAAGCGGGATATCTTGCCGGGAAGATCCTTAACCTGAGGATATTTCCCGATGACGCAGGCAAGATGAACCTCTCGGTGCTGGATACACAGGGTGACCTGATGGTGGTGAGCCAGTTCACGCTTCTCGCCGACTGCAGCAGGGGCAGGCGTCCCTCGTTCGCGCCCGCCGCCGAACCCGGGCACGCCGAGCCATTGTACCTTGAGCTGGTGAAGCGCCTCGAGTCCTCCGGACTTAATGTCCGGACAGGCGCGTTCGGCGAGATCATGGACATAGCCCTTGAGAACTGGGGGCCCGTCACGCTGGTGATCGATATTCCTTCCGGCGCGTGATATGCCGTTTCTTTGCCTTCGCGCTGATTCAAACCGCGTGTAATGTTATTATCTTTCCGAACTGGCGAGTCACTGGAAGGTGGTTGTGGGCGCGATCAAGGTCACGAGGCTCGAAGTGGGAATGCTGGGGACGAACTGCTACATCCTCCAGGGTCCGGACAAGGGGGGCGGTTACATCATCGACCCCGGGGGAGAAGCCCGAAAGATCCTTGATGCTGCAGGAACATCGGGGCTCTCCTGCCTCGCGATCCTCTGCACGCACGGCCACATGGACCACGTGGGCGCCGTTGGAAAAGTGGCTGAAGCTACGGGGGCATCCGTTCTCATCTCGGAGGAGGACGCGCCGATCCTGGCCGGTTCCGCGCAGGGGATTTCAGGAAGGCTCGGCTCCCTTTTCGTCTCAAAGCCGAGCGGTGTCGAGTTCATCAAGGGAGGGGACTCACTGCCCCTTGGTGAAAATACCGTAAAGGTCTTGAGCACTCCAGGCCACACGACCGGGTCATTGAGTTTTCTGGCGGGTGATGGCATCTTCTGCGGTGACCTGATCTTCCAGGGTTCGATCGGCAGGACGGACCTCAGGGGAGGTTCCCTTCCCGACCTCTTAAACGCGGTCCGCCGCGAGGTATGGGTACTGCCGGACAAGACAAAGATATATCCGGGTCACGGTCCCGTGACCAACGTGGGTGTTGAGAAGGAGACGAACCCTTTTCTTCGAAACCTGGATTAGGGGGAGTAAATGGGCGAGCTGAAATACCGGGCGCCAAAGGGTACGAACGATATCGTCTTTCCCGAGTCCGAGAGGATCGAGCGGGTGCTCGCGCTGGCGGGTGAGATACTGGCCCTGCACGGCTACAGGATGATAAGCACCCCGATCTTCGAGAATACCGAGCTGTTTACAAGGAGCATAGGCGAGGACACCGACATCGTGACGAAGGAGATGTACACGTTCGAGGACCGGGGCGGCGAGTCGCTCACGATGCGGCCGGAGGGCACCGCTCCGGTGATTCGCGCCTATCTCGAGCGTGGTCTTTTCTCAGAGGGGCTTCCACAGAAGCTTTTCTACTTCGGCCCCATGTTCCGCCGCGAGAGGCCGCAGGCCGGGAGGTTCCGCCAGTTCCACCAGATAGGGGCGGAGGCGATAGGGAGCGCTGACCCGTTGATCGACGCGGAGATAATCTCGATATCCGAGGTTCTCTTCCGGAGGCTCGGCCTCGAGCGCTACCGCCTGGTTTTGAACAGTGTCGGGTGCAAAGAGTGCCGTCCCGCTTATCGCGAGGTACTGGCCGCTTACCTCCATGGAATATCGTCTTCACTCTGCGAGCAGTGCCGGAAGAGGTCGGAGACGAACCCGATGCGGGTCTTCGACTGCAAGGAGGAGGCCTGCCAGAAGGCCATTTCCAAAGCCCCCGCGATCGCGGAGCACATATGCCCAGAGTGCAGGGAGCACCTCGATGGTGTTCTCTGGGGCCTTGAAGAGCTGAAGGTGCCGTTTTTCATAGACGGCCACCTCGTGCGCGGCCTCGATTACTACACGAAGACCGCTTTTGAGTTTCAGTTCGAGGGCCTGGGAGCGCAAAACGCCGTGAGTGGCGGTGGGCGCTACGACTATCTCGCGGAGGAACTGGGGGGGCCTCCAACTCCCGGGGTCGGCTTCAGCATGGGCGTGGAGCGCCTGATGATGTCTCTGGATGCTGAGGGTCGTATTTTCGAGCCGCCCCGGCTCGACGTTTTCGTCGCGGGTGTTGAAGGTGTGGACAGGGGAACGATGTTTTCGATGCTCTCCCGGGTCAGGGCCGAGGGCATAAGCGCTGACACCGATTTCCTGGGGCGCAGCCTCAAGGCTCAGATGAAGCAGGCCGACAGGCTCGGGGCGAGGACCGTGCTGATCATTGGTGGCGAGGAGCTCGAGCGTGGTGAGATATCACTTCGTGACCTGGACCGTTCCAGGCAGTGGAACGTTCCTGTGGTCGATGCCGTATCCGAGATAAAGCGATTCCTAGAGGGTACCAAGTGACGAAAGAACCGCAGGAAAAGGAACACCAGGTTTCTTTCAGGCTCAAACGAGACGCTCACTGCGGCGAGCTCGGGATGAAAGACTGCGGCCGCGAGGTCATCCTCAACGGCTGGGCGGCGCGCAGGCGCGACCACGGGGGGCTTATATTCATCGACCTTCGCGACGACTCGGGGGTGGTGCAGGTCGTCTTCGACCCAGGGGCTTCCGAGCGGTCGCACGGGGTTGCAGAGGATGTCAGGCCCGAGTACGTGCTCGGGGTGCACGGGGAGGTCAGGAAGCGCCCCGAGGGGACCGAGAACCCCTCGATGGCCACGGGGGCTGTAGAGGTCCTTGCGGGTGATGTCGAGGTGATAAACAGCTCCAGGACGCCGCCTTTCGAGATAAAAGAGGATGTCACCGTTGACGAGCGGGTGCGCCTCAAGTACCGCTACCTTGACTTGAGGCGCGGTTCGATGCACGAGGGCATGAAGCTGAGGCACCGCGTTATCAAGGCGACCCACGATTACCTTACCGCGCAGGGGTTCACGGAAGTGGAGACCCCAAGGCTCACCAAGAGCACCCCCGAGGGAGCGAGGGACTTCCTGGTGCCGAGCCGGCTCCAGCCCGGGCGCTTTTACGCGCTTCCGCAATCCCCGCAGCTTTTCAAGCAGATCCTGATGGTCTCCGGCTTCGAACGCTATTACCAGATAGCGCGTTGTTACCGGGACGAGGACCTGCGGGCCGACCGGCAACCGGAGTTCACACAGATAGACATAGAGATGTCCTTCGTGGATGAGAATGACGTAATCACAGCCACGGATGGACTGATCGCTCGGATATTCGGGGCGGCCGGCCGCGCGCTGAAGGGCACGACGGGACGCATGCCCTATGACGAGGCGATTGAGCGCTACGGTACCGACCGCCCGGACCTGCGGTACGGCATGCTCATGGCCACCCTCGACAACGTTTTCAGCCGTACCGGTTTCAAGGTCTTTGCCCGTGCCCTCGGGTCGGGTGGATGTGTGCGCGGCATGAGGGTAGAGGGCGGTTCGGCAATGTCCCGCTCCGACCTCGATAGATGGGAAAAGAAAGCGCAGGAACTCGGCGCCCCGGGGCTTTTGTGGTTCGTGCTGGAGGGAGACGAGCTGAAGTCTCCCGTTTCCAAGTTCTTGAGCGATGAGGAAAAGATTGGGCTGGCTTCCGCGCTGAAGCTCGAACCCGGAGATGCCGCGTTCCTCATGGCGGGCGACCGCGAAGCGAGCGACGAGGTCCTGTACCAGTTGCGCCCGGGCGTCGCGAAGCAGCTGGGCCTCATCCCGGACGAAGATTTCAGTATCACCTGGATAGTCGATTTCCCGCTGCTCGAGTATGACGAGAACGAGAAGCGCTACAAGTCACTTCACCATCCTTTCACCAGTCCGACCGAGGATTCGCTTTCCGGGATGGAGGACGAGCCGCTTGCCACCAGGGCGCGGGCTTACGATATCGTGATAAACGGGTTGGAGATAGGGGGAGGCTCCATAAGAATACACCGCCGTGATGTCCAGGAAAGGATGTTCAGGCTCCTTTCCATACCTCCTCCCGAGTACGAAGCGAAGTTCGGCTTCCTGCTCGAGGCGCTTCAGTACGGCGCTCCGCCTCACGGCGGGATCGCGCTCGGCCTCGACAGGCTGGTGATGCTGCTTACTGGCCGGGACACCATCAGGGACACGATAGCTTTCCCGAAGACGCAGTCTGCCACCTGCCCGCTGACCGGCGCTCCCGACGAGGTGGCGGCGGCCCAGCTGAGGGAGCTCGGTTTGAAGCTGCCATCTGAATAGCCATCATGCTGATCATGTCCGGCCGCGTTTATTGTTAACCTTGCGAGCCCTGTGATATATTTATCGACGATTCAGCTGAAGCTTAAGGCGTAGGCCGATTTTTTATGCGAAGCTCGATTTTTTTAGGCGGGCCTCTAAGGCCCGCGAAGAAGCCATAGAAGAAGCCATAGTGCTCGTGACACCCGGCCTGAGAGGCCGGGTTAAAAAAGGGGATGGAACCCGGCCTGAGAGGCCGGGCTGAAGCGTTACGTTTTTTACAGAGCGGGTTCGCGGCAAAGAAAGGAGCGCGCTATGAGCGTGGGGCAGGTTTCGGGACTGATCGCGGCTATCGCTTTTGGCCTGATGGCGGTCTTCACGGCATGGTTGCTGGTCAAGCTGGTCAAAACGATGGGCATAATGAACCAGTTAATTGATGACATAAGGGTCGAGACGGTACCCCTGATATCGAGGTTCCAGACTACGATGGATCACGTCAATACTGAGCTCGGCCGGGTGGACGGGATCCTGAAGGCTGTAGAGTCCATGTCACAGAAGGCCAACAGCGCGACCAAGGTCGTGCAGGAAGTGGTCACCTCTCCCATAGTGAAGGTGATAGGCATTGGGGCCGGTGCCGGGAAGGCTTACAGCAAGTTCAAAAAGAAGTAAGCTCAATGGATTGCAGTCCCGGTTCAAAGGTCAAGCAGGTTTCTCCATTCACGGTTTTAGTAACTGGCGCCTGATCGCGCCGGGGACGAAGGCACTTCGCGATCATTCAAACTTTATTAAGCCACGTGCATACTTGATAGTTGAGCCCTGTACTGGTTTCATTCGTGCAGCTGTGCAATCATTTAAGGGTTATGGATGGAGCGCTTGTATCGGGGTTCCGGGCAAAGAAAGGTGAGCACTGTTGAGAAGTGAGGAGATACGAAGGGCTTTCATAGATTTCTTCGCGGAAAGAGGGCACCGTGTGGTGCCGAGTTCTTCGCTGGTCCCCAATGACCCGACGCTTTTTCTCACCAGTGCGGGGATGGTCCCGTTCAAGCCCTATTTCTTAAGGGAAGAGGAGCCGCCTTACAGCCGCGCGACATCGGTCCAGAAGTGCCTGCGCACTACAGACATAGACTCGGTCGGGCTCACTGCCCGGCATAACACCTTCTTCGAGATGCTCGGCAACTTTTCTTTCGGCGATTACTACAAGGAGGAGGCTATACCCTGGGCGTGGGAGCTCGTGACGGGGGTGCTGGAAGTGGACCCGGATACCCTCTGGATATCCGTTTTCGAGGAGGACGATGAGGCGGAGCGCATATGGAAGGACACACCCGGGGTAAGTGCGGGTAGGATAATCCGCCTCGGCGAGCAGGAGAACTTCTGGGACATGGGCGCGACGGGGCCGTGCGGCCCCTGCTCGGAGATACTGTACGACAGGGGCGAGAAGTACGCGTGCGGACCCGGGTGCGGCCCTGCATGCGACTGCGACCGGTTCCTCGAGCTCTGGAACCTGGTTTTCATGCAGTACAACCGGGGGGCCGACGGTTCTCTGACTCCCCTTCCAAAGAAGAACATTGACACCGGGATGGGGCTGGAGAGGCTGGCCGCCGTTAAGCAGGGTGTAGACACGATCTTCGCGACCGATCTATTGATACCCATCGTCGATTCGATCGCTTCGCTGTCTGGAGTTCGGCTCGGCGATTCGGCCGGCTCCGACGTTTCGATCAAAGTCGTGGCTGATCACACCAGGGCCGCGGCTTTTCTCATCTCTGATGGTGTGGTTCCCGCCAACGAGGGCAGGGGTTACATACTGAGAAGGCTCCTTCGAAGGGCGGTGAGGCACGGCCGGCTCCTCGGGATATCCGGAAGCTTCATAGACAGGCTGGCGGTAGTCGTCGTGGAGACTCTCGGCGGTGTTTACCAAGAGCTCAAAGAGCACCACCAGTTGATCACCGGCGTCATCAGTGCCGAGGAGGAGCGTTTCCGGCAGACACTCGGGCAGGGACTCGAACTCCTTCGCGGTGTCATCGATGAAAAGCGCAAGAATGGCGATCATACGATTGACGGCAGTACCGTTTTCTACCTTCACGATACCCTTGGTTTCCCGCTGGAGGTGACGCGCGAGATAGCAAGCGACGAGGGCATGGGGATCGACGAGGAAGGGTTCGAGAGCCTGATGGATGAACAGAGGGAACGCGGAAGGATGTCCCGTGAGGGCGAGGCCGAAGCCGCCGGCCGCGAGGCGTTCGCCGAAATATACAGGCTCAAGGGCCGGACCGGGTTCGAAGGCTACGAGTGCACGAGCACCACTTCAAGGATAGTGGGGATCGTCGTGGGCGCAGACCCGGCGGAAGAGGCAAAGGGAGATATCGAGGTCGATATCGTGCTGGACAATACTCCCTTTTACGCCGAATCCGGAGGGCAGGTCGGCGATAGGGGCACGGTAAAGGCCCCTGCGGGCTCGGTCGAGGTCGAGGACACGTTCTACGGTTCGGCCGGCCTCGTAGTACAACGCGGCCGGCTTACGGGGACTGTGAAAGTCGGTGACGAGGTCGAGGCGACCGTGGACGCCGAGAGGCGCCGGGCCATATCTCGCAACCACAGCGCGACGCACCTGCTCCACTGGGCTCTCAGGCAGGTCCTAGGGACTCAT